>Ga0247809_1001088_pt1 | contig 12126 bp, 7 predicted proteins | sample UWRJL104311B1_FD_180951 | JGI IMG/M metagenome (GOLD analysis project Ga0247809, IMG submission 180951) | Plant litter microbial communities from Arlington Agricultural Research Station in Wisconsin, United States - UWRJ-L104-311B-1 | ecosystem: Environmental > Terrestrial > Plant litter >...
ACGAAACTAGTCGTAGCGTCTCGCTACGACTGTGACCAGGATTACGAACCATGACTTTAGATTAGTAGCGTTAGAGCGGTTGAAATTATTATTATTGAATAATATATAGGTCGTAGCGAGACGCTACGCCTGACAAAGGATTACGAACCATGACTTTAGATTAGTAGAGTTAGAGTCGTAGCGAGACGCTACGACTAGAGTTAGCACGAGAATTAACAATGAACAAAACCCCAAAAGCATTTTTAATTACCGACATCATTTGCCTTGCTTTGCTTTTGGTTTTTCTTTTTTCATTACCTGCAAAACTTTTTAAATCCCCTACCTCCTATGTAATTGAGGCCAGCAATGGAAATTTATTGAGTGCCGCTATCGCCAGCGATGGACAATGGCGATTCCCTGTTGCAGATTCTGTGCCCGTTAAATTTAAGAATTGCATTATCGCCTTTGAAGATAAACGGTTCTACAATCATTTCGGGATTGATTTTCTGGCCATGAGTCGGGCAATGCGACAAAACTTTAAAGCCCGAAGCGTGGTTAGTGGCGGAAGTACGCTAACCATGCAGGTAATTCGCTTATCGAGAAAGCAGGACAGAACCATTTGGCAGAAATTACTGGAAGTGATTCTGGCGCTGAGACTGGAACTAAAATATTCAAAAACAGAAATCATCAGCTTATACGCGGCAAATGCCCCTTTTGGAAGTAATGTAGTTGGTTTAGAAGCGGCCAGCTGGCGCTATTATGGTCGCGACGCGAACACTTTATCCTGGGGTGAGATGGCAACTTTAGCGGTTCTTCCAAATAGTCCATCATTGGTACATCCTGGAAAAAATTCAGCACGTTTAATTAAAAAACGAAACGACTTATTAGACAAACTGGCAAAGCTAAAGTATATCGACCAATCTACAGCGAACCTTTCAAAACTAGAACCTGTTCCTGGTAAACCTATGCCCTTGCCGCAAAATGCACCACATTTGTTAAACCGTTTTAAACAAGAAAGAGCAAATCTTGAAATTAGGTCTACCCGAATCCGGTCAACGCTGAATGAAGCTGTTCAATTGAAAGTAAATTCGATATTGAAACGGTACAATAACCGATACAGGGCTAACGATATCAACAACATTTCCGCTTTAATTTTAGATGCAAAGACAGGACAGGTTGTAAGTTATGTGGGTAATATATATCAACCCGAAAATGCCGCTTTAGAAAGCCATGTGGATATGATTAAAGCACCCAGAAGTCCGGGGAGTACACTTAAACCGCTGCTTTATGCAAGTATGTTAAACGACGGCTTTATTTTACTGCACACCCTTGTTCCCGATATTCCAACTCAAATTGCAGGTTACTCGCCACAAAACTACGATTTAGGATATGATGGTGCGATTTCCGCAGATAAAGCTTTAAGTCGTTCGCTGAATATACCTGCGGTAAAGATGTTGCAGCAATACAAATACGAACGATTTTACGATAAGCTTAAAAAGCTTGGCATCGGAACGCTGAATCAGCCTGCTGATCATTATGGCTTGTCGCTCATTTTGGGAGGAAGCGAAGTAACCATGTGGGATTTGGCCAACACCTATATGGGAATGGTCCGTACCTTAAATCACTTTAATACCTACAAAGGCTTATACAATCCGGAAGATTATAAACAGGCAAAGTATTTTGCGCGGGATAAAAAGGAAGCACAGGATTATCAACGCAATTCATTTTTAGATCATGGCGCCATCTGGGCAACATTTAATGCGATGGAAGAGGTGATGCGACCGGGTGATGAGGGCTTATGGGAACAATTTTCATCTTCACAAAGGGTGGCCTGGAAAACAGGTACCAGTTTCGGTTTCCGCGATGCCTGGGCAGTCGGGATAACACCAGATTACGTGGTTTGTGTTTGGGTGGGCAATGCCGATGGTGAAGGCAGGCCGGGATTGGTTGGGATTGAGGCTGCTGCGCCGGTCTTATTTGATATTTTCAGGCTATTGCCGAATGGTAAGTGGTTTGAAACCCCAACAACAAAACTGAGGAAAATCAAGGTTTGTAAGCAAAGCGGTTATAAGGCAGGAGAAAATTGCCCGGATATCGTAGATGAGTTGGTTCCTGCCGCCGGAGAAAAAACCGTAGCATGTCCTTTTCATAAATTGGTTCACCTGGACAGAACAGGTACTTACCGGGTAACAGACCAATGTGAAAATGTAACCAGTATGCAACACAAAAGCTGGTTCATCTTGCCGCCTGCGATGGAATATTATTATAAAATAAAAAACAGTGATTACAAAAGCCTCCCTCCTTTTATGCCTGGCTGTGAAAATTCCGGAGGGAACAGCGTAATGGAATTAATTTATCCTAAAAATGGGGCCGTTGTTTATATTCCTTTAGAATTAGATGGATCGCGTGGGAAAATTGTTTTAAATGCCGCGCATAGAAATCAAAATGCTAAAATATACTGGCACATTGATAACGAATATCTAGCCACAACATCAAACTTCCATCAGCTGGCCGTTAGTCCGGCGCCGGGAAGACATACCCTCACCCTGGTGGATGAAAACGGTGAAAGGCTGGTGCAGTTTTTTTCAGTTCTGGATAAAGAAAAAAACAAAAAATAGTTCTTAATGATCTTTAGAGCTCAAGAAAATTGCTTTTAAAACATTTGTAAAAATTAATTAGCCACGGAAGCACAGAAATCACGGAGGAGATTAAAGTTTCTCCGTGTTTTTCGTGCTTCCGTGGCAAACATAATGCTTAGGCATGCGCAGAAAGAGGCAGAATTATCAGATAAAAGCTAAAATCGATTTCCCTGATAGAGGGATTACTAAACTATAAAATCTGAAGCCTTTTCTAAGACAACTTTTAAACCTGCAGGATTTTTACCGCCCGCAGTCGCATAAAACGGTTGTCCACCGCCACCGCCTTGAATTTCTTTACCCAGTTCGCGAACTATATTTGACGCGTTCATCCCTTTTTTCACCAAATCATCAGAAAGCATCACGGTAATTCCGGGCTTACCATCAATTTCTGTCGTAAAAACAAGGAACAGGTTATCAATCATATCTTTCAGTGAGAAAGCAAGGTTTTTAATGGCATCAGCACTTTGCAAATCAATGTGTTTCGCGATAAGGTTTACGCCGTTTATCCCACGAACGTGGTGAACAATTTCATGTTTCAAAATATTCACACGCTCTAAAGTAGATTTTTCAATCTCTTTTTTCAGTTTTGTATTTTCATCAAGGAGCGCCTGAACAGCTGCCGATAAATCTTTGGAACCATTTAACAAGGCTTTCAAATGGCCAAGTTCTTTACGCTGGTCAAGGAAATATTCTTCTGCTTTATCAGCTGTAATGGCTTCAATTCTACGAACACCGGCTGCAACCGCACTTTCAGAAACAATTTTAAAAGAACCAATTTGTCCGGTTGCTTTAACGTGTGTACCACCGCAAAGTTCCTTTGAGAAATGATCATCAAAAGTTATCATCCGAACAAAATCACCATATTTTTCACCGAATAATGCCGTTACGCCACTTTCAATGGCATCCTGGTAAGGCACATTCCGTTGTTCTTTTAACTTAATGTTTTGCCTGATTTTTTGATTCACAATCACCTCAATTTGAGCCAGTTCCTCATCGGTTACTTTCGCAAAGTGAGAAAAATCAAAACGTAAATAGTCCGCATTCACTAGAGAGCCTTTCTGGTTTACGTGTTTGCCTAAAACTTGTTTTAAGGCTGCATGCAATAAGTGTGTCGCAGAGTGGTTATCTTCAGTTAAAACCCTTTTATCTTCATCAACAACCGCCCAGAATTTTCCTTCCAGATTGTCAGGCAGGATATCTGTAAAGTGAACGGTTAGGCCATTTTCCTTTTTTGTATCGGTAATATCTACCCAAAACTGGCGGCTATGGTCTTCTAAACGACCGGTATCCCCAACCTGACCACCACTTTCTGCATAAAAAGGTGTTCGGCGCAAAACGATCTGATATTGCTCTTTTCCTTTTGCTTTAACTTTGCGGTATTTTAAAATCTCGGTCTCGATTTCTAAATCATCATAACCAACAAACTCACTTTGCTCATCGGCGTTTACGTTAATCCAATCGCCGGTATCAATGGCTGTAGCAGCCCGGCTATCATCTTTCTGTTTTTTAAGGGCTTGCTCATACCCTGCTATATCAACACTCCAACCCTTTTCCCTGGCCATCAATTCAGTCAAATCGATTGGAAAACCGAATGTGTCCGATAATTCGAAAGCGAAACTGCCCTCAACCAGGTCATTGGTAGCTTGATATTTTTCGAAACGTTGAATACCGGTAGATAAAGTCCTCAAAAACGAAACTTCTTCTTCCAAAACAACTTTTTGAACAAAATCCTGTTGCGAAATCAATTCATCGAAAACGCCTTTAAATTGTTCTGACAGTAATGGAACCAGTTGATTTAAAAATGGCTCTTTAAAGTTTAGGAAAGTGTAGGCATAACGTACGGCACGGCGTAAAATCCTGCGAATAACATAGCCTGCTTTGTTATTTGATGGCAGCTGACCATCGGCAATTACAAAGGAAATCGCCCGGATATGGTCGGCCATAACACGCATCGCGATGTCGGTTTTTTCATCAGTACCATATTTAATTCCGGATTTTTCTGCGATGAACTGAATCATTGGCTGAAAAACATCCGTATCATAATTGGAAGTCTTTTCTTGTAAAACCCTTACCAGGCGTTCGAAACCCATTCCGGTATCAACATGTTTCGCCGGAAGGCTTTGCAGCGACCCATCTTTTAAACGGTTAAACTGCATAAATACATTATTCCAGATTTCGATAACCTGCGGATGGTCTGCATTTACTAATGTAGCACCATCTACCAAAGCTTTTTCTTCATCGGTACGGCAATCTACATGGATTTCAGAGCAAGGTCCGCAAGGACCGGTATCGCCCATCTCCCAGAAGTTGTCTTTTTTATTTCCCGGCAAAATGTGGCTTTCATCAACATATTGTTTCCAAAGATCGTAAGCTTCCTGATCTTTCTCCAATCCTTCTCTTTCATCACCCTCAAAATAAGTAACGTATATTTTTTCTTTTGGAATCTTATAAACTTCGGTCAGTAATTCCCAGCTCCAGGCAATGGCATCTTTCTTAAAATAATCACCAAAACTCCAGTTTCCCAACATTTCGAACATGGTATGGTGATAAGTATCAATACCCACTTCTTCCAAATCGTTGTGTTTTCCTGACACACGCAAACAACGTTGTGTATCGACAACACGAGGATATTTTATAGGTGCCTCACCCAGAAACAAATCTTTAAACTGGTTCATTCCGGCATTGGTGAACATGAGCGTTGGATCGTTTTTTACGACAATCGGCGCCGATGGAACAATGTGATGTTGTTTCTGTTCGAAAAAATTAAGGAACGCTGCTCTTATTTCTTTAGCTGTCATTATTTTAATATTGGAGGAACAAAATTAAAATTTTATTACGTTAATCAGGAAAAAACCCGCTACATTTGAATACTTTAGTTAACCGTTGTAAAACCCTAATAATCAATCACAAGTTATGCCGTATAAAGAAAGAGACATTAATAAAATGTATTATACTATGGGCGAAGTGACTGAAATGTTTAATGTAAACGCATCCCAAATCCGTTTTTACGAAAAGGAATTCGATATACTTCAACCTAAGAAAAACAAAAAAGGAAACCGCTTGTTCACTCCCGAAGACATCGAAAATTTAAAGATAATCTTCAATCTGGTTGATGAAAAAGGTTTCACTTTAAAAGGTGCAAAAGATTATCTGAAAAACAATAAAGGCGATGTTAAAGAGAATCAAAAAATCATCGATTCACTGGAAAAACTAAAAGGGTTTTTAGTGAATTTAGCTCAGGAGTTATAGGAAAAAATTAAATCTAACGTTAGTAAGATGATCCATCTTCAACCTATCAGGTAATCAATCAGTTAATAAAGCACAATAAAAATTTCGATTTTCTTTTTGTAGCCGGGATGAAACATTCACTGGGCGGCAATTATGGAAAACACAAACGCGGGGACTTCTTTGTAAAACATTTATTAGGTATCGATCCACCGGAATGGAATTGGAAACCAAGTGTCACTGTGCCTAAATCTTAAGGTTCAGGAATTTAGACGATTTTTATTCTTAAAGCATTTAAATGATATAAATAATTTTACTACATTAGCATAAGTAACAATCACCCCTATTTCTTTTAACTGGTTAAACCCTTTTTATGAAAATATGGAATGTATTGTTAATCTCCCTCAGCCCCGTTTATTTATTTGCTCAAAACAATCTGGGCCCCAGGCTTACCGCTATGGGCAACAATGGCGCAGCAGTAACCGATGTGTGGGCCATTCAGTCCAACCCTTCAGCAATTTGTGATTTCGATGCACCTGTTGTCTCCATAAACTACATTAAACACCTTTTTAGTGATGAAGTCAGCACTCAAGCACTAGCCGCTGTCGTTCCATTTAAAAACAACTCTGTTGGTGCTGGTTTTCAACGGTATGGACTTCCGGAATACCAGGAGAATAAAATCAGCTTTGCTTATGCAAAGAAGTTTGGAAAAAAGCTGTCATTTGGCTTAAACATAAATTACCATCAATTAAAAATTGAAAATTACGGTTCATCAACAGGTTTTTCAGTAGATGTTGGTGTACTCTACCAATTTTTAAATCATTTTTCTGTAGGCGCTTTTGTCAGTAATCCCTTTAAGCAAAAATTCAATAGCGTTGAAGTTTTAACAGATTTACCGGTTTCATATAATATTGGCGCTAGCTTCTTTGCATCAGACAAGCTCATAATCGCAACTACAGTGAGCAAATTCATTAATCATGCCATTGATGTCAGTTTAGGAATCGATTACAAAATCATCGATTTACTCAGTTTGCGTGGCGGCTTAAGTGTAAAGCCGTTTAAACAATACGCCGGGTTTGGGTTAAACTACAGGAAATTTTTATTGGATATGGCAACCACCTACGATGCCAATCTTGGTTATGCACCTCAAGTTTCGATAGGCTATGCGTTTTAGGTTAACGACAATATTGCTTTTATTGATGATGGGATTCATTACAAAAGCGCAAATAGCGGAACAGGAAGTTAACGTTCGGGATATATTGGAAAGCGTAGCAGAGAACCTTCCTGAAGATTACGACATGACCGAATTGATTGAAGTGTTGAACCGGTATCGGAAACATCCGGTTAATCTAAATAAGACAACGCCCGACGAACTAAAAACCTTCATTTTCATTTCACCGCTACAGATCAGCAACTTTTTTACTTACCTCAAAGAAAATGGAAACTTGGTTGATGTGTTGGAACTACAGAGTATTGACGGTTTTAATGCTCCAACCGTTCAAAGCTTACTCCCTTTTGTAACCTTAAATACGGCAACGGAATATGAGAAACTCACTTTTAAAAATATTTTCGTTTATGGCGAAAATGATTTGGTGATGCGTTTTACGCAAACACTGCAAACACAAAAAGGCTTTACTGATTTACCAGGAAGTCATTATTTGGGTTCGCCCGAGCGTTTTCAGCTGCGCTACCGTTATCACTACGGAACAATTGCTTCTGCGGCAATAACTTTAGATAAGGATGCCGGCGAAAAATTTATAGGAAAACCATTTGATTTTATTTCCGGTCATATTGCACTCTCCAAATTAAATCGAATCAGGAAATTGGTAATTGGAGATTACAGCTTACAATTCGGTCAGGGGCTTACCATGTGGTCGGGTTTTGCTTTTGGAAAAGGCCCCGATGTAACCAGCGTAGCAAAAAAAGACTTAGGTTTGCGCCCTTACTCCTCGGCCAATGAATACGCTTTTTTACGCGGTGTATCTGCAACCATCAACCTCAGCAAAAACATAGACATTACGCCTTTCGTTTCTTGTCGGAATTTAGATGCCAGTCAGGACAGAGGTTTAGATGGCACGCTTGTTCAGTCGACAATAAACCAAACCGGTTACCACCGCACACCAGCTGAAATAGAAAATAGAAATTCTTTAAGCCAATTGGTTTATGGGGCCAACGCCCAATACAATAAAAATGAACTTGTTATCGGTCTGGTCGCGTACAATAGTAAATACAGCAATAGTTTCATCACACAAAAGCCCGTTTATGATAGATTCAGTTTTACCGGCAGATCGTTAACGAATGCTGGCGCTTATTATAACTATACTTATAAAAATATTTATTTCTTTGGCGAAGCCGGAAAAAGCTTACATGCAGGTTTAGCTTATTTAAACGGTGCTTTAATTAGTTTATCCAGCATGGTTTCAGCAGCAATTACCTATAGATTCTATCCGAAGAATTACCATAATTTCTTCAACCAGGCTTTTGCCGAAGCAACTGAGGCAATTAATGAAAAAGGATTATACACAGGTTTAAACATCATACCCGACAAGCGTTGGTCATTTTCCTTATATGGAGATTATTTTCAGTTTCCATGGTTAAAGTTCCGTGTCGATGCGCCTTCCAAAGGTTACGAGATTTTAAGTCAGGCAATTTATACCCCGAATAAAACTTTCAAAGTTTTAGCGCGATTTAAAATGGAAAATAAGCAACAAAATACTGACCTGGAATTACCAATCAATTTTCTGGATGATGTTAAGAAAACAGGCTATCGCGTTGAAGCAAACTGGCAGCTGAACAAAAAATGGAGTTTCCAAAACAGGCTGGAAGTTGCACGATATCAAAAAGGTAATGTCAATCCGGAATTAGGTTATTTGCTTTCTCAGGATGTAGATTACTCACCCATGTTTTCTAAAATCACCGGAAACCTGAGGCTTGCCTATTTTAACACATCCGGCTATAACAGCAGAATTTATGCTTATGAAGATGACGTTTTATACAGTTTTGCGTTTGGAATGTATAGTGGAAAAGGCATCAGGACTTATCTAAACTTAAAATACAATTTGTTTAAGAAATTAAATATCTGGGCCAGATACGCCATGTTTATCTACAAAGACGTAGAAAATATTGGGTCATATCTTGATGAAATACAGGGAAATAAAAAATCAGAAGTAAAAATTCAGTTAAGATATCAGTTTTAAAATCATGTGAATTCCATGGTCAATATTTAATTTTTTTATGGATTACAATATAGTCGGCAAATATTTAAACAAAGCTAATGTTTAAGGCAGAATATATTTTCGCAAGAATCCTGTTTCCGTTTATAATGGGAATTTCCTTGCTTTATTTTTTTCAAAATGAGCAGGCAGTTTTGATTTCTTCAATCTTGTCTGCTACAATATTTTTTTCGGTTTTAATCATCAATATTGGTTATAAAAGGCTTAATGCTTATAAATTTAAAGGGTTTACAGGCGTATTAATTTTCGTTTTCTTTTTTTGTTTTGGAGGCCTGCTTTGTTTATTAAAAAGTGAAAAACTCAATTCAGATTATTTCGAAAAGAAAAGATATACCTGTTTAAAAATTTGGGTAAATGACGAACCTGAGGAAACAAATGGCTTTTTAAGATTCAAAGCGCGTGTGGTTTCAGGATATGAGCATTCAAAACAAATTAAATCAAGCGGACAATTAATGGTGACGCTGAAAGTAGATAGTCTTAGCCCTATTCGCTTAAAATATGGCGATGAAGTAATTGTTTCTGCTAATTATGATGAAGTTGAACCACCTTATAATCCTGGCGAATTCAATTTTAAATATTGGCTGGCCAGTCAGAACATTTATCAGCAAATCTTCACCAACCAAGCTCATGTGGCTAAAACGAATCACAATAATGGCATAGCAGCTATAAAATTTGCCCTGGATTTAAGAGAAAAACAAATTGCAAAATATAGGCGACTTATCAAAAATGATGAGGCTTTTGCCGTCGCCTCAACTTTGATCCTGGGCTATCGCGCAGACTTAAGCAAAGAAATGTTAGCGGCATACTCCAAAACAGGAACCATTCACGCGCTTTCCGTTTCTGGTAGCCATGTGGCGATTATTTTTTTTCTACTCGATTTTCTTCTGATTTTACTCAACGAAAAATGGTATTTAAAAATCATCAAATTTATATTAATCTGTAGTGTCATTTGGATTTATTCGTTAATCACAGGGTTATCACCATCAGTCGTCCGGGCGGCAATTATGATAACCATTTTCATTACTGCTAAAACATTTGCGAAGAATAAAAATGGCTACAATACACTGGCTTTTGCTGCTTTCTGTCAGTTAATTTATAACCCATTTTCAATCTGGGATGTCGGTTTCCAGCTGTCTTATATTTCAGTCTTCGGATTGATATATCTTCAACCGAAAATATACAAATGGGTTTATGTAAAAAATAAATGGCTAAATAAAATCTGGGAGTTAATCGCGCTTTCATTAGCGGCACAACTGGTTACATATCCATTGTGCATTTATTATTTCCATCAATTTCCGGTTTACTTTTTAATAGGAAACCTATTTATTTCCATCCCGCTAATTTTAATTATGATTTTGGGAATTGGTGTCTTAATTCCCTTAATCAGCAATCTTTCTCCAATATTTGAATGGATTATCGTTTCTACAAATACAGTTTTAAAATGGATAGCGGATTTACCTTTTTCAACTTTGTCATCGGTATGGATAAGTTTTCCTGAACTAATTTTATTGAGTTTAGCTTTGGGCTTATTTGTTTACGCCGTGGCAATATACGACAAGAAAATTCTAATGATATCATTAACGGTTTATGTTGTATATTCCACAATTGTACTTTACGACAACTGGATGGCCATCCATCAGAAAAAAATTATTTTCTATTCGTTAAGGAAAAATTATGCCGTTGCTTTTATAGACGGGATGCAAGCTATTTTAATAAGTGATCTTATTACACAGGATAAAAGCTACCAGTTTTCTGTAAAACCTGCACTTGATCAATCTCAAATTGCCAAAATAAATTTCGTCAGTTTAAGACAAGATACCATTATGCCAAATTTTGTTAAGAAAAGCAATCAGATTGTTTTTAACGGCTATAATATCTTAATCGCAGACAGCAAATTGAATTATAGGAAATTGATAAGCAATGGAAAGTTTTCAAGCCTCTGGCTAACTGAAAATACTAAATTTAAACTGGAAGATGTTTCGGCCGAAACGAATTATAAAACCATACTGATTGATGGTACAAACCGAGATTACAAAATTGAAATATTTAAAAATTTTGCTGAAAATAAAAAAATTGAATATTATGTATTAAAGAAAAATCCTGCATATTTGATCTACCTAAACCAATGATATGAATAAACTGGTTTTATACAGTGTAGAAGACAGAGTTGCATCAATAACCATTAACAGACCGGAAAAACGTAACGCTTTAAATCCGCAATTGATTTCGGATTTAACAGAAACTTTCATCCTTGCTTCAGAGGATGAAGCGGTAAAAGTCATCATATTAAAAGCTAATGGAAATAGTTTTAGTGCGGGCGCAGATTTAGAATATCTTCAGCAGTTACAACTCAATACCTTCGAAGAAAATGTAGCGGATTCTAATAATTTGAAAAAGCTTTTTACAACAGTTTATTATCTGCCGAAAGTAGTGATTGCCCAGGTTGAAGGTCATGCCATTGCAGGCGGCTGTGGTTTAGCTACAATTTGTGATTTTGTTTTTGCAACCCCTGAAAGTAATTTTGGCTACACAGAAGTTAAAATAGGTTTCGTGCCAGCCATTGTTTCGTGTTTCTTAAAACAGAAAGTTAATGAAACCATTGCTAAAGAATTATTGCTGACAGGCGAAATATTTTCAGCTGAAAAAGCACTTCACTATAATCTGATAAATTTTGTAACAAATTCTTCCGAAATACATCAAACTGTTAAAGAATTTGCTTTAAGTTTGTGTAGAGAACGTTCGGGAAATTCATTAATGATTACAAAACAACTTATTAATCAAACTACCAATCCGACTTTAGAAAAAAGCCTTGAATTTGCCGTGCAGATAAATGCTCGTGTGAGGGAAAGCGAAGATTTCAAAAAAGGTATTGCATCATTCTTAAACAAAGAAAAAATTAACTGGTAACAAACATTAACTAAAAATAAAAACATGTTAAAATCAATCAAAACAAGCGTTGTAGCTTTAATCCTGGTAAGTACAGCCATTATTGCTCATGCACAAAAAAAGATAACTGAAGGTACTTTGGTTTATGGAACAAAGTATAAGGT
>Ga0247809_1001090_pt1 | contig 12125 bp, 11 predicted proteins | sample UWRJL104311B1_FD_180951 | JGI IMG/M metagenome (GOLD analysis project Ga0247809, IMG submission 180951) | Plant litter microbial communities from Arlington Agricultural Research Station in Wisconsin, United States - UWRJ-L104-311B-1 | ecosystem: Environmental > Terrestrial > Plant litter >...
TTGCTGCATCTGAACAGGTTCTCGACTTGTTTCTTCGGATCACCCTGCGAAACCATCTGACAATGGCAATGCTGATTGACCGTGTCTACAGATCATAGTTGGTGGATTGCCGCCGTCGTATGCGCGTACTGCATGTGAAGACACACAGCGATATGCAATCGCATGTCTTTGCTTTGGTGTCCGGGCGCAAGTCAATAAAGTTGCCATCCGCACAATCACCGTCACAGAAACCATTTCTACAAGTACCATTACGACAACCTTTGTCAAGACCACTACTACTTTGACACAGCCTACTCCGACACAAACGGTGCTACCAAGAGGTGAGACCGGGTACTTGATTCTTGCAAAATAATAGGAACTAATTTTCGCGATATAGGTCCGACGTGCGATGCACCCGGTGAAGTAGATCCAGGGTTAGGAGGCTGTTCCTCCGAGTGCTATTGTGATCCGCGAGGTAATGGCCTCGGAATCTGCAACGCGGTGGAAGAGGGTGCCAGCTGTGCGCAACCATGTCAGAATGATGGCGATTGTCCAAGTGATCAAGCTTGTGCCATTGGCGGAGGCTTCGAAGGTTGTGCTACGGGCAGCTCGTGCGTTCCTTACGCGGGTTGCACAACCACATATGTACCGCCTCGCAAGAGGGCTTTGTACGACTTGTCGCAGATTTTCTCACGTAGCAGATTCAGAAGAGGTCATGAGAACAGCACTTGAGGCTTGCTATGGAAGTATCAGTAAGAAGTCGGTGTCTTTTAGTAGCTTATTTGTCATATGGTTGGAGTGTAACACTTCCTAGAAGAAGGTCATGTATAACAGGATCGAGAATTTGTATAACACCTAATAAAATCGTCAGTATATTCTTCCTTTCGGGGAGAGAATCCGTAGAACTAAACTAATATACTCCTTCACAGCCCCTCAGGCTGAGCAATTGGGACGTACATAAGTAAATGGTGAAGCTCTTTGTAAGAGAGAGTGCAAACTTGAATAACATAACACTTGATATATCCACTTTCTCACCATAGCTCAAGCTATCGATTCCCTGTGTTTTATACCAACAGAAACTCTGCTACACAGGCTTTTACTATACACAATACGATGTTGTGGTTTCTGTTACCCACTCCCAGATTGTGGAGAACATTGGCAAATCCGCCGACTGAAGAGCTTTTCAGGTAAGAATTATTGTCAATGGCAGACGCAGCCAATGTATGCTTTAAACCTTGAGATCTTTCATTTGACATTGGCACTTGCTAAAGCTCTCATTTTCATGATACTAGAGACAATTACACAGACTTAGCTGAATCACTTTGACGATTTTCTTCTTGATCAGATCGATTATACAGATGCTCACAGGCTACAACTAAGCAATCTACGACTGTCCATACACTACATCCTTCTTCCTCGACTCAGGCTTGATACTCAAATCACCTGTAGAGCCATTCTTGATACTTCCAGTGACAGTAGTATTGAAAGGCGCATGCAACTTGAACTTGACGTTCCAATCTGCCGGCCAAGCACCGCCAATGCGGATCTGAGTGTTGTTCTTGACATGAGTCTGCAACAACATCTCCTGCAACGCAATAGAAGCAGAACCATAATGATTGATATCCGGAACCCAATCGTAATGCGGACCCTTGAACACGGGGAAACGGTACTTTGTAGAATCAGTCCATCGTGCAAGAGTGAGATTTTGAGCTTGCTTCGTGAGACCCATGCGTGCAGTCCAGATTGGCTCTTGATTCCAACCCTCGTTTCTGTGAAATCCCTCTCCGGAAGTCTCGGTGTCGTAGAAGTAAGTGTTTGTGGCAAAGGAAAGGTTTGCCTGTCCGAGACCATACTCACCCCATGGGAAGACGGGGTAAAGTTGTGGGATCTCAGTGTTTTGAATACGTGCGTATCCTTGAGCTGGGGCGATGCAAGGATAACCTTGTTGATAACGAAGTGGTGTTGGCGGAACACGGTCAAGATATCCTTCATAATATGTCTTGTTGTTGACAGCATAAGTTGGAGCGACTTGCAGGAGATCGGTGAGAACCTTTCGGAGACCACTGATCGTGGAAGATGGGTTGTATGCGGCTCTGTAGGTCTCGGCGCCACTTCCAGGGAAGATAATGAGTGGTCCTTTGTCATCATCAGACTTGAAGTCCTTGCCAGCGCGACCGAAAACATCGAATCGCTTGTGTTCTTGTTGATAGAATAAATCGAACCACATGAGTTGACGCTCGATGAATTCCATATATGGTGAAACGTCCATTCCATTGAACATGTTTGCTTGAAGAATCATATCGGCAAACTCATTGGCAGTATCTTGAACGAAACTGAGCCATGTGTTGTACTCGATGCCAACAGGGAACTGTGCTGGACGAACTGGGTTGCCTTCATCTTGTGTCCATCCGTCATACTCCTTTGGACTGGCCAACCCATAGTTGTCAATTTGTTCAGTGAAAACGGTGGCATTGAGGCCGAAGTGGGCAAGTCCAGCAGTACGTGCATTTGGTGTAATGCGCTTGTAGAATTCGAATTGTGGCTTCATGAGGTCAAAGTCACCACTCTTGAGAAGTGGCCAGTAGACCAGGCGCTGGTTTTGAGCAGTGAAAGTTCCACCAGTCCATCTGCGGTAGTCAGGGGTGAAAGCAGCATCGGTGTTGACGAAGATTGGATCAAATGTCCATAGACCACCATTGAAACGTAACGGCCATTCTGACATGGCATTACATCCTTGAAGATATCTGAAGAGCTGATAATTCTTACCCACTTGGAAACCGCCATCAGTAGCCGGCGCATCCTCGTTGATGATGATGTGTGAACGCTCCCAGAACTTATGCCACCAATCTTTTGTAGCGGCCTGAGTGTTGTTGCCCGCTCCAGTGACGGTGGCATCGAGCTTGGTCTGGAACGCCGCCATGCTTGCCTCTTGGCTTTGACCAGCAACGATTTTCAGATCGAATGACTTTTGAGGGCTTTTTGAATTGAGGCTCCATGATTTGTAAGTAGTGTTGACATAGCGGCCCATGGTGATATTGCCTGGAACCAAGTTGTCGCCGTACATGCGGATGCCGTACTGGAACTTGTTAGCAGTGGAGCATTATGGAACACTCCGGTGAGCATTGTAAATCGAAGAGTGACTAACACTATTCCCTTTCAATGGATTGTACATGGTGTCAGCATACTGAGACAATTGCTGTTGAGCAACAGTGAAGTCAAAGACGGTCGTTTTGTTGTTGTGGTGCGCGGCTCGAACTCCCCCCTGGTAGTACTCGATCTCATCACCTCTAGTTGTCCAGTTGCCGGCTGAATGTGAACTTTGCTCTGTTGAATTTATCAGAACCCTGTCGCGCGCAATATAGGATCAAACATACCCTGCTCAGCTCTGTTCTTGCCTCTCAAGCCCATAACGCGATCCTCATATCTCCAACTCTCATAAGCAGCAGTAAATGCGATGTTGGTGTTACTCTTGAGTTCAACATGGGTAACAGGATTGAATACATCAACCCAAATCTTCATGGATGTTCCGCTGCTGCCCTCAAGCAGGATGTAACCATCATTGAGCTTAAGAGTCTGCTTGAAAACTTTGCCAGAGAAAGGGTTTGGATCAAGAGTCAAACGAACACGGCCGAGCTTGACCATAGAGTTGTTCTCATCAAAGGTTCCGGACTTGGCGATATAGAAGAGAATGGTATCTGTTATCATATCAGTATATTGATCTTTCTCCTTAACTGGGATGGACTGACTATTCTCAGACCAAACATTCAATCCAATATCACCACCTCCGACAGGCATCGACTCGGAAGAGTTCCTGCTGGGTGTAGTCCACACCACATTGTAAGAATCAGGGATGACATTCGTAGCCTGAACCGTTGCGACAACAGCCGAGAGAGCCAAAACGGCTCTTGTGATAGTGAATTGCATCTTGCAACAAAAGTTCCAACTAGAAGCAGGTGGCTTGACGATGTCACATCAAAAGAATCATCTCTGTTATATGTGTAGTCTCCCAAGATAGTGAGTGGATCACGTCTATCAGTATATCAGCTAGCAACAGTGGGAAGCAGTGCAGAAGAGGGCAGAAAGGAGATTAATCCGCACCACCGGTTCCTTCACCCCCGCATTCCCCAGGAAGTTCTCGAAGCTCATGACACCAGCTGGCAGTGCGCAGTACTAAAGTTTATCCATATGTTCCTTGAACGCTGTCACCATCTCGTGATAACGTCCGGTCTCCGGTAAAGAGTCGCTTTCGCCGACGTGAATGCCGGGCTTTCAACACCACGAGCAAGCAGATTTGCCGGCGATGCATGATCGACTCATGAATAGCTAAATGAACGTCGAAGAATGGGGAAATTTTCCGTAAGCCAAGGCTTGACTAGAGCATGTCTCCGAGTTCTCCATGACAAAAAAAACTAAACAATGCCAAAGACGAAAATGTTGTTGACATGTGAGGATTTGAATGCAGTCAGCCCTCTTCCCGGTTGGGCTCAAGACAGGGTTCTTGACTCTGATGTACAGATTGACTTATCTATATGCTGGTGTTACCCAGAACACTCGTTAATCTAAGGTTGAATGGATGCTCTAAGGACACTGAATATATACCGCGCCTTTAAAAATTCTGCTCCTGCCTCGCGGACTGCCATAATTCTAACGTCCCTACTCAAACTCCTTGTCAACCGCTTCAAAGTGATCAAAGAAACCCTTGAAGATCTTGACTCCTAAACCAGGGTCCAGAGCACCTGTTGTAGCCCGAATACTGTGCATAGATAGTTGAGGGATGCCAGCGTCTATAGCACGTATTCCGGTAGCCGACGACAGCATAGGCCCAACAGTTCCTCCACTTCTGGTATCGTTCCTAATCTGGAAGATTTGTAACTTGCTGTCGGACTTTTCTGCGATGCGAGTGAGTAATGCCGTGGAGACTGCATCAGTAGTCATGTGTCCGTTTGGATCGGCGGACACGACGAGACCCACGTTGAGTCGTGGAGCGTGGTTTTCCAGATAAGCACCGAGGAAGTTGGGATTGACAGCATGGATAACATCGGCGGATATCAGGAACGAGTTTGCGTATGTTTGGGATAAGATGTTTGCACTGCTGGACTTTGCAAAGACCTCGACAAGGCGTTCCATGACGCTTGGTAAGAAGTTCCCACGGGCTCCTTGTCGTAGGAGAGATCCAATCTCTTCGTCGTCAAAACCGCCAAACATCTTGACGATGCCGTCATCTGCGTGTGTCCCAGCTGCTGCTGAAGCAAGAAGTCCTTCCAGAGCCGCCCATGAACACAGCTTGTCATCTATCCTTCCACCGAATATGAATTCCTTGTCGAGACCGCCAGTTTGTGCAGGTTGTGTGTCGTACAATTCGAGTTCCCAGTTCACGATTGAGGAAAAATCGGTGATGTTAAGCTCACGCGCGATTGTGCGAACAAGCTTCGGTGGTTGTGTAGCAGTGAAAGAACCTTCTCCTCCTAGTGTGAGGTTTGCAAATTCTGCTGCCTCTGACTCTGAGCTGTCGAGACCAACGATTGGAACTGCTTGAGTTTCTGGGTTGTTTTGACCGAGCATACCTATGCCAAAATGAGGAGCCAGTGTTGGTATCCTTGCGACTGAGAGAACTTTTAGCTTCCTAAAGTGTGTATTGAGTGTGTATCTTCAACTTACTCGGCCATCCCAATTTGACCAGCTTCGTCGAAATCTTTCCTTTGCTGTCTTTTACCAATACTCTGCCTCCAATGCCCAAATCTCTATCCCACCAAGTTGAGTTCAACCCTCCAGCGTATGGCGCAACACCCAATTGAATGTATCCTGCCGTGTTTCGCTTGGTACTCACAGGCTTCAGGCGCGCCGTCAGAGCATCTACGTGACCAGCAATGATAGCCGCCCCATTTCCACTCTTGTATGCTCCGCCGACGGTGAATGCAATGATTGAGCTGCCATTTCTTGTCACGTAGTATTTGCCGCCAGCTTTGACTGTATCATTCCAGGTATGTCTCTCCGAGAGCTAATTTCCTATCAGTCAAGCCAATGCGATCAGGTTGCCATTGTACGCACTTCTGTAAATCCTGCCTTTGATAGTTTCGTCTTGAAATGATCGACACAGTGGAACACAGTAGGATTTTCTGTCAAGAAGTCTGCGAATGGCTGTGTGTAGTCCGCAGGTGACTTGAGCGCATTCGTTTTCGTCGTAATCGGGCGACCATGCTCGCGGAATGGAATAGGAGTAGTGTGGATAGTGGTAGCAGGAATGGGATAGTGAAGCTCTCGTGCACTGGGTTTCCAATCGTATGTAGCAAAGTTGTCGCCATAGAACTTTTCCGCCTCTTCGTAGAGAGTACGAGATGGCAATTGCGGTTGTGTCGAGTACGTGTCACCGTTGGAAGGTGGTGTGGTCGATCGGTGGAAGGAGGCGATAGATGGCTGTCTCTGTTCGTGGAGGGTTCGCGGCGATCGGAGGGAAGATGTGCTCGCACTTGCGTGGAGACTGTGTCTGTTATTCTTGACCATTTGGAAGTCTTTGAGGGAAAGTTGTTGACGTGCTTGTGGAAGTGGAAGTGTAACTCTACATACAAGATTGAAGGAAGGCGTCCGTTGAGGAACAGCTTGAGATCGGCCCGCGTCACAGAGCTTCGAGAAATGTGGAGCTCGTCAAGCCACTCGTTCACACTGCCACAGCAAACCTCATGTCAATATAAACATTGAACAATGAATGCTTTTAAGTCTCGTCAAACACATATTATAACATCGATAATAGACCAAAGAGAGTAGATAAACTCAACTATATGCTCACATTGAACTCTTCTTGATGTACGAGAGGAATGCCCGAAACACATCAGTCTATCACCGACCTGGGGTTTCCTCTTCATTGAAGCGCGACGTTGGATTTCATTCAGAATTCCATCGTCCTACGTTGGAGCCACACAATTTCTACCATATGACATCCTTAAACTTCAACATCACAGTTATAATTATATACTGACTGTCTCAGTACGAGAGGAAGCTGGCCAGGTTCTGATGGGAATGACTTGGGTGAAACTTGTACACACGCCGAGCATCAAATGTCTAAGACTAGTCGTGTCTATTCTTCACCACTTCATCAAAAGATGAGCATCAACAAAGTTTGAGGCATCTACTGCTGAAACATTCTTCAAGCATGTCGATGTTCATGATGCGGAGGAATTGAGTAAGAAGCAGTTCTTGGTAGTCGGGACTCTAAGAGTCGATAACCACAACTCCATCAAGACGCTCTCTGTGTGAATGCTCACAATGATGAGCGCATCACAACTATCTTGATACAGTTCTTCGAAGGTTTCATAGGACTTGCGTGAGGGAGAAAGCCCCCGTTGACTACTTTCACGATTTCTGTAGGTGTGTGACGCAGAAGGTCTCACTGTCTCAAACATTTTCAACCATCGACCATATCAAATGATCATGCTAATACTCAAAACAGAAACAGTCCATCTCACCAGACCGGATTGGTGGCTACAATATTCATGAGGTACCTGAGCTCCCAACAGGGAGTCGACTCCCAAGGCTTTTTGTATGGCTTCTCCTCGAGCTATTAAACCTCTTCCCAACGGCACAGATATATTATTGAAAGGTCAACATGCTCCGAAATGATCAACTTCGTCGTCCATCCCTCGGTACACTCTCAATGAGCACAAGCACAAGATCGATGAATGTTAACATGGGCTTCACTGATTCGTTCACTGATTCGCCCGACGAAGAGCAAGGAGAATCCGCAATTCTACTGAAGCATTACGATGACAATGACGACGACATGCGACTATCGCAAGAATCAACCATCGCAGACGAAGTGTATGTCGCTGAGAAATTCAATCGCCGTCGATCTCTATCACGACAAGTATCAAGGCTGAAGAAACTTTTGACCTTCAAGCGGCCGTCTTCAAGCTTCGTCTTGTGCCTCCTACCAAGTTTCCTGAATACGAGTTCTGCGATCGGTCCCCCTAAGCCAGCACACCCCACAGCATACTTGGATGGAATTCGTGGTTTGGCTGCTGTGTTTGTGGTCACGTCACACTATTGCGCTCTCTTCACGCCCGCCATGCTAGAAGGCTGGGGAAGCGGAGGTCCGGTGGCAAATATCGAGAACAATACCTGGATTTTTCAGCTACCACTCCTTCGAATCATATCGTCTGGTCAATTCATGGTGGTGTTGTTCTATGTCTTATCTGGCTGCGTGCTCAGTGCAAGAGGTCTCAAACTTGCAAGGACTGGCAAACAAAGTCAATTTGCAAGCACTATGGCCAGCTCAGTATTCCGAAGATGGATTCGCCTCCACATGCCCGTGATTGTATCGATGTTTATAGCCTTCGTGATATCAAGGCTAGACTGGTGGGCACATTTACAACATGATTGGGTGAATCCTGCTGCTCCTCAACCACAACTTCCTCCTGCAATCATGAACGGAACTACACCTCCACAAGTAGCGACCCTCCACACGCGTCAACAAGAAGGACAACCTATCAGATACGTATGGAATTATCAAATGGCACCAAAGCTACCTACCTTTGGTGCGCAACTCTGGCACTGGCTTACTGGTTTACCTGACGTCGTTGACCCCTTTCTCTTTGGAACCATGAGAAATGGAAACTCTGGTGGATATAATGGAGGAGGAGTTTTGTGGACAATTCCTGCCGAATGGCTGGGATCAATGGTGGTGTTTCTGGTGACTCTTGGACTTGCATGGACATCAATCAAAGTTCGATTTGCAATCATACTCATGATTACCATGTGGTCTCACATGGCAGGCAAGTGGGAGATTGCCTCTTTTCTGAGCGGAACCATGATCGCAGATCTTATGCTGAATCGTGCTGAACGACTTGCAAAACAACAAATCAACGAAGATATCCCCATGTCTCCACGTGATACCTCATATCGAGTGCGATCGTCAGCCTGGTCAAGAACTGCGAAATTTAGGACCCAAGTCATGCGCTTCTTCTGGATTGCACTTTTCATCGTCGGCATATATTTTGGCACTCTACCATATGCCTTCCCTTCGACGTCTTTCGGCTTCGTCACCCTTTGCAAGTGGATCCCAACTTGGTACCATCCCCCTGAGCGGTACTATCTTTGCATTGGTAGTGTGCTTGCAATCCTAGCATTGACACATTGTGATACACTTCAGCGATTCTTCTCTACACCCTTCATGCGATACCTCGGACGGATTAGCTTTTCACTGTACCTTCTGCACACGCAGCTTCTGATTATGCTTGGGATTCGCGTAATGACGTGGTCGATGAAGGTTGTCGGTGGAGGTAATGACAATCTTCGTTTTGGGGTCGGATTTGCAATGTGTGGACTGATTATGACACCCATCACCGTGTGGGCGGCAGATTTGTTCTGTCGGGGTGTTGATGAGCAGTCAGTGGAACTCGCCCGATGGCTTGCGGAGAAGCTGCTTCACATGGAGTAGCGAGGCGACATAGAGATATGGCTTAAGTGCTATAGTTCCTTTGATGACTTTGGCGTGCACTTGATCTCACACAAAATTCATTCACGAAGGCCCAGAATAAAAAAATCAGTCCAAGAAGTCTTTGTGGTTTATACTTATTCTTTCACTAAATTGAGATATCTTTGTACAAGAACCTCATCGTCATTACCTAAGTCGTTTCCTATCCCATGTTAATAAATCGAATATTTATATTCGTACATGTTTTACCCCCCGGACACTTTTGATACATCGAGATCAGCGCGGCCCCGCCACAAACCTGCGTACTATTACCGCCACATGGCATATTGCACGCAAGCCCGAAATTCTGTTGATTTTGATCTCGCCCAGCAGTGACCGTCTTGCTACAATAGCACTCTCTTGAGTACTCGACACCTGCCAGAGAGTACCCTTTGCTTGCACAGTAGTCAACACACTTCTCGACTGTCAAATCGTCGAAATCTCTTCTGTGATCTGGCAGAGTTCTTGCTTGACCTTGGATATCTTTCATGCAGCCCAGATACTTCCAACCTCGCTTAGTTACATCCGTGAATGGCAATACCGGAGGACCGATCTTCGTGACGGTATTGGCACACGTTTGGGGCTTGGCTCTTTCAGGACCAGATTGGACTTTGTTGCAGCCAGGCAATGCTGCGAGCTTTCCTTGTGTTTGCTCTCTGACTTGGACAGGTATCTTGCAGTTGTTGGCATCATTGTCGTTTGCAAAAGTAAAGTGCGGACATTTCTCGGCCACTCCAGAGATATCTGTGCATTCAGTGACTGCCTTTTGTAGAGTTGTGACGTCCCAGCCATTAACGAAATCTCCATGTCCACCGTAACCAGTGTCATCACCGCTTGACCATACAAATGGCTGCTTGCTTCCGTACCATCGATCAGAGAAATCTGGAGTACTCCAAAGTACCTCATAGAAGATTGATATGAGACGTTTGTTGAATGGTGGAGAGCAGTAGCCGTTGTCAGTTCTTGATGGATAGGCCAGATGTAAATGCTGATCCTTCAAGGTAAATGGTTTGCCCGTCCAGCACTTGAGCCTCTGTCAGTATTGAGGCTACTGTACAAGGTCATTGAGAAGACATACTGATGGGAAGAAAACCTGTGTTCGGAGTCCTCCTGGACATTTTATGTTGGGAAAGTATGGTGTTTCAGGGCTATTGCTTCCTATGCAAGCGTAGCTGATTGCCTTTTGTGCCGGAGTATCATTGTAGCTGCGAAGGAATGGATCTCCAGCAAGCATCTGGAAGCCTTTGGGGAAGCCTAAAAGTCCATTGGAATACTCTGGGTCCTTTGAGTCTGCTCGCTGCAAATAGTAGACTACCATGCCGGACTGCTTGACCGATTGAAACGTGCCATCACGACCTTTGTAGTACAGAGTGGGCACCCAGTAGTTGGAGAGGTCTTGTTTGATCGTACAAGTTGAACAAGTAGACAACTGTGTCTGTTCGTACGTGAGCGAGCTTCCAAATGCATTCCCACCAACAATAGTATGAGTATGTCCTGAAACAGCGCCTGGGTTGACGATGGGATCGAGCCTATCGACCACGAGATTTCCTTTACACCCTAGTCGCCAAAATGCCGAGACCGATGGCAAAAGAATGATGGTACTCAATAGTACTGTTGAGCTGAAATACATTTTGTTGCTGAGACTTGTGATGGCATGTCTTGATCATGTGTCGGTTGGGAGCAGCTTCAAGGACAATCAAATGCTGTGTAGCTAAGAGTTGTGAATAAAATTTGATGCAGTTAGATTTGATGGTGTTAATGGAATAGTGAATTACAAAATTGCGCGCGTCGAGGTATCGCTGGGTGTTATTTCAACGGACATTCTAAAAGATCTGAAGCTTGAGATACATGGCTTTATAGATAATCACACCTCAAAACTCAACTCCATGTGAGACATGATGTGTTCATTTTTGATGACTACTTGTGAAGATAGGACTAAGGAAATCGGACCGTAGGGTACGACATGCATCTCCACAAGGTTGAGAAACATCCCTTTGTTCACCAACCGTGACAAACGTGATGAATGCAAGGAAATCTAAAGCTGAATTGCGACCAAGAATTAAATACTGCAGCTTCTAGTATGTGACTTTCTACATTATTCTCCGAGATGAAGTTGGCTCTGAACTCAATTGGCAACGTTGCTGGTGGCTGCAGAATCCTTGGCAAGTCCTCCATATCTTGGCAAGTCCTCCATATCAGACGTGGAAATTTGAAGTACGAGATGACCTGGAACAGCTCTACGACTCAAGCAGAAGCAGACTTGGATACAAGAAACTTACCGGCTGGCTGAATGCCTTTTTCTTTGGCATTCAACCTCAGTCTTTTGACCTTCGAGACGATTATGATTTCAGCTCTGGTACAGTACCTCAACATGATTAAACTCAGTTCTCTGTATTCAACTCTGGAGTGCAAACATAGCAGAGTCTTAGTTAAGTACATAAATTAGAGGGGCTAAGACCTTGCTGGAATCTGTTCCAGCGGTTAATACTAGAGCAGGACGTAAAGATTCATTTACAGCGCGCCCAATTCGATTAGGAGGATTCAGATGTAATGAACGAGAGCACGAAGTGAGGAGAGGGTCTTCGCAAACGCGCGTTGATATGTTGGCTCAGGTATCGAGACTTGATGTCATAAAGCACAGCAGGAGAAAATTTACCGGACTGTGATTCCCTCCCTGGGA
>Ga0247809_1001092_pt1 | contig 12102 bp, 11 predicted proteins | sample UWRJL104311B1_FD_180951 | JGI IMG/M metagenome (GOLD analysis project Ga0247809, IMG submission 180951) | Plant litter microbial communities from Arlington Agricultural Research Station in Wisconsin, United States - UWRJ-L104-311B-1 | ecosystem: Environmental > Terrestrial > Plant litter >...
GCCCTGGCCGAGGTCGGACATCAACAGGCCGCCGGGTTGCTCTGCCAGTACGACGGGCACGCGCAGGCCCGCTTCGCCCAATTCGCGCAGCCGGCGCGCCTCGATCAGGATGGCCTCCGCACCGCCGGGGTTCGGCACCGGCCGGAGCGCGTCGAGGCGCAGCGCGCCCGCGATCACTGCCAGCAGGCGGTAGCGCCATTTGCCGTGGCGCGGACCGGCTTTCTTAAGCCATACACGTTCGTTGCCAAGTCGGTGGCTGGCCACGGTCTGGTCCTGCTTGGGCAGCATGCGGCGCAGCAGTCCGGCGTAGTCGCCCGGCTGGGGCTCGCGCTCGTCGAGCGGCGCAGGCGCCGAGGCCACGCCCTTGCGCATCTGGATGCGCGTCGATCCGCTGCCGGTGCCGCGTCGCAGGGGGTTCATGCGGCCAGTGCGTGATCCACGGGCTCGGGGAGGTCCTGCGCCATCGGCTGGAAGCTCTGCGCGTCCGCCAGCGGCCAGTACATGCGGAAGACCGTGTGCTGATGGTCCAGCGGACCAAGCAGCGCGCCGGGACGCACCTGCATGATCAGGTTGCTCAGCAGGCGGACCTCGGTGTCGGAGATGCGCCGGACGATGTGGTGCGCGGTGATCTGCTGCGGATGGTCGAGGCCGGCGGCCTGCACCAGCTCCTGCAGGGCATGCAGCGTGCTGCGGTGGAAGTTGCGCACCCGGTCGGCCTTGTCGGGCACGACCAGCGCCTGTTGGCGCACCGGGTCTTGCGTGGTCACGCCGGTGGGACAATGGCCGGTGTGACAGCTTTGTGCCTGGATGCAGCCCAGCGCCATCATGAAACCGCGTCCCGCGTTGCACCAGTCGGCGCCCAGCGCCATCATCCGCGCCAGGTCGAAGGCGGTGATCACCTTGCCGGCACAACCGATCTTGACGCGGCTGCGCAGGCCCACACCCACCAGCGTGTTGTGCACCAGCAGCAGGCCTTCCTGCAGCGGCGCGCCGACGTGGTCGATGAACTCGACCGGTGCCGCGCCGGTGCCGCCCTCGGCCCCGTCGACCACGATGAAGTCGGGCGTGATGCCGGTCGCCAGCATCGCCTTGACGATGGCGAACCATTCCCAAGGGTGGCCGATGCAGAGCTTGAAGCCGGTCGGCTTGCCGCCCGACAGCTCGCGCAGCTTGGCGACGAAATGCATCATCTCGACCGGCGTCGAGAAGGCGCTGTGCGATGAAGGCGAAATGCAGTCGACACCGACCGGCACACCGCGCGCCGCCGAAATTTCAGCTGTCACTTTCGGCCCCGGAAGCACGCCACCGTGACCCGGCTTGGCGCCCTGGCTCAGCTTGATCTCGATCATCTTCACCTGCGGGTCACGTGCGTTCACGACGAAGCGGTCGTCGCTGAAGCTGCCATCGTCGTTGCGGCAACCGAAGTAGCCCGAGCCGATTTCCCAGATCAGGTCGCCGCCGTGCACCCGGTGGTGCTGCGAGATCGAGCCTTCGCCGGTGTCGTGCGCGAAGCCGCCCATCTTGGCGCCCTTGTTGAGCGCCAGCACCGCGTTGGCCGACAGCGCGCCGAAGCTCATCGCCGAGATATTGAACACGCTGGCGCTGTAGGGCTGCGTGCAGGTGAAACCCGATGGCGTCGCCGGATTCGGCGTGCCGCCGATGACGATGCGAAAGTCGTGGTCGGCCAGCGTCGTCGGCTGCATCGAGTGGTTGATCCACTCGTAGCCGGCGATGGTGACGTTCAGCTGCGTGCCGAAGGGCCGGTTGTCCGGCTCGCCCTTGGCACGTTGGTAAACCAACGAGCGTTGGGCGCGCGAGAAGGGCGCGGCTTCGCTGTCGCTCTCGATGAAGTACTGGCGCATCTCCGGGCGGATGTATTCCAGCAGGAAGCGCAGGTGGCCGATGACCGGGTAGTTGCGCAGGATGGCATGGCGCTCCTGCCGGAGGTCATGCAGACCGACGCCGGTCAACGCGGCGAAAAGTGCCAGCGCGATCCACGCGAGCCAGGCCAACGGCAACAGGACCACCGCAGCGATGCTGGCGGCAAGGCCGGCCACACACAAGGCAAATGCCGAGTAGCGGGCCGGGAAAAAAGGAAACGTGGGTGTGGGAATGGGGTCTCTCCGGGTGCCTGCTGCATCATAGAGGGCTCTATCCGGCCCTTTCATGACCACGACACCCGACACCCCCGATTCCGCGCCGTCCGAAGACGTGCCCGCCGCACCTGCCCGCTCGAACGCCGACGCCCCGCTCGGCCCCGAAGACTTCGACCTGCTCGACACCCTGCTCGACGCCATGCGCGAGAAGGACGACGAGGTTCCGCAATGGGAGTTCTGCGAAGGCTTCCTGGCCGCGCTGGTGTGTTCGCGCCGCGCCATTCCACCCGCCGAGTACTGGCCCGTGTTGCTGGGCGACAGCTTCGTCGCCGCGCAGCAGATGGAGTTCGTCTGGCACTGGAAGCGCCGGTGGCGTGAAGTCGAACAGGCCCTCGACGCCGACGTCGAAGCGCTCGACGACGACCGCAGCTACCAGCCCGAGGTGCTCGACACCCGCGGCGCCATCGCCTCGCTGCCCGAGGAAGAGCAGGCCGAGGTCGCCGGCGAGGCGATCCCGTCCTTCGCGCAGGTCTATGCGCTGGGCTTCATGTTCGCGGTGGAAAACTGGCCCGAAGACTGGGCAGCGCCGCGCGACAAGGAAGCCGCCGGCATGCTCGACGAGGCGCTGGAAGCGATCGTCGCCCTGACCGAGGACGACACCGGCAAGCCCGAGCTCTCGATGTTCAGCGAGGACGGACCGCCCAGCGTCAGCCAGCGCCGGCTCGATGATTTCGGCGCGGCCATCTGGGCGGTGTACGACCTGCGCCAGCTCTGGAAAAGCATGGGCCCGCGGGTCGAGACAGTCCGCAAAGAAGCGACACCCGGGCGCAATGATCCATGCCCTTGCGGCAGCGGGAAGAAATACAAGAAGTGCCACGGGGCGGGGTGAGCGCCTATTCCGGGATCGTGAAGCTCCACCACGATCCCGGTTAAAAGTCATCCGTATACCATCCATATGGATGGTGTTAGGATGCCGCATGACTCAATCAAGCGCCGCCGCGGGCTCGATCGCGAAAGCGAAACCCGCCGACTCCGAAAAGATCACGATCAACATGGGCTATGTCGATCTGGGTCAGATCGACCTGCTGGTGGCCGAAGGCTTCTATTCGAACCGCACGGATTTCATTCGCACGGCAATCCGCAATCACCTCGCCACCCACGGCGATGCGCTCAAGCAGGTGGTCGCCCGCAAGATGCTCGTGCTGGGCCTGCAGCATTTTTCCGCTGGTGAACTCGAGGCGCTGCGCGCCGCCGGTCAGCGCCTGCAGATTCGCGTGCTCGGCCTGGCCAGCATCGACCCCGACGTCACGCCCGAACTCGCGGCGGCGACCATCGAAACCATCACCGTGCTCGGTGCGCTGCATGCCAGCGCCGCCGTCAAGGCCGCCTTGGCCGGACGCATCCGTTGACCCGAGAGAGCACCGCATGACCCGACCTTTCCGCGAATGGATGAGCGACGCCGCACGCTTCACGCAGGGTGGCCAATTGCAGGCCGCCACCGAGGCGATCCAGCAGGCCTTGCGCGCTGCGCCCACCGCGGCGGCTGCCGCGGCCACCGCCGTGACGGCCCCCTTGTCCGCCGGTGCGGGCACGGTGATCGACGTCGAAGCGCGCGTCGTCCGTTCGGAGCCGGGCGCCGGCACGGCCGATGCCCGTCGGCATGCCGATTCGGTCGCGGCCGATACCGCCCGCGCCGATGCCGCCCGTCCCGATGTTGAACCGCGCGCGGGATCCGTCGAACAGTGGACGGACGGCCAGTTCACCCACGGCGGACGAACGCTCGCCTACAAGCTCTACGTGCCGCCTGCGGTGCCAGGCGCGCCGGCGGCGGCGCCAGGCCTGGTCCTGATGCTGCACGGGTGCACGCAAGGGCCGGCCGACTTCGCCGCCGGGACGCAGATGAACGCGCATGCCCGCCAGGCGGGCTTCGCCGTGCTCTATCCGGAGCAGACCCAGCATGCCAATGCTCAGAAGTGCTGGAACTGGTTCAAGCCGCAGCACCAGCAGCGTGGCCGGGGCGAGCCGGCCCTGCTGGCCGCGCTGACACAGCATGTCGTGGCCGACATCGGTGCAGATCCGGCACGCGTCTATGTCGCCGGCTTGTCGGCCGGGGGGGCGATGGCCGACATTCTCGGTCGCTGCTACCCCGATGTGTTCGCCGCGGTTGGCGTGCATTCCGGATTGCCGCGCGGTGCAGCCAACGATGTGATGTCTGCCCTTGGCGCGATGCGCAGCGGTGCGCCCGCCGGCGGTGGCGGAAACGGCCCGGTGCCACCGGTGATCGTGTTCCACGGCGACGCCGACACGACGGTGCACCCGTCCAACGGCGCGGCCGTGGTCGACGCAGCCGGCCGGCGGGCCATCGCCGATCAGGGGACCGTCGAGGTGCCGCAGGTGACGCACGGGCGATCCGAAGGTGGTCGAGGTTTCACGCGCACTGTCTACAAGGCGACCGGCAACCGGGGCGCGCTCGAGCATTGGCAACTGCATGGCGTAGGCCACGCATGGTCAGGCGGCGATGCGCGCGGCAGCTACACCGAACCGAGCGGCCCCGACGCGAGCGCGGAGATGCTGCGCTTCTTCAATGCGCATGCCTTGAAGCGGACCAGCACGTCGACCTGAAACGCTGCGGATGCGCGGCCCGGCCCGTGCATGCGCGACGCCAGCGATCGCTCAGATCTTGAAAGCGCGCTGCACGTCCGCGCGCACCAGGTCCGCGTAGTCGCGGTGCTTGCGGATGTAGCCCGCGATGAACTGACACACCGGGATCACGTGCTTGCCGTCGCTGCGCGCGGCATCGAGCACGTGCTTCGCGAGCGTCGATCCGACGCCCTTGCCCTCGTGCGCCTCGAGCACTTCGGTGTGCGTGAACATGATGGCGTCGGTCAGCAAGTTGTATTCGCAGTAGCCCGCGAGCTCGCTGCCGATGAAGGCCTCGTAGCGGTGCTTCTCGGCGTTGTTGGTGATCTGGATGTCGGCCATGGGAATCCTCGCAGAAATAGGCTCAGGGGTTGCGGGCCAGAAAGGCCTTCAGGTTGGCGCCTGCCGTGCTGCGCACCTTGCGGCGCAGGCTTGGCGACCAGCCCAGCAACAGGCCGGGCAGGCCGAGCGCCTGGCGCGCCCAGGTCCAAAAAGCGAATCGGTCGCGGTGCGTGGCGATCAGGCCTTCTGGCGTGAAGGTGAAGCGCGCATCGACCGCGTTGTCGACGATGCGGCCGGTGGCGCTGAACAGGTAATGCGCGTCCCAGTGTGCCTGGCCGGCGGCGGCATCGGCCTGCACGTCGCGGTGCGTCAGCTTCCAGACGTGCGCGCCCTTGGCCTTCGTCCCGCTGCACAGCATCTTCCACATGCCGCCGATTTCGCGGGCGCCGCGCAGATCGAACACCTCGTCCTTGAAGGTGGCGTCGCTCGCGTAGCAGGCCGCCATGGCGTCGGCATCGAGCTGCGCGAAGGCGTCGTAGAAGCGGCGGATCGTCTGTTCGTTGGCGTTCATGGGTCAGGTTTCGGCGTCGGCCAGCAGCAGGGCCAGGGTCTGCAGTGAATGTTGGGCGGTGGCCGCGCGCACCGTGGCCCGGTCGCCGTCGAAGCGGCGTCGCTCGGTGCGCACCACGCCGCCGACCGACCAGCCGAACCACACGGTGCCCACTGGCTTGTCGGGCGAGCCGCCAGTCGGGCCGGCGATGCCGGTCACGGCCAGCGCCACCTGCGCGCGGGCGTGGGTGATGGCGCCTTGGGTCATGGCGCGCACCACCGGCTCGCTGACCGCGCCGTGCGCCGCGAGCAGCGCCACGTCGACGCCGATGGCTTCGGCCTTGGCCTCGTTGGAATAGGTGATGAAGCCGCGCTCGAACCAGGCGCTGGAGCCGGCCAGCTCGGTGCATGCGGCGGCGATGAGGCCGCCGGTGCAGCTTTCGGCCGTGGCGAGCATCCAGCCGCGACGCTGCAGCCGTTCGGCGACCGCGGCGGCGAGCGCGGGAAGAAGGGAAGAGGCGTCGTTCATCGATCGCGAGTATGCAATGCGGCCGCGTTCACCAAGCCCGCCACAGCGCGATCACGAACAGCGTGCAGAAGGCCGCGACCAGGTCGTCGAACAGGATGCCGAAGCCGGCAACGGACCAGCGCATGGTGTCGCGGGTGGCGTCCTTCTGCTTGCACAGCGCATCGGCCCAGCCGACGGGCCCGGGCTTGGCGGCGTCGAAGAGGCGGAACAACGCGAATGCGATGACCTGTGCCCAGAGGCCGGCCGGCATGACGAGCCACAGGATGAGCCAAAACGCCACCACCTCGTCCCACACGATGTGGCCGGGGTCGGCCACGTTCATGTGGCGTGCGGTCACGGTGCAGGCCCACCACCCGATCGGCAGCGACGCCAGGATCACCCAGCCGATGCTCGCCGGCGACAGCCACAGCTGCATGACGAGATAAGCGACCCAGGCCCACAAGGTGCCGACGGTGCCCGGCGCGCGGCGCGGCAAGCCCGAGCCGAAGCCCAGTGCGATCAGGTGCGCCGGGTGCGAGAGCATGAAGCGCACCGTGGGGTGGGCCACGGTCGGCAGGGGAGAAGAGGCGGTCACCGTCGGATTCTCAGGCGAAGTGGTCGAAGCTGTCGAAGCGCTGCGTGATGGGCGCGCCCTGCGCATCGACGAGGCGCAGGCCGGCGTCGCGCTCGGTCTGGCCGATGCGCGTGACCGCGGTCGCGGCGCTGCGCGCGGCCTGCGCCACCGCTTCGCGTGCGCTGGCCGGTGCGGTGAAGACGAGTTCGTAGTCGTCGCCGCCCGAGAGTGCGCACAGGCGGAGGATTTCGATAGGCAGGGCAGCGGCAGCGAAGTCGGGGTCGGTCGAGACCCCGATGCACGTGACGGCGGCGTCGGCATCGATGCGCGCGCCGATCTCGCTGGCACGCAGGATGTGGCCGAGGTCGCCCAGCAGCCCGTCGCTCACGTCCACCGCCGCGCTCGCAATGCCACGCAGCGCATGGCCGAGCGTCACGCGCGGCGTCGGGCTTTCCATGCGCGCCCGGGCCTGTGCGAACAGCGCAGCAGGCAGCGACAGCGTGCCGCGAAAGGCCTCGAGGGCCAGCCGCGCGTCGCCGAGCGTGCCGCTGACCCAGATGTCTTCGCCGGCTCTCGCCCCCGAACGCAGCAGCGCCGCGCCCGCGGGCACTTCACCGAAGACCGTGATGCAGATGTTGAGCGGGCCGCGCGTGGTGTCGCCGCCGACCAGCTCGCAGTCGTGCGCGTCGGCCAGTGCGAACAGGCCTTGCGAGAAGCCCGCGAGCCATGACTCGTCGACCGTGGGCAGCGACAGGGCGAGCGTGAAGGCCAGCGGCTTGGCACCGCAGGCCGCCAGGTCGCTGAGGTTCACCGCGAGCGCCTTGTGGCCAAGCCGTGCCGGATCGACCGTCGACAGGAAGTGCCGACCTTCGACCAGCATGTCGGAGGACACGGCCAGCTGCATGCCCGGCGCCGGCGCGAGCAACGCGCAATCGTCGCCCGGGCCCAGTGGCGAGCGTTTGGCAGGCCGCGCGAAGTAGCGCGCAATCAGGTCGAACTCGCCCATGGATTCAGCGTGTGTGTACGGCGCTCACTTCGGCGGATTCCGAAAACGCAGCGCCGCCTGCCGCACCACTTCGGCCAGCAGCTTTTCCTTGGCCTGCTTCTCGCGCAGCCAGCGCGCGTCGTTCTGGCCGGCCTCGACGTCGGTGCGCAGCTGGGCGATCGAGCGCGTGGCGTTGATGGCCTCGCTGTGCCATTCGAGCTGCGTCATCGTCATCAGGATGTGTTCGCGCAGCGGCATGTGCTCGCCGCTGGCCGGGTCGACGTACACCGCATCGAGCCCGAAGCGGCAGGCCTGGAACCGGTTGTAGGTGTAGACCAGGTAGTCGTCCTCGGTCGGCGTGAAGGGCTGTTCTTGCAGGAACCAGGCGCCCAGCGACTGCACGTAGCCGGCCAGCGCGGCGGCGCGCTCTACCGTCAGCGGCGTGTCGAACACGCGGATCTCGATGGTGCCGAACTCCGGCTTCGGCCGGATGTCCCAGTAGAAGTCCTTCATGCTGCGGACCACGCCAGTGCGGGTCATGCGCTCGAAGTAGTTCTCGAACTCCTTCCAGTTCAGCGTGAAGGGCGCCACACCCGACAGCGGAAAGGCGAACACCGAATTGAGCCGGGCCGAGTCGAACTGCGTGTCCTGCCCCTGCACGTACGGCGACGAGGCCGACAGCGCGATGAAGTGCGGGATGTAGCGCGACATGCGGTGCAGCATCAGCAGCGCGGCATCGGCATCGGGGCAGCCGATGTGCACGTGCTGGCCGAAGATGGTGAACTGTTTCGAGAGGTAGCCGTACAGCTCCGACAGCTCGCGGAAGCGCGGCTTGTCGTAGATGCGGCGCTCGTGCCACTGCTGGAAGGCATGGGTGCCGCCGCCGACCACCGCGATGTTGAGCTTGTCGGCATTGCGCACCAGCGCGTCGCGGATCGGCGTGAGCTGGTCGATCACGTCCTGCGCCGAATGGCAGATGTCGGTCGAGATCTCGATCATGCTCGAGGTCATCTCGGGCACCACGCTGCCGGGCAGGGGCGTCTTCGCCATCTCGCGCAGCATGTCCTCGGCGTAGGGCGCCAGGTCGTAGTCGTTGGTATTGACCAGCTGGAGCTCGAGCTCGACGCCGAGCGACAGCGCTTCGGACTTATTGAAGGCTTCGAGCTTCACCGTGCGGTCGCGCGGCCGCGGCGCCATGCCGCCCAGGTCGAGAGACGTGCTCATCGCTGAGTGTCCCGTTCTTCGACGCGGGCGAAGGCCTCGGGCGTCCAGGGCTTGAGGCTCTCGCCGGCCGCGTGCACAGCGACGGTGGCGAGCACGGCGCCCAGCATCTCCATCACCAGGATGGCGGGCAGCGCGATCTGCGTGATCATCGCGCCCAGCAGTGGCGAGGCGGTGGCGAAATTCGACGCGATCAGCAGCGCGATCGACGAGAGCGGCGACATCGCGCAGCCGACCCAGAAGGCCTGCTTCCAGCTCGCGCCGCTGCCCGGGTTGGCGATCGCCACGCCGGCGATCTTGGCCACCAGGCGCACGCCGATCACCGCCAGAACCAGGCTGGCGACAGGCAGGCTCCAGTCGCCCTGCGCCGCGACGATCGACACCAGCACGAACATCAGCATGGTCAGCAGCGACGCCGCAGTCCCGAGCTGGCGCGGCCAGGCCCAGGGCTTGGGATTGAGCTGCTTGAGCAGGATGCCGCCGATCAGCGCGGCCAGGGGCGCGGCGCCACCGAAATGGGCCGCCAGCGCAGCGCCGGTGCCGATCAATGCGAGCAGCAGGATCGAGGTGTTCTCGCTGGTCGGGCTCATCACCCGCAGCGCCGAGCGCAGCGCCAGCGCGAGCACCGCGCCCACCACGAAAGACAGGCCCAGCACCACCAGCACCGGGTAGAGCTTGTTCATCAGCCCCGACGGGCCGCGCTCCAGCAGGCCGGCCTGGGCATAGCCGAGCGCCAGCGCGTAAAAGGTGTTGAGCGTGGCGAGCGTGAGCGCGCGCTCGGTCACCGGGCCGGAGGCGCGCGTGTCCATCACCACGCGGCTCAGCACGGCCGGCGAAGCGACGATGGCCATCAGCGCGACCGGGTTGGCAACCGGGTCGGGCACGCCCAGCCAGTGCAGCGTCCAGAACACGCCGAAATACGTGAGCGCCGATTCGAGCAGGCTCTGCAGCAGCACCATCGGGTTGTGGCGGAACCAGCGCAGCGGCAGCCGGCCGCCGGCCTCGAACAGCACGATCGCCACGCCGAGCTCCAGCAGGAACAGGCTGATGCCCTGCAGCGGCCACACCGCGCCCTCGAAGCCGGCGAAGCCGACCACCGTGCCGACGATGGAATAGCCGACCACCTTGGGCATGCCCATGTAGCGCTGCACCAGGTGGCCTGCAGCGGCCGCGGCAGCCAGCAGCAGCGACCACAGGACGGTCGGCAGGCCGGCCGAGGGACGCACCCATTCGGCCCAGAAGCCCAGCAGGTCGGTGGGGATCAACGACGTCATCGGGCGGGCACGAAGAAACTGGCCGGCCGGCTGCGCCAGCGGGCCCAGATCGCGCTGCGGATGCGCGCGCGGTCGACGGCGTTCACGCTGTGCGCACGAAGCGCCAGGCGAAAAGCGAAATAGAAGCTGACACTCACGTTGAGCGCACCGATCAGCGGCACGGCCGCCACAGCCCACCACAGCGCGGGCATGTGCAGCGCCGCCGGACCGAGCGACGCAGCAGCCGCCGCGATCTGGCCGGCCGACAGCGTGACGTGCCGTACGTCCAGGCCGAGGCCGAAAAAGGCCGCGAAGGCGGGCAGCAGGCCCAGCATGAGGCCCAGAGAAATGTTGGAGGCGAAACCGGAAATATGTGTGCGCATGAAGTCGGCCCAGCGGCGGGCCCGGGCGGCGCCGAGAAAGGCGCCGATGCGGGGGTTGTAACGCATTGCCGAATCGAGGCGATGCAGGACGAAAGCATTTTCGGTCCAGCCCGCCACGATGCTGGCTGCGAACAATAACAGGCCGGTGAAGGCCGCGTAGAACATGGTGGGCCCGGCCAGCGACAGCCCATGCAGGACCTCGGTCGCGTGCGCGGCGTCGAGCGGCGGGCGACCGAGCACGCGCTGCAGCGCGAAGGCGATGGCCAGCACCGCCGGCACCACCACACCGACGTTGCCCAGCACCGCCGCGACCTGCGAGCGCACCAGATGCGTGACCTCGTCGACAAAGGCGTCGACCGCGCCCTCGGTCTTCAGGTCGCGCAGCTTGGCCGCCATGGCGGGCGCGGTCATCGCGGGTTGCTTGGTGGCGAGCGTGAGGTGCAGCAGTTGGATGGCAACGAAGCTGGCTGCGTACATCAGGCCGGCCCAGAGTCCGCCCCAGAACGCCGACAGGCCCAGCGCCAGGATCGCGAACTTGAAGAGCACGGTGAGCGCCGTCAACGCGCCGCCGCCGGCCGCCTTGCGCACCATCTTCAGATAGGCGCCACGGTCGCGGGTGATGTAGTGCTCGCCAGCCTCGGCGCTGCGTTCGGTCACCTTGGCCGCCAGCATCGAGGAATTGGACGCGATGAGCGCCCGGATGCTGCTTCGCTCGCCCCCGGCCGTGACCAGCCGGCCGACCAGGCGCGCCACGCTGGCGTGCGGTGTCGGCGACATCATGCAGTCGAGCAGCTCGCGGATGCGCAGCACCCGCTCGCGCAACTGGCGCAGCCGGAACACCAGGCCCACCGAAATGCCGTGGTCCTCGAGGTGGACGTAGACCGACGCGGCGCCCGAGCGGCAGGCGTCGAGCCGGTCGCGGAAGGCGATGAAGGCGGCCTGCAGCGCCGTCTCGTCGCGCGGCGTGCGGAACATCTCGTCCTGCAGGTCGTCGAGCTCGGCCATCAGCCGGTGGAAGGGGCGCGATTCGCGGACCGGATCGCTCATGCGCAGGCGCAGCTCGGGCGAAAAGCCGGCGGCCACCACCTGGCTGGCGCAGTAGGTCACCGCATCCATCACGGTGTGGCGCCAGCGGGGTGCGGCGTCGGACGCCGGGAGCGCGTCGTCGCCCGGCTCGACCAGCAAGGCGCCGACGCGTGTCAGCGTGGCCTCGTCGAGCAGGCCGATCCAGCGCGCGTCGAAATCGCCGGGCAGCACCATGCGGAACAGTTCGGACGCGTCGGTGGTCTCCGGTGTGCCGGGCAGCAGCTTGCGACGCAGCCGCTCGCTCAGCTCGCTGAGGAAGGCGGTGCGCGGCGCGAAACCGTGGTCGGCCAGCAGGGCGGTGAGGTCGACCTCGCGCGTGAAGGCGTCCCACCAGGCACGGGCTTGGGCACGCAGCGCCGGCGCGCCTTCGAGCGCATCGAGCAGCAGGCCTACGCGCGCGGCGGCGGCGCGTGGCGACGTGCCGTCGCCGCGCAGCCAATCGAACAGCGCGATCAGCCAGACGTGGCGCGCCACCGTGCCAGCCGTCGGGTCGAGCCGGGCGAGCAGCGTCGACAGGTCGCTCTT
>Ga0247809_1001094_pt1 | contig 12095 bp, 9 predicted proteins | sample UWRJL104311B1_FD_180951 | JGI IMG/M metagenome (GOLD analysis project Ga0247809, IMG submission 180951) | Plant litter microbial communities from Arlington Agricultural Research Station in Wisconsin, United States - UWRJ-L104-311B-1 | ecosystem: Environmental > Terrestrial > Plant litter >...
TTATTCCAGCTTGAAAACTGAAATAGGTGTAGTTGTTGATGAATATGGAAGTAAGCCAGATAAATCATTAAAGAATTGGAAGCCCACTAATGACAATGTCATCCACTTGGGTAAGACCATGAAATATAGTGACGTGGTGTTAAATATCGCATCTACAATTACAATTGATGCCGCATGTTTCGATACGCCGATAATAAATATTGGATTTGACATAAAGTCGAATGAAAATGAATATGAAGGAAGTATTGCCAGATATTATAAATACACACATTATAAGCATATTGTTGATGGTAAAGCCTGTTTTATAGCTGAAAGTTTTCCATTGCTAGTTGAGCAGATCAATTTATATTTGTCTAATCCAACGATTCATCAAGCTGAAAGAAAGGCTTTGGTGAAAAAGCAGGTGATGGAATTGGATGGGAATGCGGGAAAAAGAATTTTTGACCAGATAGCAGCGTTAATAGGATAAATATGATGAAGGTAGGTGTCAACCTTTTTCCACTTGAAAGAGACAAATGGTCGGGTATAGAAATTTATACATACGAATTGATTAAATTTTTAAATCGTGCAAATCTAGATTTAGAAACCTATTCTTTGAGTAAAATTCCAGCAAATCCTGAAATTGAGAAAACGAATTATAAAAGTCTAAACAACGCTGAAGCAGGATCCTTAACCAAGCTGTTTTATAACTTATATGGCATCACAAAACAAGTCGTAAATCCTGATGTTTTCCATTCTACGAGTTTTAGCCTCCCCTATTTTCTAAAAGCAAAAAAGAAAGTCATTACGATACATGATTTTGCTTTTTATAAACATCCCGAACTTTTTGATTACAAAACGAAGTTATATTACAAACTGATTCTCGAACATTCTATCAAAGCTGCAGATCGGATAATCTGCATTTCTAAAAGCTGTTTGGCGGATTTTGAAGAATATTTTCCTCAGCCGAGTTTGAGAGAAAAAACGAGGTTGGTTTATAATGGCTTCAGTGATTTCTCTAAAATTGAAGTTCCTTTAAAAGCAAATCCCTATCAAGATTACCTCTTCTGTGTTGGTGCTTCTCATTCAAGGAAAAACATAGAAAGAACATTGAAAGCCTATTCAATTTTAGCTCAAAAATATGACCAGCTTAAAATTGTAATGACAGGTTCAATCGATCCAACTCTTATCAGCGAATTTGTAAATGGAAATCAGACACTTGAAAATAAAGTGTTCCATTTAAATTACGTTTCACAGGATGATTTGATCAATTTGTACAGGCATGCAAAAGTATTGATGTTTCCTTCTCTATATGAGGGATTTGGGTTTCCAATTTTAGAGGCGATGAGTTGTGGTGTACCAGTACTTACCTCTTATTCTTCTTCTTGTGGAGAAATAGCGGGATATGATTCGAAGTTTTTGGTTGATCCTTATAATGTAGAGGATATTGTAGCTAAAACTGAATTGATTTTACAACCAGAAAACTATAAGATGCTTGTAGAAAATGGGAAACAAAGAGTTGCCCATTTTTCCTGGGAAAAAATGGGTAGCGAAACGTTAGATGTTTACAGAGATTGATATGGTAATTAGCAAAATAAAAATAAATAAGTATTTCCTTTATCTTTTTCTATTTACAAGCCCGTTTATAAATTTTTCTTTTATTCCGCATTCCAATTTGCCAATGAGCTATTTGGTTATGTTTACCTACTGTTTAGCTTGTATCTTAATCCCTTTTAACTGGAACAGATACGTGCTCAGGAGTTATGATTACCTATTTATCTGTTTTCTGATTTTAATGATCTTCTCTGTGTTGATTAATACCATCAATGGATTTCATTTAGTGAGCGTTACACAGATGATCAATTTTATATTTATTTATCTAATCTTTAAAACGACTCAGAATTCGTATGCATTAAGTAACGAAGACCTGGATAAAACGCTCACAAATTGGTTTAAATTCAATTCCTATTTGTGTGTATCATCATTGATTTTCTTTTGTATCGGTTTGGTTTACGAGCCATTCGTAAGAGCTATATTTGACTTTTTTAATAATTCAGGTAACTTTTCTAAAGGAGGTTTAACGGCATCATTTAGTGAGACCAACGGTGCTCGATTAAATTCATTATCGCCAGAACCCTCATTTTGGGGTTTTTTTACTGCATTTAACTTTGCTTTAGGCCTTTCGTTAAAGCGTAAAAACTATTTGTTGCTAGGAGTTACGTTTCTAAATTTAATTCTTAGCTTATCTAGAACTGGTTATCTAATGTTTGTTGTGTTAATCTTTGTATTGATTTGGAAGAAATTGAATATGTTCTTCAAAATTCTTGCAATTATAGCTATAGTTTTGATTTTTGCTACTTATTTATCAGGCCTTAATATTCATGATCTTCTAGAAGTAGATGATTCATTTAAACAGAGATTCGGCTCTTTATTTACCGCATATAAACTTACCACGGAAAATCCGATTATAGGTATTGGAATTGGCAACTTTCAATTTTACGCAAAAGCAATGGGCCTAGATTATGGGGATGTATTTAGTTTGTTTTTTTATATCCTAGTTTCAGGTGGGGCTGCCTCCTTAATTTTCTTTATTTGGTTTTGCACTTCCATTCATAAAAATCTTAAACCAGCTCACAAGGTAATATGGATTGTAGCTTTAGTAGGATGGGGAACTGTTGCAGCATATAATCTTCCCTATATTTGGGTTTTTTTAGGGATTGTTGTGGCTGCTTATAAGCGAAAACAAAATAATATAGGCAGTTCGGTTACAAACTTATAAGATTTAAATTACCAATACCAGATGCTTAAGGTGTTTCAATATACCTTTAATAATTAGATAAATGGGATTATAAAAATATTTCCAAACTTTAGCTGAGCTAAAATTATTTAGTTAATTTCGCGGTACACTATTAATACGGTTTGTTATCCATATAGTTTAAAGAAATAGAATGAATACATATTTTTCTACCGGATGTTTCCAAAAAATAATAAGAAATAATGAATAGTGTTAAGGAAAAGAGGGTAATTATATCAGGTGTTAACCTAACAGAAGGAGGGATTCTCAGTATTCTGCAAGATTGTTTATTCTCTCTTAGTAAACTAAATCAATCTTATAAACTAAAGATCATCTTGCTCGTACATAAAAAGGAGCTTGTGCAAGAATATCTTGATTCATTTACTGTATATGAATATCCAAAAGTAAAATCATCATGGTTTCGGAGATTATATTTTGAATTTATCTATTCAAAGAAAATCTCTAATCAGCTTAAACCAGATTTATGGATTTCCCTTCATGATATTACACCAAATGTAAATTGTAAATTTCAGGTTGTTTATTGCCATAATTCTTCCTCGTTTTATAAACTTCCTTTAAAAGAAGGTTGGCTAAATTTTAAGGAGATTTTGTTTAATTTTTTTTATAAACATCTCTTTCGTATCAATATTAAGAAGAATAAATTTGTGATTGTTCAGCAAAATTGGCTGAGAGAGGAATTTGAAAAAAGGTATGGTGTCAAAACCATAGTTGCCTATCCGGAACTTAGCGTTAACGATCAAGTAAATGATACCGTCATAAACGATAATATTGCTAAAAAGAAATATACTTTCTTTTATCCTTCATTTCCGCGTGTGTTTAAAAATTTTGAAGTTCTATTTAATGCAATCAATCAGATTTCGGCAAAAAGAGATGATTTTGAATTGCTTGTAACAATAAGTGGTAATGAAAACCGATATAGCAGATATATTTTTGATAAGTTTAAAGGCATTAAAAATGTTAAGTTTTTAGGGAAGATTAATAGAGAAGAGGTACAAGATTATTATCTAAAGTGTGATAGTCTGTTGTTCCCGTCTAAATTAGAATCTTGGGGACTGCCTTTAAGTGAGTTTAAACCGTTGGGGAAACCTATTATTGTTGCAGATTTGCCCTATGCACATGAAACCGTTGGTGATTACCCTTTCGTAAAATACTTTGACGCAAATAGTGTTGATGATTTGACACGGTGTATAGACGCAGCAATAACTGGTGAGTTGAAATTTACCAAAAGTAAAATAATCCAACCCAAGCAACCTTTTTTTAATAATTGGGATGATTTGCTTAAATTCTTAATAGTAGAATCAAACGTAAATATTCCTAAATTGGATAATTATCAAATATAATTATGGAAACAATAAGCAGAGCAACGTTAGCTGATTTAATATTTCAAAGGCTTTTAGATGTAGAGCAAACGCTTAGACATCAGTATGAATCATCAAAAGAAGAGATCGGGTATTTCTACATCGATGATCTTCTACCTCAAGAAATCGCAACAGAAATTTATAACGCTTTTCCAAAACCCGAGGATGTTAAGTTGAAGCGTAGCTTGAGAGAGTACAAGTATATCGCGGCTCAAATGGATAAATATAATCCTCTTTTAGAGGAAATTATTTATGCATTCCAGGACGCGAGAATTGTAGGCTTAATTAGTAGGGTATGTAATTTGCCTGAAATATACCCGGATGAAAATTTATATGCCGGAGGTATTTCTATGATGGGTTACCAGAATTATTTAAATCCGCATTTGGATAACTCACATGATAAAGATAGAAACCATTGGAGGGTGTTAAATTTGTTATATTATGTTACACCTCAATGGGAAAAAGATTTTGGCGGCAATTTAGAAATCTGGCCAGATGGAATAAAGAAAGAACAAATTGTAATACACAGTAAATTCAATAGATTAGCTGTGATGGCAACGCACCAAAGATCCTGGCATTCAGTTAGTCCAGTAACCCACGAAGGCGTTAGGTGTTGCGTTTCAAACTATTATTTTTCTCCAACACCTTTATTAGAAAGTGATACTTTTCATATTACGTCTTTTAGAGGGAGGCCAGAGCAGAAATTGAGAGATATTGTCCTTGAAGGGGATAATATTTTAAGATCTGGATTAAGAAAAATCTTCAAAAAAGGCGTTCGGGAAAATCCTCATGTTTATAAGAAAAACAAAGATCAACAGTAATAAAATACTAGCAATTGGGAATAAAGAAAGAATTTGATCTTACTGCATCGATCGTGCTTTACCATAGTAATCCTGAAGAGATTGAACAGGTAATTGCCTGCTTTTTTTGTACAACATTGTCTGTAAAATTGTACCTTATAGACAATTCTTTAACCAACGAACTTAAAAAGCTGGCGATTAATGACCGAATAGAGTATGTACATCTGGGAAAGAATGTTGGTTATGGTGCGGCGCACAATACCGCACTCCAATATTCAAAGCTGGTTTCACCTTACCATGTCATACTTAATCCTGATATTAGTTTTGACTCTCAGGTATTGCCAACAGCACTAAAATACATGGAATTGCATGAAGATGTTGGCTTGCTAAGCCCATCTATTTTTTATCCGGACGGTAGTGCTCAGTTAATGTGCAGAATGCTTCCAACTCCGTTTGATCTTATTATTAGAAGGTTTTTGCCCGGGTTATTTAAACCTGTTTTTCAAAAAAGCATAGATCAATATCTAATGAAGGATTTGGATTACACTCGCATTCATAATATTCCTAATTTGCCAGGCAGTTTTATGTTCTTGAGAAACCAGACAATTGAAGAGGTTGGTGGTTTTGACGAAAATTTCTTCATGTATTTGGAGGATGTAGATTTGACTCGAAGAATCCATCAAAAATATAAGACTCTATATTTTCCTGAAATTCAAATCGTTCACGCTTTAGAACAGGGCTCTTATAAATCAAAAAAATTGCTACAGTATCACATTCAAAGTGCATTTTACTATTTTAGAAAATGGGGTTGGTTTTTTGATCAGGAAAGGAACCTAATCAACCGTATACTAAAAAAGTCAGTAAAGCAGTAAATGCTATTGATTTTTTTTAATCGCAAAAATTTCATCTGCTTAAAACGATAATTAATCTGATATATCCGCTACTAAGTAGAATAATTGCAGCTATGTTGAGGTAATCGTAATCTTCGGCATCTAATTTGTTAATGTAATTTATTATTATGCAAAAACAATGATATTTTTGTATGATTTTTGAATCACCTATGCAAACACGTTACTTATATCTTTTAAAATATATTTTACCTATTACCGACCTTTTAATGGTCAATATTGTGTATTTTCTTTCTTATGAGCTTACTAAGTTGTTAGGCAAAGAAGTTGCTTCAGAATTACAGTGGCATTACGTTGTTGTTTGTAATTTAATCTGGATAATAAGCACTACTACTTTTGGACTATATACTGAACACGGTGCACGACGGCTAGAAAGAATATACAGAGGGACATGGCGAAGTGTTGCACTACACGTAATTCTATTCTCTATTTATCTGTTCTTTTCCAGACAGAATGATTTCTCAAGAGTTTTTTTAGTAGTATTTTATGCGATGTTGGGTGTGGTATTTCTACTTAACAGGTTTATTGGCACCTCGTTTCAATTTCTTTTGTTTAACCATTTGAGGGGTGTAAAATCTGTTGCTATAATGGGCAATAATGCAACTGGCATACAGTTAGCTTCTTATTTCGAAAAAGAACGACACATTGAGTTTCATGGTTTTCTGGAGGATGGAAACAAAGATTATTTAGATAGAAATGGTCATTTATCTGATGCAGTAGGTATGCAATTTCAGCAAGCTGTAGAAAAAGGCATTAAAGATATTTATGTTACAATAGCGCCGGAGCGGATGGCAGACATGCCATTACTTACAGCTGAAGCCGAGCGTCAATGCGTACGCTTAAAATTCATCCCTGATATCAGTGGCGCTTTATTATCGCCATATACTGTTAGTTATCTTGGAAATGAATTTCCTGTAATATCGCTGCGTTCTGAACCTTTAGAAGCAATTCATAACCGATTTAAAAAACGGGTTATCGATGTGGTTTTTAGTGGGTTTGTGATACTCTTTGTAATGAGTTGGTTGTATCCTGTTTTAGCAATTTTGATTAAACTTCAAAGCAAAGGACCTGTTTTGTTTAAGCAGTTAAGAAGTGGTCGTGATGATGAACCTTTCTGGTGCTTTAAATTCAGAAGCATGAGCATAAACAATGATAGTGATTTAAAGCAGGCATCAAAAGATGATAGCAGAATCACACCAATAGGCCGGTTTCTCCGTAAATCGAGTTTAGATGAACTTCCTCAGTTTTTTAATGTATTCATGGGCCATATGAGTGTTGTTGGTCCAAGACCGCATATGCTAAGCCATACTGAACGATACAAAGGAATTGTTGATCAATTTATGGTTCGTCATTTTCTGAAGCCAGGTATAACTGGCTGGGCCCAGGTAAATGGCTACAGAGGTGAAACGAAAGAGGATTATAAAATGGTAAAAAGGGTGGAACATGATATCTGGTATCTGGAACACTGGTCGGCAATGCTGGATGTCAAAATCATTTTTATGACGGTTATAAATATGGTAAAAGGCGAAGAGAATGCTTTTTAAAATCCTATTAAAAAATAAAAAAGGGGTAGATGTTAATCAACATCTACCCCTTTTTTATTGAGAATAATTATTAATGTCGGATAAGTGACACCGCGCCCTGCGGGCGACCCTCTGAAAGAGGGGAGTTATTTGCTGAGTTGGAGTTTATTGAATGTGTTAGGTATAACGAGTATTCGCAAGCTTGGGCTGATAACCTAGATTCCCAAAAGCGGTATATTTTTTACCCAACCATCGTATTCGTTGTACGCTTCACGCCAACTTTTCTAACCGCATCTATTATCGATGCTTTATCGTAGCCGCATTCAGCCCAAAGTTCTGGCTGTTCGCCATGATCTATAAACTGATCTGGAATACCTAAGCGGATTACATTAGCATGATAGCCATTATCGGCCATAAATTCTAATATTGCAGAGCCTACGCCACCCTGAAGGGTTCCATCTTCAACTGTTATGATGTGTTTATATTTGGAGAAAACCTCGTGAAGCATTTCTTCATCTAAGGGTTTAACAAAGCGTAAATCGTAATGTGCGGGGTAAAGACCTTCGCTGTTTAGTTCGCCTCTTGCTTCAACAGCGAAATTTCCAACATGACCAATCGTAAGTAATGCAACTTCTTCACCATCACAAATTTTACGGCCTTTTCCAATTTCCAGAGCTTTGAATGGCCTTTTCCAATCTGGCATTACACCATTTCCGCGGGGATAACGGATTACAAATGGACCGGCATTTTCCTGCTGTGCGGTAAACATTAAGTTTCTTAACTCCTCCTCATTCATTGGTGAGGATACCACTAAATTTGGGATACAACGCATGAAAGCAATATCGTAAGCACCATGGTGCGTTGCGCCATCAGCACCAGCTAAACCAGCCCTGTCTAAACAAAACACAACATTTAACTTCTGTATGGCAACATCGTGGATAACCTGGTCGTATGCTCTTTGCATAAAACTGGAATAGATATTACAAAACGGTACTAATCCTTGTGCGGCCAATCCAGCTGAAAAAGTAACAGCATGTTGTTCTGCAATGCCTACGTCAAATGCACGTGTTGGCATGGCTTTCATCATGATGTTTAATGATGAGCCTGAAGGCATCGCAGGCGTAATCCCTACAATCTTGTCATTTGCTTCTGCGAGTTCGACCATGGTGTGACCAAAAACATCCTGGTATTTAGGGGGCTGCGGTTTATCAGGAACACTTTTCTTAATTTCGCCTGTAATTTTATCAAATAAACCAGGTGCATGCCATTTGGTCTGGTCTTTTTCTGCTAATGCAAATCCTTTACCCTTTACAGTAACACAGTGCAACAGCTTGGGGCCTGGGATATCCTTCAGATCCTTTATAATTGCGGCTAAACGTTTAACATCATGGCCATCAACCGGACCGAAATACCTGAAGTTCAGCGATTCAAATAAATTACTTTGTTTAAGTAAAGTTCCTTTTATACTTTTTTCAATCTTTTTAACGTACTTATGTGCATTCGGGCCTAGTTTGGAAAGGCCTGATAGTACATTCGATATATCATCGCGAAAACGATTGTATGATTTTGAGGTGGTAATGCTGGTTAGATATTCTTTTAATGCACCAACATTCGGATCGATTGACATACAGTTATCATTCAGGATAACCAATACGTTACTATTTTCAATACCCGCGTGGTTTAAGCCTTCAAAAGCCAACCCGGCTGTCATTGCGCCATCACCAATTACGGCAACGTGCTGTCTGTCTGTTTCCCCCTTAATCTGTGAGGCCACAGCCATCCCAAGTGCTGCCGAGATCGATGTAGAAGAGTGGCCAACACCAAATGTATCGTATTCGCTTTCGCTGATTTTTGGAAAACCGCTAATGCCTTTGTAGATCCGGTTTGTATGAAAAAGTTCGCGACGACCCGTTAATATTTTGTGACCATAAGCCTGATGGCCTACATCCCAAACCAACTTATCATAAGGTGTATTAAGTGCATAATGCAATGCAACAGTTAATTCAACCACACCTAAGCTCGCACCAAAGTGGCCGCCATTTACGCTAACCACATCAATAATGTATTGACGTAATTCCTGGCTTATCTGCTCTAAGTCAGCCTCGCTGTATTGCTTTAAATCAGCGGGATAGTTAATTTTAGATAATAGGGGGCCAGCTTTTACTTGCATTCGGTTTTGGATGATAAACAAGATACAAAGAAACGCATTTTTGTTCTAATATTTAAGAAAAAAACTTGCAATAACGCAATCGGCGGCTTTGTCTAAAAACCATTAATATTATTAAACCTGTAGAATATCATCTATATTGATGTATTACCAGTAAATCGCATTTAATAATTTGTTATTTTTGTTAATAGATGCAAGAAGAAAATTTTGAGATCAAGCTTCCGGTTTTCGAAGGTCCTTTTGATTTGTTATTGTTTTTTATTGAACGGGATGAACTCAACATCCAGGACATTGAAATTGCAAAAATTACGAATGATTTCCTTGCCTACATTCATCAGCTGCTGGCATTAAACGTTGAAGTTGCAAGTGAATTCATTTTAGTTGCTGCCACGCTGATGCGCATTAAATCTAAAATGCTTTTACCGAGGATAGTGCTTGATGAATCGGGAAATGAACTCGATCCTGAACAGGATTTAATTGCCAGGCTTATTGCATACAAACAATTCAAATCGGCTGCAGAAGCATTAAAAGTTTTGGAAGAAGGAAGGATGCAGCAGGAGCGAAGGGGCAATATCGAGTATGATTTAACTTTAGCTGCTGAATCTTCTTCGCACCAGGACGAACTGCTGTCACTGGATTTATATAAACTGTTGATGGTTTATCAAAAAACCATTCAGAAATATGACATCCGTAGCCAGGAGGTAAAACATACTGTTGTACAATATCCTTATACCATCGAGCAACAAAAACACTTTATTGCGAATCTTTTGGCCATTAATGAGCAAATTGATTTTAATATGGTGCTTTTAAATTCAGAAAATAAGGTTCATTTTGTTTATAATTTTCTGGCTATTCTGGAAATGTTGCAACAACAAATCGTTGAGATAAGCATTGGTAGCGGTTTTAATAACTTTAATGTAAAAGCAACTGCTTAACATCGTCTTAATTAATTTCTAATTTCTTACTTTTGCAAGAAAAATAACAAACCCCATTAAGGATGAGACGCGACAGCCAAATTTTTGAACTTATTGATAAGGAATTAAACCGCCAGGAGCATGGTTTAGAGCTTATTGCATCGGAAAACTTTGTAAGCAAGCAAGTTATGGAAGCCGCTGGATCGGTACTTACCAATAAATATGCAGAAGGCTTACCTGGAAAACGCTATTATGGTGGTTGTCAGGTTGTAGATGTTGTGGAGCAAATTGCGATTGACAGAGCTAAAGAGCTATTTGGCGCTGCATGGGTTAACGTTCAGCCTCACTCCGGAGCTCAGGCTAATGCCGCAGTAATGTTAGCTGTTATTCAGCCGGGCGATAAAATTTTAGGTTTCGATCTTTCACATGGCGGTCACTTAACCCATGGTTCTCCGGTTAATTTTTCAGGTAAATTATATCAGCCATTTTTTTACGGTGTAGATAAAGAAACCGGCTTAATTGATTACAAAAAACTGGAGGAGGTTGCGCTTGCAGAAAAACCGAAATTGATCATCTGTGGTGCTTCTGCTTATTCCAGAGAATGGGATTATGCTTTTATCCGTTCGGTAGCTGATAAGGTTGGTGCATTGGTACTGGCTGATATTTCCCACCCTGCAGGCTTAATTGCAAAAGGTTTGTTGGCAAACCCACTTCCACATTGCCATATTGTAACGACAACAACACATAAAACTTTACGTGGTCCTCGTGGTGGCATGATTATGATGGGACAGGATTTTGAAAATCCATGGGGTTTAAAAACACCAAAAGGTGAGCCACGCATGATGAGCAATTTGCTCGACATGGCAGTTTTCCCAGGCACACAAGGCGGTCCGTTAGAACATATTATTGCAGCTAAAGCGATTGCTTTCGGTGAAGCTTTAAGCGACGAGTATGGCATTTACATCAAACAGGTTGCAGCAAATGCACAGGCAATGGCGAAAGCGTTTGTAGCTAAGGGTTACGGAATAATTTCAGGTGGAACTGATAACCATTTAATGTTAATCGACCTTCGCAATAAAAATATAACCGGTAAAGTTGCTGAAAATGCATTAGAGAAAGCAGAAATTACTGTAAATAAAAATATGGTTCCTTTTGATGATAAATCACCATTTGTAACTTCGGGTATTCGTGTTGGTACGGCAGCAATTACAACGCGTGGCTTGAAAGAAGCAGAAATGGAAAAAATTGTTGATTTAATTGATCAGGTTTTAACAAATCCGGAAGACGAAGCAAACCTTAATGCGGTAAAAGCAGAAGTTATAAAACTGGTAAGTGCTTTTCCACTTTATAAATAATCACTAATCTTTATGGTTAAAGAAAAGCTTTACATTAATTTGTAAGGCTTTTTTTGTATTCAATAGCTTTGACAAGTCCTTTGATTATTTCCCTTTAATAGATTTTTCAAACTTCAATCTTGAAAATCCTTCAATCCTGAAATCTTGGTCCAATCCTGAAATCTTGGTCTAAAGTAAAGGGCCGATATCCTTTGAAGAAATATCGACCCTTACCATCTAAATTAACGCTCTCACATGTATAAACGCAATGGAATGCAAAATGTTTTAAATAATTTG
>Ga0247809_1001095_pt1 | contig 12092 bp, 13 predicted proteins | sample UWRJL104311B1_FD_180951 | JGI IMG/M metagenome (GOLD analysis project Ga0247809, IMG submission 180951) | Plant litter microbial communities from Arlington Agricultural Research Station in Wisconsin, United States - UWRJ-L104-311B-1 | ecosystem: Environmental > Terrestrial > Plant litter >...
AAATTTCTTTGGTACTCACTCTGACTCTCTAAGCAATATATGCTCTAGCGGATACCAAACAAAATCATGTGAATTAGGCGACTCTTCTCTGGTGTTACTCTGTTCAAATAAGATGTTAGTCCAGTCTTGAAAAATAAAAGACTTCGCTTCGAGTTTCTCTGTCGAAGTTCGCCGGAAGTTGTGGAGCATTTTTGTTTTTTTATGCACTCTCGACTTTCCTGGGAACGCTGTTACACACGAATGAAGGGAATCTGGTGCGTTGTTATTTCTATGTTTACATCAAATTATATGCTTCCAGTCTAAATTAGGCTCAGCTCAGCTCATACTCTTCATGTACTAAAAACTTGAAGCCTTGCTAGTTGACAATTGACTTCGAGAATGAATATGTATTTTGCCACATAAAAGAAGCTGACATCATTATTGATTTAGTTCATCTCTATAATCAAATAAAATAAACTTCGTTGAATAGGGCTTGTTCAACGAAGTTGCCATCGCTCTTGTCTGAATAAGAACAAGGTTAGTTGACCTTAGCGGAAGCCCACTACCCCAATCGGAACGACAAATATGGAATAAGGCTACCGAAATCAGGACTTGCTTATTACGCTCGATGTTATGCTGTTTCACTTCACATGGATTGACATGCTGGTTTTATTTGAATCCTGCGGTCGTACCGTGGGAAGGTAGTTATCAACCAGCATGTAATTTCGAGCAGGTTTTTGAAGAAGTATGAGTTGTCTTCCCCCCCGAAAATAAAAATATTCCAAGCATGTTTAATTTGTTATGTTTTATGCGAGTATCGAGACACAGCATCGGATTGATGGCAGCCATGGCTAAAATAAATTAAAAATAACACAGTCCGCTAAGACATAGATTGGTGCATGCCATTTCAAAAGAAACCATCAGCCTAAACTTCCTCAAAACTTACGATTTATAGAGCAACTATTGTCCATATCATCTATATGCAGCTGCTTTTGATGGGCACAACATATGACTCACATATCCCATGTGCAATGTGCAATGTGCAATGTGCTGTCATTCTAAAACCTGCCTACGATTCGCGAAAGAAAAAAAAGGATATGTTATATGTCAATTTTCTTGCCTTCCGCTCAAGATAATGAAGTTTACTTGTCACAAGACGTTTTTATATATTCATTAGATCTATTTGTAGGAACAGTGTTTCGTGATTTCCAAGTTAGTATAGCGTACGGCAGGAATGTCAGGCAACACAACGCTGTTTCACGTACAGAGTGGGAGAATATTTAGTATTCACCCAAGGCCGTCTTCGTTACAAGTGAATTTATGCAGACCCACTAGCGTAGATGTTTCCAGAAATGACACCTGAGAGCACTCTTTCATCTTATCCTGTTTTCCCAAGTAGATAAATACAACACGAACACCAACCTCTATGTCCACAACTTCGAATCTCCTCCTAGCACCTACTACTCAATTGTAGAGCAAGATGAGTTTGCAACAAGAGGCAGGTCGGCGCGAGACTCTTCAATACATTGTTAATCATGTATTTCTTCCTCCACAGCTTCCCCAGAATGACAACGACGAAACTCTCGAGAACGAAGTCGCCTTGGTAGAGGAATGCCATACTGCGCTTCTGGCGTTCATAGAGGTAAGCAATGACAGGGACAGGTTAGATGAAAGCCTAATCGGAATGGATTGCACTCCAACTTCCAGATTGGCTAGTCTCATCCTGACAATTATTTTGGCACATGGAGAGAGCGAAAAGATGAATTATTGCCCCACGATCCTCGTCTGAAGATTCATAATGGTCGGGAATGTATCCTGTCTTTAAATTCTCAAGCTGTTTCAACTACACCCGGTATCCTAAAGCTAATGTGCCCCCATTTGCAGTATATTCCGCCTTGCGAACACACAAAATGGACGGCATGTTCTCGAATGTTAAATTATATGCTGAAATCAAAGAATCCGTCTGGTATCCTGCGACAGGGAGATTTAGATAATTCATTCCTCGCAATGAAGATTGGCGGTAAGTATAATACATTTATCAAAACATTAATTTCAACAAAAGTAACCGTTGTTTTTAGACTCCTTAACATTCTATTTTCGAGGTCAAAATGCTGGTTTGGTTCTTCGAAAGCTTCCAGAGCGGTACTTGTTCGAGTCTTTTGAACTGTCGCCAACCTCTGCATCTGTTATGTCTACCAAAGGCCGTTTAATACGTAGCTTTCCTGGCCCGGCAATTGCTATCGGCCATGACAGAATTCAAGACTCTTCTTTTCGCAAGGCTCTAGCACAGCTGCTAGTGAACTTAGATGCTCACACGCCCAAAGAAGCATGGGCTACAGCATTCAAAGCTTCTTCAAGGACAGACGAAATTCGTGACACGTTGCAGCCAATCCATGTCACCGAAATGTTCATGGGTATATTAAGAGGTGTGGGCGAGCCCTTTGATATCATTCGAATCTCTAAACGCACAAGGGATGATGTATTGTGGTCCCAGACCTTGAAGCCCTGGCGAAGATCTGCAGTTTGGCTTCTGATCCGTGTAGTTTTGCAAACCAGCCTTATGAAGGATGGAAAGGACCATACACAGTACAAATGTTTCATGATATTCTTCATGGCAAGAATTTTACAATCTGCTTTACAATATTCTTTTGGAAGCGACACCCTGCACATCATGGCTGCAAAGATAAGCAAACGGGAGATGAAGCTATCCCTTCCAAACAATCCACCATGGTTATTCTACGTTCAAAACATACTTAGAGACAACCAACAGGAACTTGCGGAACGGTGGTCGAAGTTCGAAACTGATACGGATCCTCTCGGAATTCAAAATAAATGGAAGTCTGCCACGGTGCAATGGTCCTCGGATATCACTCTCAGCATGGTTTCTTTACAGGCTTATCTTTCTGGAATTGAAACCCGTCAGAGCTTGCCTGCGAAAGTCATCACATATCAGCCCGCTTGTAATTTTCGCGTCAGGAACAGCCCCTCCCATTTTCCGCAACTCACGAGCCATATCGAAACCTCAACTTGGCTAATCGATGTGGAACACTGGACTGAAAGATGTTTGAGTGATTGGTTAAATCTAAATATCACTTCTGAGAAGTCATGCACTCTGCTAGCTGGCCTGATCGAAATATATGCCATGACTGCAACTGAATGCTATCAGGACAAGCCGGAAGATCTGTCTTTGATGTTTTTGACGGTCATGGATCTATGGGTTGCGTTTGATAAGCTTGTTATAAAGCACCAGGACTTGTTTGTGCAATACGACACGGGATTTTTGCCTTCTCTCTTTGATCCAATATTGCTTCCCAAGCGCCGCCACATGGACCGATTAGCTGAGGTTCAAAAGCATATTGAAAAACGTACTCAGAACTCCATACACACAGCCTCTTATATATTTCAGGAAGTCAACTCGAAGGACAGCTTCGGAGTGTGTTACTTTAACAAATCTGAGTACCACCAAACGCTTCTACAAGATATTGTGGCAGCCGCAACGATCGAGCGAGATCGAAAGAAGACAGAATTCGTTGCAAAATCTAAAGAATATCACAACCTTATTGAACGGGCCGATTTACTGAGTTGCAAATATCTCACTCGATGGACTGGCTATGAAAATGAGGAATACCATAGCCCGACCTGTGAAAAATGCAAGCTGAATAATAGAGCGAAGGCCTTAAGCATCAATGTCCATGAGTGGCCACTTCCAAAGCACCCACTGGAGGCTAAGTCAGCTGTTTTTGAGCTCAATGTCCCTGTTACTGTGTCAAAATGGCGCGATACTACTTTTTTTCTGCTCACAACCATCTTTTCTCCACCGTTACTCGAAACCTCCAGATGCCAAACGCACTATCTCAGAAAATTTGAAGATTTGAGAGCTTTTGTGAATCAGGAAGACACTCGCCTTCAATTTGCGTCGAAAGCCAAGTCATTTACTGCGTCTCATTATAGCAGCAAAAAGATATCTGTTGCAACCGAATCAACAATCTGCGTCAATCATGGATTAAAATATCTCATGTGCGACTCTACAAAAGACCTATACACTAATGCCCTTCTTGGTCGCTGTGATGTGCGCGAAAAGTGTACATTTCGTCTTCCGCCTGGTAGCTATGACTCACTTCAGTTTGCATTGAACTCAACCACCCACACACCAAATGAAGTGCTTGCATTGCAATACAAGTGTTCCAAAGAACTTGGTCTGCACGAGTTCTACAATTTTGCTATAATTCGATCGGGACATCGAACCCAGTGGATTAATGTAGCTATCGAGTTAGGTGCCCACGTTCTCAACTTTAGCCACGAAGAAACTCATATGCTTATGGTACAAGCAGCTTGGCAAGTGGGACCATTAGGGAACTCTGCCCCTTGTCGAGAGTCACATTTTGATCTTACGGTATTAAGGTTTGGTTTAGACTTTGTTTCTGTGCTGGAGAGCTCACTTGCCAGCATTGAAGCCAATTGGCAGGGCTGTATTGCGGTGCGCACTTTCGTGGTTCTCGCTGTCAGGTTATTATCAGTCTCCTGCCATCACGAAGTCCATATGCGCTGTCACATATTTTTAAGACACTCACGAGAAGTCACACTTCGATGGATACGTGAACTTAGGGGGTTGATTGAGTCCTCAGAGAATCCTCGGGAACTCGCGGTTTTGAACTTGCGGGCACTTGAAATAGCTTTGACATGCCATGAAACTTTCAATGTTGAAGAGAATCACCTAGATAACCTGCTCACTTCGCCAGAGGATGTAGCCGATATCATCCAGTGTAGCATCATTATACATGATCGCTGTCCAGCGAGCACAAAAGATCTAGATAAATCTCTGCAGTTGCTGTTAAGCCGGCACCATAGACTATCACATTTTCTCGAACCCCATCTTCGCAATCGTATCACTAAATCTCCTGACGGAATTAATCACTCTATTCGACGCATGTGGAGGGGATTTCGAGGAAACAGCGGCTGGACTGCACTTCCTAATCCATCTGAAAAATGGCTTAAGACCACTATGTTGACGGAGGATGGCACGTCCATGACCATACATTACAACGTATTGAATGGAAGTTTACTAATCAATGGAACTTCGCTCACCAGGTTACCACGTCTGTACGAAGTACACGATACTTATCAGCGACTATTTGGTACAGTAAGAGATCCCGCGTATATCGGCTCTGTCTCTTTAACTTTAACTGATCGCGGAACAGAAAATCATGGATGTGGTTCCTTCTACAATGAATGGGATGGTATTTGAATCACGAAATGAGCTATATGGACAACGGGTAAGTCTTTTGCAAGTTATGTTGGCCCAGTATGTCGACGATCTGGGATGTTCTGTATATATGTACATCACAATGAGGGCGGGGCTGCTACGCCTTGTGTAAACTGTGTAAACAAATTACGTCTTTTGGCAGTACGTTTGTTACAATATGGTTATAAAGGCAGCCTGTGTCATGGTATTGTACAATATTTGTATATCCATGCGCTAACGGATTAAAAGGTTCACTTTCGAATGCAAAATGCGGAGTTGATTATACGAATTCAATCAAAGCATCAAACTTGTGAAGTAATCCCTCTCACGGCATTGACAGGTGACTTCCCAAGCGCATTTATTCGGGAGCATATTTATTTCTTGGACGTTAAAACTAAAGAGCTTGAACTACGCCCTCTAAGCAGGCTCTGGACTTCATCCCCAGAAAACTGGAAGATTGCCTTTGATCAGGAAGACTTCCGTGTTTTAAAATGCTTAAACAAGCAACTGATTGATATTCGAAGTAATACCGCAACTTCGATCTCAAGTCTTCTAAGTCCAATTGAGAAACCTCAACACATTCATATATTTTTGGACACCCAAACTCATGAGTTGGAGATTCAGTTGCCCAGGTTCAATTTAGACTTTTTCCAAAGAGATGCCCAAAGCCGGGTGGAATCTAAACAATTCCGTGGGATGGCCATTGCTATGAACCAGTCGTTTGGTGCGTTCACTGGGCTCCTCAACAAACTTGTGTTAGAGACCGAAGGGAGTTTATCCCGCTCCATAATTGTTCCTCATGGTGCCGTAACTTTTAGGAGAAAAGAGAATCATGTTGAAGTAACCATCGACACGGGATCTCGAAACCATGCAAGACATCATACGTACCAGATCGATACACAACTTGGTCGTTTAATCGATACCGGAACTTTAGAAAGCAAGCTTTTCAAAAGCTATTTGCATGCCGTTACTTCTCACTGTTTGGTCGACATGCTTACTGGGCGCACTGGGACAGAGGAAGCTTTATACGTTCTTAACAGCTCCGCTGCAAGATCATTTGCAGAGTTAACTGCTGAAGACATTGAGCAATTGACCCAGATTATGCAGCTCGCCCCTCAACGGCACTTCTATCCGAGTCATTTAAAAGTAATGCAGGAGGTTGAATGGACCACACTCTCTCCTCTCTCGCAGCATTCTGGATTCTATGAGGGAGTTTCTTCAATCCTGGATCATTTTAACTCTTTGAAGATGTTCCAAAAAACACCTGTCGTGCTTCCCGATATGAATAAGCACAGTAACAATTTTCTTCTAGCACGAGCGGCGACACGGGATGGCTCATTCCAAGTATCTGGATTTGGTGCTCGTGACCACAACATCAGTGATGATTCTACTTACGGGAGTCGGGAACGAACAAGTGAGCTTGCTCGAGAACAACATACCAGCTGCACTGCCCGACTTGTTGACCAGTGGTCTACTCATCTCACTTGTTCTCCAAATCTCTGGGACACATTTCAATCCTGGAGGTCACTTTCTGGACCAATCCCAAAGAGAACTGTTTTGCTTGGATTTGATACCAAATGGCTAGACAAACCGCTCCCCGAATTGATGTCCGAGTATTGGTGTACACTCCATTATGAGCTTTCCAACTGCGATTCCGAGAAGGATAAATATGGGTTGATGATATTTCTGTCTACTTTATCATACTCCAGGCACTCAGTTCAAAATGTTGTCCAAACCTTGTTAGCCTTCGCTACAAAACCGAGCACTCAGAAGGTTATCCCTCCACAATACTCCAAGTTTAAGCTAGCTGAAGGCTGTGAACCTTCTCGGAATACAATCTTCACTCGGGTCAAAGCCCATTGGAAGCCCTTTTATGATTGCCCAGAACGAAATCTGTCGGCAGTACGTGGCGAGACATATGAAAATACCGATCTTCGCAGAAAGAATGCTTACCAAGCTGCGAGAGATGAGCAAATTGTAAAGATGGTAGACGCTCTCATGAACCAATGGCCAACACCGACTGCAGTAACTCCTCCTGGATTACTTTTTGATACATATATCACAGTAAGAAAACCTATAAGCTCAGGATCAGTAGCTCGGCGATTTACCCAGATGTCACCCTTCCACTAAGATTTGATGATGGCTAATATTTACAATTTTAGGTGGAGGATGTGATGCGTGAACTACAATACGACTTCCAAACTTGGTACAGCAATTTCAAGTTGATGTCTTACGCTACGGAACTCCAGAAGATACTAGATGGGTTGTCGACTGGTACCCACACCTTAAGTTGCTATTCTTTTTCTAAATCCGTAGAAGCATACACACCCAAACAAGGTTACGTATGTTTTGAGGACTTAATCAGGTACTCTCCACTATTCCTATCTCCCTTGAAGCCTTTATTTGGCATATCATGCAGCTTGACTATCGCTAACGTTAAGCGCCAACAGTAATAAGCCAGCACCTTCACTTTCTGTGGCTGGAAGTGGCATTGCTGAGAAACTAACTGAGTTTCTCTCTCGGAGTCAAGTATCTTCTCACCAAAACCATCTCAAGGAACTGCTAGATCGCATTTCTGGGAGGGCACATAGCGCTCATGAACAACGATACTCTGCTGATCTACAAGATAGTTTTAGAGCTTTGTTGAATGATATCTCGACTGAACTGGTTCAAAAACAAGAACTAGTCTCGGTTCTAGAAAGAAATATGGATCAGGCTCAAAAATTGGTGAAGAAAAATTATGGAATGATCTCTGAAGCTTTGGAGGAAGGTCAAAGCAATCTGGCACGAGTAGCAAATATGTTACCTCGCTTACCGCCAACAGCAATCCTATTTCACTTGACACATGGAAAGGTAGAGGCGCTTCCTCGTGGCTGGAAAACTGCTTTTATAGATTACGGGCTATCGATAGCCTCGCTACAGCGAGCAGAGAGACTTTTGGCCAATGTGGAAAGCCCCAGTGACTTAATTGCTGAGATAAATAACCGTGGTCATCAAAACTGGAATCCGGCAGCTCATCCTTCTTGGCTTCTTCTAGAAGTCGAAAACAATCTCTTAATACGCCCAGAGCAGGCCGAAATTGCTCGGGCGATGATCGAACCATCTTCGGGGGGGAATTCTGTGATGCAGCTTAATATGGTAAGTTTAATTCTTTCCGATTCCAACCTTTGTTCAAAACAATATATTGCAGTCTAGTGTATCGCCTTGCATCGCAAAGATATAACATCTAACTTCCAATATAATTCAAAAGTGCTAACATGTGTTAACTAGGGGCTGGGAAAATCTTCTGTCATTGTTCCAATAGTTGCTGCTACTCTTGCCGATGGTACGCGACTGACAAGAGTAGTTGTTCTTAAACCGTTAGCAACGCAAATGTTCCAGTTGCTCGTAACAAAACTCGGTGGGCTATTGAATCGACGCATTGTTACCATGCCGATTTCAAGAGCACTGGATCCAACTCTGAATCAAGCACATGAAATCCGCGAACTCTACGAAGACTGTATGAGGAGCGGAACGATTGTTTTACTACAACCAGAACACATTCTTTCCTTTGAGTTGATGGGGCTTGAACAGAGCTTGTCCAGTACGCCAAATATCGGGAAGGTAATGACCGAGACTCAAGATTGGTTGTATAGGAACACAAGAGACATCCTTGACGAAAGTGATGAGATTCTCAGTGTGCGATTCGAACTAATATATACGATTGGTCTCCAACGCAACATCGACTTCAGCCCAGACAGATGGACGATCATCGAAACAATTTTGGGCCATATTGCTCAATCAGCAGAAATTGTAGCCAAAGAGGTATATCTTGCTTTTTTGTCGTATCTTTGATGATGTGCTAACCTTGTCTATAACAGTTTTTACATGGTCTCGAAATCATCCCATCAAAGCCTGGTGGTTTCCCTCGGATTCGAGTTCTTCGCCCTCAGGCAGGAGAGAGATTATTAGACCTTGTAGCTCACCAAATTTGCCGAGAGGGCCTGCCAGGAATAAGCATACAGAATTTCTCCAAGAAGATTGCATCATCTTTACTCGGATTCTTAACTTGCCTGGATTTCAGTACGACGGCTTTCAAAGAAATTGAAGAAACTGTATTCGGCTCTAGCTTTATAAAAACTGGGCTCCTCCTGTTGAGAGGCCTGTTTGCCGGGGGAGTTCTCAGATTTGTCTTCGAACAAAAGCGTTGGCGTGTGAATTACGGACTTGATCCCTCCAGAACAATGCTAGCTGTGCCGTATCATGGGAAGGATAGTCCTGCTCTCCGCTCAGAATTTAGCCATCCGGATGCTACAATTGCTTTAACATGTCTGTCTTACTACTATGGTGGCCTGACAAATGATGAAGTCAATTCTAGTTTCGAATCTCTACTTCAGACCGATGATCCACAAGTTGTTTACGACCAATGGGTCAGAGATGCTCCAGAGCTACCTGATGCTTTCAAGTATATCACGGGAGTTAATTTGCGAAATACTTCGCAGTGCTTACGGGAAGTGTTCCCCCCTCTGCGATTCGCGAAAGGACTTATCGATTTCTACCTGGAGACTATTGTTTTCCCAAAAGAAATGAAAGAGTTTCCCGAGAAACTCTCCTCCTCGGGTTGGGATATTGCTCGGGAAAACCGACATCCTGTGACAGGATTCAGCGGCACTAACGATAGTCGGTACATACTACCTCTATCAATTAAACAGTGTGACTTGCCTGCGCAATTATTCACTAATGCTTTTGTCATGGGCTGTCTCCTAAGACCAGAGAATTCATTCATCGATGCCACGCAATTTTCTCCTACCGGCATGCTTGATGCCGATATCTTGTTGAGAATGGCTACTGAAGGAAACCCCCCTATACGAGTGATCTTGGACGTGGGAGCTCAGATCCTAGAGCTACAAAATGAGGAGGTTGCTCGTTCATGGCTGACCCGTGTTACGGATATGAGTATACAGGCTGCGGTATTCTTTGACGCTGACGATAATTTATGCGTTCTGGGTCGCGATGGACGAAAGGAGTCTTTATTAACCTCTCCCTTTGCTAAGCAAATGAACCAGTGTGTGGTATATCTGGATGAGTCGCATACACGAGGAACGGATTTGAAATTACCATCGGATTACCGGGCTATAGTGACGTTAGGTCCGGGGCTCACCAAAGATAGACTGGCTCAAGGTATGTAAAAAGTTCGCATTCTGTTAGAAGCCCAATCATAGACTTCTCATCTCTTTGGGACTATGATGATGCTTAACGTGTATTCGTTAGCAAATACTAACATGGACAGCTTGTATGCGTATGCGAAAGCTTGGCAAGGGTCAATCAGTGGTCTTGTGTAGTTCTTTGGAAATTCATCAGAAGATCCTTGAGCATACTGGAAAGACCGGCTCTATCGAGGTATGTGACGTTTTAGAATGGTGTATTGCCAACACATGCGCACAGACGACCAAGAATATCCCATTGTGGGCAACTCAAGGCATTCGACACCAACTTCGTCGTGCGGTATATTCGGAGTCTAGATCAGAGACTGAAACCGGCCGCGCTCTTCTGGAACCGGAGGCTCAAAGTATTCAGGAGAGATACGGAAACATAGGCACGCACGTCAAGAACAGCTTTCTACATGGAACAAATCCAGCTGCATCCGTTGCTCGTAAAACTCAACTGGACGAGATTCGTGACAGATGCCGTGAATTCGAAATTACATCTTTCAACTCTGCAGCTCTGCAGGAAGAACAGGAGAGAGAGCTTGCTCCAGAGTAAGTCCCGTCAATTTGTGTATATCATATCTAAGACTGCGACTACTTCTACATCTGGATGATACTAACTACGAAACCTCAACAGAAATGAGCATGAGCAACAGGTGGAACCCCCCAATCCTTCTGAACCATTGCCACACAGTCTCCATAGAGATGTGCGAAATCTGATTACACTTGGATCTTTCAACTCGTCATCAAAGGCTTTCAAATCCGCATGGGAGGTTTTTAGCGACACTACTGCCAATCCTTTCTACGAAGCAAAATGGCCAAAGCATCTGTTTGTTACAACTGACTTTGCCAGAGTTATTGAAACATCTCCGTCAAAAGAGATCTTGGACGAATTCTTGCGGCCTGTACGCTGGATTTTGACCTCCACCAAACTTAAATCCAGGTGGGACGAGCCAATATTTGTGGTGCTCAGTCCATTCGAGGTTCAGGAACTTTTACCTGTCATCCGATTGTCCAGGCATGCTACTTTACACACCTACTCCCCCCGACTTGGTAGTAAGTATATTGCTTTCTGTGTAGAGAATATGCTGACAAAGCTCGTGTAGTGTCATTACGATCATTTGAGGACCTAACCTTCTGTGCTGTTCCCAATATCCGTGAATCGTGGTCTGCTCCACTGCCAACCATCATGCAGCTTAATTTATTTGCTGGGCAGCTATATCTTCGGACATATGAGGAATATGTATGGCTTTGTAACTTCCTAGGCCTAAGTTATCAACGCCAAAATGATGGGGTGGAGGTTGAGTGTGATGGATTCATCACACCCCAGAGTAAGAAAACCGCCGAGCACCCCATGAACACCTTTGGAGGTGGTTTCGTCCGAAAGATTTGCGCAGCTAATTTATTGTGCTTAGATCGATTCAAGACCAAATCTGATAATCCAGTTCATGACTGCACATTTGTATGCAGCCCGGTAGACTTCATCAGAGCCGTGGTCAGAATTCGGAGAAAGGGCCAAAGTTTTGAGGTGAGCATTGCTTTTGAATATAGTTGATTATTTGAAAGTACTGAATCAAGAATACTGACATTTATTTCTGGTAGTCATCGCATATGGGTAAAATAATCAATGGAGAGCTGATTCAGCAAAATAAGTTTTAGAAACGGCCAAGACAACCAGGGAAAGT
>Ga0247809_1001096_pt1 | contig 12088 bp, 13 predicted proteins | sample UWRJL104311B1_FD_180951 | JGI IMG/M metagenome (GOLD analysis project Ga0247809, IMG submission 180951) | Plant litter microbial communities from Arlington Agricultural Research Station in Wisconsin, United States - UWRJ-L104-311B-1 | ecosystem: Environmental > Terrestrial > Plant litter >...
ACCACCACATTCGTTTTTATATACACATTCATAAAGTATCCATCTCTTCATGCAATATCTCTCGTGACAGACATCCAGACCGAGGTACGCGAAAACAATCAAGCAACTAGCACTAGAACCACAAAAGCACAAGACGACAGACTCAATACCATGCCTTCGACGGCAAGTAACCCGTTCTTGGATCCCACGGTGGTGGACAACAGTCAAGATGTGTCATTTGCGGTCGATTCAACCATCGCTGTGGGGAGAGATGCTACCTTGACTATGGGGACGGATGCTTTGATCGTTCTTGGTAGGCGCTGCTCCATTGAAAGATGCCTGTCGAAGAGAGTGATTATCCTGACGTTGTTACTTCGTAGATGAAGACTTTGAGAAGGAATCTGCTGCGAACTGCTGTGGTCTAATCACTAGTATGTGCTGTCGAATCGAGGATGGGCGGAGCGGGCGGAGGGACTTGTTGATTTATGATGCTCTGTAGGAACTGCCAACACGCGCTCGATACCCTTTTACAATATCCTCTGGGCTTCAACAGAGGAGCTGCAACTCTCAATCCATTATGCCCACCCTTCCTCCAAGAAAGTGGTTCGCGCCCTGCATTTAACCTATACCATCGACCCATCCCAGCTCGAGCGCGCAGAACACTGGATCGCGCGGCTCCTCGACAGATCATACAAGGAATCACAACAACGCAAACGCATCCTCGTTCTTGTAAACCCACACGCTGGTAAAGGCGGCGCTATCAAACAATACTCCCGCGATGTCGAACCCATTCTCCGAGCAGCTCAATGTACCTTCGAGATGGTGACGACAAAGTATAGAGGACAAGCAGGCGAGATGATGGAGACTTTGGACGTGGATAAATACGATGTGATTGCGGTCTGTAGTGGAGATGGACTGTGTTATGAGGTCTTCAACGGATTGGGCAAAAGAAAGGACGCAAAGAAGGCGTTGACGAAGTTGGCCGTGTGTATGATCCCATGCGGCAGTGGCAATGCAATGGCGCATAACATGCTTGGGACGGGAAGTGTTTCTATGGCTACGCTGGGAATTGTAAAGGGTATCGCTACACCACTAGACTTGATCTCCGTCACGCAAGGCGATACCAGAACCTTGAGCTTCCTAAGTCAAGCAGTAGGCATCGTAGCAGAGAGTGATCTCGCGACAGAACATCTCAGATGGCTTGGTGACCAGCGCTTTACTTATGGGTTCTTGGTCAGGATCTTTGGAAAGGTCTGCTATCCGGCTGATATAGCTGTCAAAGTGGCTATTGAGGATAAGGAGGATATCAAGGAGTTTTACAGGAAGGAGAGAAATAATTTCGAGCCTGCGAGTGAGAGGAGGGGATACAAGCATCTACTAGATGACGATGCTTCCGCCGTGAGTGGTAATGACGAGGGCTTACCGCCGCTGAGATATGGTACTATCAACGATAAGCTGCCTGAAGGATGGGAATTGATTCCACATGACAAACTAGGCAATTTCTACGTCGGAAACGTAAGTGCTTCCCGCCTCTTCCTCTCCATCTGACATGAGTACTTACAAGGTCATCTATAGTTATCTTACATGGCCGCGGATGCAAACTTCTTCCAGGGCGCTCTTCCTAATGACGGCCACATGGACATGCTCTGCATAGACGGCGACATTGGTGTCAAGAGACAGATGCAGATGATGATGAGCATCGAAAGCAATAAACTATTCGACATGCCTGGCGTCACTTACAAAAAGATTCTGGGATACAGGATCATACCAAAAAATCAGAATGATGGTTACATTAGTATTGATGGAGAGAGAGTGCCGTTCCAGCCGTTTCAGGCAGAGGTGCATAAAGGGCTGGGGACGGTCTTGACGAGGAGTGGACACATGTTTGAAGCGCCTGGGTTCTAGACATGATGTAGTCTGTTTGTTTCCTTCACAATGATACCCATACATTGCTTTTCAGAAAGCGTCAATACCATCCCTTGACTTCTTTGGAGGTTGAGAAATGTTGATACATTTATCTGTAAATTAGCACGCTTAAGTAGATCTTTTCTCCCATGCAATTTATGCAAATCCAAGTTTGCAACAAACGCCAATCGCCTTCGAACTCCAATACACATGCAAGAGTGAAAACGCCTCTCTTTAATCATCAAACCCTCCCCAGACCTCACCATCAGCAGCCTCCTCCTCCGTCTTCTCACCCTCAACCTTTTCATTCCCCGGTAACCGCTCATCAGCCAACGCCTCTTTCGCCTTCTCCCTGACCGTCTTGGTCGGACTCTCCTTCCTCAAGACCCTCAGAGGCTCCAACAACACATCCAGAACCCTACTCCGTCCCTCCCCATCTTCCATACCCAACACGCCAACCCTTTCAATCTCATCCACCCAGATCTCAATGACATGGTACCTCATCCCATTCGGCAACCGATGATCCGCCACATTCAACGGAAACTCCTCATAGACATCCAACACTTCTGTTATCCTCTTCTCTCCCCATCTCTCCTTCTTCTTCTCCCCGTCCCGCAGCACCTCTAGAGAAGCTCCCAACACCCTTCTGCACAGTAACAAAAACTTCTCCATGCGCAAGACGTCGATCATGGTCCATTCCCTGCTCATCGTCTCCCAGAACGCTCTCAAGTAAGGAACGACCGTTTGAGGAGGCAGGATGTGGAGGAGAGAAGCGAGGTCTGCGGCGAGCGCTTGTTGGACCAGCGGCCGATCGGACATCCACATGCAGTAGAACAGGCCTTTGTGCAGTTTGAGGAGGTCTAGATGCGAGAGGGTGCGTTGACGGGAGGAGAGGTAGGTTTTCAGGGACGTAAGCGCCGCATCGCGGACTTTGCGATCTGTAGACGAGAATTAGTGAGCATCTTCCCAAGGTTGGAAAGAGAGTATGAGAAGAGCGTGTCAGTGCATGGAGGGGCAGTTGAGGTAAGTGGTGTCGTAGTAACGGAGGGATTGCAATCGTGAGGGATAACGCACCGCTTGAAGCCAATTGTTTTACAAAAGGAGTTTGCTGAATATCATCTGCCATTTTGAAGATTATTTGTTATATCTGTACGGAAACTTGTCTTGCTTATTGGGAATTAGGTTGGACTCTAATTCTTGCGATGTACTTGAGAATAAATTTCAGCGGGGCACAACGCGGCTGAATGACTTGGTTTGTTTTCTTTCTCAGCCTTGACATGTGATGCAATCAGTACATCGCAACGTTATGCACTTTTGTATTTATACGAATTCCACAGTGTTTACTGATATTGTGACGGTGTCTTTATGAAATTACATTGAGTATTTGTATCTTCTAGGTACGGTTCTATCCATTTTCATCATTCGTATCTACGAGCAAACAAACCTCATGCTGCCAAATGATGACATTTCCCTTGAAACGCCAGTCAAATGCTCCTTAATCGTAACCCCCAGATGCAATACAAACATTCTTGTACAAATTTGGTACCTTTAGATATTCCCTGGACCAGGACTCCTTGTCCTCCTTCCCCGATAATAATCATAAGCCATCGGATCATGTTCGGTCTCTTCATGCTGCGGCAAATTTCCATAACCTTGTGGGCCACCACCAAGGAACCCAGGAGCTCTTCTTTCTTGACTTTCATCTCTCAAATGATGAGGGGAGTTCCTGCCACTGTCGTTATACCCAGGTGTTGCCGCGCCATGAACGAGCCCGATTCCCGCCTCACTATCGCTACGTTGTTCGTATCTAGGTCTCGACGACCTCGAATAACCATCTGCGCCGTCAAAACCTCCGACAGGTTTTCTTGAGTAAGGACTTTGGTTTGGCAACGGAGGCTGTGGCGATCCTGGAGTGCCTGGTCTCGAGGTTGGCGTGACAGAGCCATTCCAGGTGCTTCCAGGAGTATCCGGACGCACAATGTCTTCTGCTTTACCATACAATGCTCCCCCACCACCATGCTCGTCGGCGAACTCTGCTCTACCTTTGTAGTATGAGAAGTCCAGTCTTGATTCGGGAACGATTTCAAAACCTGGAACGGCTGATTTTCGTCCAGGCTCTCCTTTATTCATGTTTTCTAGCTGATACGTGTCCGAATATCCTGACACTGATGAGTGGTCCGCGGATCCTGGCGCATTACTATCTGTAAGTCTACCCCCATACACAGCAGGAAGTTTGTGTTGTGCCCTTGCGTGTACCATGGGCGTGATGAGGGGTTTGTAAAGTACAGGATGTCCAAATCGAGTAGCAAGACGATCTTTCTTTGCTCCATCAAATTTGCTTGGGCGAGTCTGCTCTACATCTCTCATCGCCTTGGAGGCATAGTAATGCAACTTGTTGTCGAATTGGCGGTTGCAGTACCATTTGAAGGCAAACATGAGGAATGGAAGTGGAATAACAACATAGGCCTCCATGTGACTTGTCTCTCCTCGAACCCAGACTGCAAGGAATACTATAAAGTTGGACAAGATCACTGCGAACACCATTCGGTTGAAAAACATTCGCCAGAACATGCCACCAGATTCGGTCTTCGTGATGAAGATGTAGAGAAGTAAGTATTTCTTCAAATACACATCAACCGAGAAGTACAGAGCACAGGCAGGTAGCGCAAGTGGCTGTAAAGTTGCGAAAGACAATGTAACAGTGCTGTAGAACAAGAAATAGTTGTAGTAACTTGCATAGTCGAATGCCGGTGGCGCCGTTAATTCGATGAGGTCTCGAGGAGTTGGACTCGAAAACTTGCGTGCACAAAACGTGTAGAATAAAGTCCACAATTGAGCAAGGTCAACTGCTGCACCAAGATTACGTTGAAGTAGCCAGGTGATCCAGAAAGGTGAGATATCACACAAGGCGATGAAAAGACTCAGAGCTGGTTTGCTGTCTTGAATGGCGTCCCATACGCCCTTTCCTGATTCTCTCGAATGTACCACATTGGTGACAAAAGTCGCCACGGCCCCAAAGACTGAAAAGACGATAAGATAGTTGAAGACAAAAAAGGTGTACAACTTGGCTGTAACATGGCGTTCTCTTTGAGTCTTTGTGCGATCTCCAGCTCTAATGGACATTCGTCGGAAGATGATGGGGAGCACAAGGTAGATCAAAGAGGTGATTGCTGGTGAAGCCACACCTTGTACAATGGACCACCAAGCAGTGTGTGCCGCAAGCGAGTTTTGGAAAGCCGGCCATACCTGACCAAGGTTCGAAAGTCGTACCAAGAAGACGGAGATTAGGGCATTAGGTCCTATCCACACCAATGTGAGTATCACAATCCAGAATGAGTTCCACAACGATCGACTCCGCCTTTGAGCCTTACTGAGAGGCATATTCTTCCAGATGATATCGTTCGGCCTCGGTGCAAGCGCGATCGTTGTACCTTCGGGATGTTTGTTCCTGGCAGCGAACGCAATGCTATGTGCTTCAGTTATATCCTCGTAACTGGCAAATCCATAAGGCAGGGGGTTCCTGTTGTCAACCGTCAAGCGGACTTCCTTAATAGCATATTCCAGATCCTTAATCCGTGAAGTATGATATTCAATTGCGTCCACTTTCTGGCCTTTAGGATATGTTCCCCAGTTGGGATCTTTTTTGTCCGGCTTGCATTGTGGTCGAGCAGGTAATTGTGCTTCGGGGTTCTTGAGGTATTTTGCAAGGTATTTTTCGAGCTCTCGTACTGTGTGATTGTGTTGATCAATAAGATCGGGCAAATCTTTGACATTGCGGGCAATTGCTGTTCTTGAGAATGAAGATGTCGGCACTACAAGGTCGACTAGTCGACCAATTCCCTCGTCTGATCTATACTCTTTCGGGATGTCGTTGATCTAGAGGAATATTAGCTCAAAGCTCATTAATGACGTTTCGGATGCTTACCATCAAAGTTCGAGCGTGGAGGCCGGATTGATACTCGGCGCTCTCATAATATTTTCGCCTCAGGGCAACAATGATTCGGTAATTCCACCACAAGAATCCGCCCACGATTATGTTGATCAACCATGCGCATATGCTCATACTAAAGAGAGCCTTTCCATATGTATTGTTCGGCGTCACTTTCGACACAATCTCCGTTTCCGACCATCCTGGGTTCTTTCCTGGAGACAGAAGGTTCACGGGAATCAGAATACCGCAGCCGAACACCGTCAATGTGAGAAAGATGTTCCTCAGCATTCGCAAGATTCGCAGAAATACAGTAGCATCGAGTCCAATCAGTGACACCAGTTCCTGTTCGTTTGTCTTCAAAACCGGCTGTACCCAGGCAAAAATGCCTTTTCCAACTGGCGGAGGAGCATGCTTCTCATCCGCGACTTTCAGTTTTGGAGCGTAGACGAACGAGTTGTATGGTCGAAGGAGGGAGAAACAGAGGCCGAGAAGGAAAGTGAAGCCGACGGAGGTTCCTAAACTGGCGTAGACGGAACCTTGCGCAAGCTATGCATGTCAGTAGTTTGAATATAGAGTATGTATAGAATAATTACCTGATCGGCGTACGGATCTTTCAGCAAGTCTAGCAATTTCTCACCACCAGACTTGTTCTGCCGCCGCAGTATCGTGTCGAAAGCTGTAAGTATCCCCATTTTGTTTGAAGGGTCGACTTAATCGTGGCTCGCAAACCCGCCAAATCTGAAGAACTCGTCGAGAAATCTGAGTCCAGGGACTTGAGACAAGGCAAAATTTGCAGGGTCCCTTTGCTGCACTTGATCGTTCGAGTCGTCTATACAGGCATAAGAGAGCAATCAAAGGATATCCAAGAGGCAATTGGCAGTGTACGAAACACGAGTCGAGGTAAGTGCCGAGCACAATGCGTTACGTGTGTGGAGTGTAGTAGATTTGAAGATGAATTACGGACAAAGTAGAATTACAAGTGTGTAGAGGAGGAAAAAGAGATATTAGGGTCTAGAAGAGAACGACTGTTGGAGGATTATAATCGAGTGTTGAAATGTAAATGTAGACAAGAAATCATAGGAAAGAATACGAGAAAGCAAAGAATTGTTGGTGGTACAGGTTCCCGCGAGCAAAGTTACAAGAAGTGTTGGACCCCGGCACGAATGACGTGAGCTTGGCACCCGTTTTTCTGCAAAAGGTCCCAAGAGACAAGGTACACGAATCACATCCGGGCATCAAGACGAAAGGAGTAACGATCTTACAACTTCTTTGCTAGAGTAGGTACAAAAGTGATGCAACACGAAGCAAGAAATCATCCACCACTTGAGCTCATACCTGCTACATTGGGGAGCTGATATACCTCACGTGCTCATCAGATGTCAATCTTCAAGGCCCCATCCATAACGATCATGAAATACCAAAATGTCACATAAAGAAGAATTGTCACTGTTAAAATGTAATCAAGTCCAACATTTTATACATTCAAAGATCCTTTCTTTTTGATCTCGTAGATTCCTATCTACCAATAGTACCATTCTCGCTACCATAATCGTACCAAGTTACAAGCTTGTCCTCCAAGTACAATTCCGGCCATATCCACCTTTTGAGAAGATGCAGTTTTGGGTGTCCGCACAGAACAAGAAAGAAACGCCCTCGAGAGTGGCCCAAGAAGATGACATAAAATATTTGAGAACAGAGTTGGAGCTTTGTCACCCACTATATCAGTGGAGGTACAACGACATATTAGACATTTTGATCTGGCTTTCTGACTACGGTACTTTTCCGAAGCATGAAAGCAGTTTCTGTTGATACATATTACTAGTGGGAAGCTGAGACGACAGATAACCAAGCAACATGACCCACAGTCACTGTAGATCATTTAATTGCCATAGTTGCCACCCCAGCCGCCACGCTGTTGTTGTTGGTTATTGTTGCCGTAGCTGGAACCATATCCAAATCCACCGTAACCACCGTATGGTGATTGGTGACCTTGACCAGCCTGGTTCACACCAGAGTATTGGCTATTGCCCTGAGTGTTAGAGTGGCCTTGTTGTTGCAAATGAGGATATCCACCATAAGCGCCTTGTTGAGACTGTGCTGGAGGAAGCCCGGAGCTTGAAGGGGTGTTCGTGGCAGATCCTGGACGACCAGCATGAGCCAAGGATGGACTAGGTCCGTTACCAGTCTTCGAGTCACTGAAAGGCTTCAAGTCATCAGTAGATGCCTGGGGATTGCCCTGTTGAGCACTGTAGCCACCTTGACTTGGGTAGCCAGAGTTTCTACCGAAGGTGTCGTGGGAGCCACCAAAAGCATTGCTACCGGCAATACTGGATTGGTTCTGCGAGGATTGTGCAGAAGCTGTGCGATTATAACTGTCCAGACCGCTGGCAGCGCTGTCACGACCGTGGGTGGAGGAGCCACCAAAAACGCCTGCAGCGGGTGAGGATGCATGCTGCTCATATGGACTCCCATACCCACCATATGGTTGCTGGTAATGTCCGCCCTTGCCTCCGTAGGGGTTGTTGTAGTAAGCAGCGCTTTGTTGCTGCTGGTTCATGTATGCCGCATAATAAGGGCTCGAGTAGTATGGATGACCATATCCACCATATTGATGTTGTGGATGTCCTGATTGCTGGGGTTGACCACCTTGTGTAGCCTGTCCTCCCTGATGCTGGCTCTGTGAAGTAGGGTTCGGTGTATTGTGACCACTGTTCTGCCCCTCGCCGGCAGCTCCATAGCGTGAAGAAGCTTGTTGCGAACCGCTCTGAGGAAACTGACCAGCAGATTCACTCTGTGGGCCGTAACCACCAAAGGCACGCTGCTGAGATCCGGGACCTTCTTGGCCTTGACCATATTGTTGTTGATAATAGTTGTTGTAAGCTTGGCGTTGCTCATTACTTGTGTAATAGGAAGAGTAATCTGCAGGAGCGGAGGAGAAAGCGCCTGAAGGATGTTGCTGGGACTGAGTGTTTTGACCAGAGTAGCTGTCGAAAGGACTCTGGCTTGGTGCTTGTTGACCAAAAGCATCGTGAGCCTTCTGTGGGAGCGACGATGGATCCTGAGGACCTTGGCCATATCGTCCAAGAGAACCCGCGTTTTGCGATGAAGCTCCTGGAGCAGGTGATGGAAGCCCTGGAGCTGCAATTGGTGCTGCGACGGCTGAAGGACCTGTTGACTGCTTTGGTGTGGGTGCAGACTCGGCAGGGGCAGCACCAACTTGTTGTGGTGCTGGAGGGAGTGCTGCTCTTGGAGCAGAGGGTGAGTGCTGCGGCGGCTGTACACGAGTCTCGGCTTCCTCACGCTCGCCATCTACATCCTCCTCGCCAGCTCCAAGATTGAATGCGCCAAATTTAACTGCGGCACGATCAACTTCGCGGTTGCCTGGCATACGAACAGCCTCTTCCTGATCAAGCACGCGACGCTGATAACTCGCAGAACGACCCGGTGTGCCGGTTGCCTTCTGAGCAGATGCTTGGAAACCGCTGGTAGGTGGTGGGCGAATAGGTTGCGTCGTGGTGGCTTGTGTACCAATTGGAGTTGAGCTTGCTGTGACATTACGAGGATCCCATGAGCTTGCGGCGGTGCTTGCGGCTGTGGCCGTCTGCGGTGCAACGGATGTATCAGGTAGCTGTTCGAGGTTTGTTTCGGTCAACTCGTCCTTTGATGGAGTGATGTCGATAGGCTCTGCCTTCTCAACAGGTGGTGGAGTTGGTACAGCCTCTTCAACTGGAGCTGGCAACGATTCTGCTGGCTCTGACTCTTTCGCAACTGGCTCGAATGACGTCTCTACCTTCTCTGGCTCCGCAGGCCTTCGCTTGATTAGTAAAACATGACTGTAGAGGATACAACACTCACTTCTCGACCACTGGTTCTGGAGCCTTCTCCGAGGTCTTCTCTTTCTTCGCTACGGGTGCTGCTGCGAACATGCTAGCCCAGCTCTTCTTCACACCCTCTGGAATGATGCTAGAAGCGGCCTTAGTAGCAGTCTCTACAACAGAGTGCGACTCTTGCTCCTTTGGTGCATCCCAGCTGCTTTCATTCTCCTTCTTCTGATTATCCCCTGCTGGCACTTCAGTCTTAGTGGCAGGAGTCTCCCTGGCGCTTGTCGCTGTGCTATCTCCCCAGGCACCAGTCTCTGTAGTCGCTGGCACAACACTGGACTCTTCCTTTTGTGCGCCGTTGGTGTGTGCAGTAGAAGCAGTACGTCCACCTCTCCCTCTGCCTCGTTCTGTACCACGTCCACCACCACGACCACGGCCACCTTCGAAACCAGCTCGCGCAGGACGAGATCCTCTTTGATTTGCAGCATCACCAAGACCAGTACCCAGCGGCTCCTTGACCTTTGATTTGGATCGATCTTTCTTTGCGTTGGAAACTTCTCCCCATCGTGTGATCGAGCCTGGTTGGATGAGTGTTAGCGAAGCGTTTGAAAAAAAGCAAATAGCACCAAAATCGAAAGAAATGCGTCCTCCTTGGATTCTCGTTCACCTACCAGTTGCAATGCGATCGACCGTAGTCTCCAAATCGCCATTGGTTTCCTCTAGTGCAAGCACGACATCTGCATCGGTCCATTCTGGGAACATGTCCTTGATCGTAGTGACCTTGCTTCCAAATTTCTTCTTTAGCTCGGCAACTTCTCCATCATCGTCATTTGATGCTGTATCATTATCTGCGCGTAGGTTATCGCCATTGCTCTGACCTCTACCACCACGACCTCCTCTGGAAGAAAAGCCTCCTCGACCTCCTCGAGCTGAGCCTCTTCCACGAGGTGCAGGTCTTGATTGTACCTCAGACATGGTACTGGAATGTGTATGTTATGATTGATGGCGGTGCGAAGAATTGGGAGGGAAAAGAAACAGACAAAGGAAGAAAAAGATGGGGTTGGATGGTATGTTGTGGTAGAAGTACTTGTAGATGCTGAGATTGAGAGAGTTCGTTCGTCAGAAGCTGGTTGTTGAGCTGAAACAAGACTAGCGCTTCCAAGACTTGTGATCCACAACAAGCAGTACAAACGTCAGGCTGGGCTCGATGGAAGAATGGTTTAATGATTTGGCTTAAGATAGATAGAAGTCTAATAGATAGGATGTGTTGATGGCTACGAAGTGAAGAGTAGAATTTCTTTAACAGCGGAGTTGCATCAATTTAGGGTGATTCAGAACAAAGAAAGACGTAGATCTGATATCACGTGCTGTCATGAATGTGGGGATATCTCATGGATACCTCATCGTGAATGTGCAAACGCTGCATCCAATCCAGTACTAGATCACAGATAGGTATCGCTGGACAACAGAGTAGAAGGTACGCCAGAGGGCACAATCACTATGTTCAATCCAACCAAGAGTCATTTACTTGCCAACTTCAAACTGCACCATCCTCTTCCACTAAATCCTCGAGAGTCACAGCAACTTCTCAACCTGCTTACAACATCATTTCGACAACACCTAGATGCAGAGCACCCAGCCTTTCGAAAATTACCCAGCACTTCAGCTAGTAGCCGCCGAAGATCGAGTCACCACAATGATGCTCCACGAAAGAAGTCGATCATCGAGGGTTCACGAATACCTGTAGACCGACACATAAACTCGCTACTTACAAATCCTCTTTTTGGGTATGGTACCAGCGCAAATGCTTCCATGGACTCTACGGATACGTCCGCACGAGCCATGATAGTGTTCGACTTGGCGCTTTCGAAAGGATTGATGACCAGAGAGATGGCAACAACTCTGTTGAAGACGAACATGCGAACGATCAAAGCGTCATCGGCACTAGATGTACAAGCAGAGCTGAGGAAATCCGGGGCAGGAAGGAAAGTCCTCAAGTGGCTGGTGTCAAGTGGAGAAATCGACAAGATGGACTTCTTATGCGACGAGGCTTTCAGCACAATTCTGATCGAACACCTCGTGGCGGAGAATCTGCAAGAAGTGGTGTGGACATGGATCAAGACTGGTCTTGATCAAGTACGATCGATAGATACGGCCGAAGGGCAACTTGATCGATCATCACGTCGTCAGATCGTGCATCCGCTTCTACAACTTGTCATAGCAGAAGCTAATGCATCTCGGTCTCTTGCATCAGCATATATGTGTATATCGAGAGCTGCTGGCTACCTAAGTGGCTTACCTGCGTCTGTCATGAGAGACTATCTTTATCCACCAGGACGATTCTTGGTCAACGCGACTATTTCTTCTCACTCCACACGAGACGCTGTCAGCAAGTCAGACTTTGAATCATTCTACAGTCTCTTGCCTGTTGTCTTCTCAAAGCCTGTCTATG
>Ga0247809_1001097_pt1 | contig 12087 bp, 13 predicted proteins | sample UWRJL104311B1_FD_180951 | JGI IMG/M metagenome (GOLD analysis project Ga0247809, IMG submission 180951) | Plant litter microbial communities from Arlington Agricultural Research Station in Wisconsin, United States - UWRJ-L104-311B-1 | ecosystem: Environmental > Terrestrial > Plant litter >...
CTCCCCAGAGCTACTCGACCGAGACTCCCGCCGAGGCGGCTGTCAAGGTTCCCCGTGCAGTACTCAACGTTCCCGGCGCAGCCGTGGGTCGTCGCAAGCAGGCAATCGCCCGCGTGCGCATCACCCCCGGCACCGGCACCGCGACCGTCAACGGCCGCGAGCTCGCCGAGTACTTCCCCAACAAGCTGCACCAGCAGCTGATCAACGACCCGTTCAAGGTGCTCGACCTGCTCGGCAGCTACGACGTGGTCGCGAAGATCACCGGTGGCGGCCCCTCCGGCCAGGCCGGCGCACTGCGCCTCGCGATCGCCCGTTCGCTCAACGGCATCGACCGCGAGAACAACCGCGCGCCCCTCAAGAAGGCTGGCTTCCTCACTCGTGACGCTCGCGTCATCGAGCGCAAGAAGGCCGGTCTCAAGAAGGCCCGCAAGGCGTCGCAGTTCTCGAAGCGCTAACCAGCGCCTCGAAGCCACCATGCCTCGGCTCTTCGGCACGGACGGAGTTCGCGGTCTCGCGAACCAAGAATTGACGGTGGAGCTGGCGCTCGGGCTTGCCCAGGCGTCGGCCGTCGTGCTCGGCAAAGGACGTCACGCTGACGGACGGCGCGCCTCGGGGCGCCGTCCGATCGCGGTCGTCGCCCGCGATCCGCGGGTGTCGGGCGAATTCATCTCCGCTGCCGTCGCAGCCGGGCTGGCGAGCTCCGGCGTCGACGTCTACGACGCCGGCGTCATCCCCACCCCCGCCGCCGCGTTCCTGACGGCCGACTTCAAGGCCGACTTCGGCGTCATGATCTCGGCCTCGCACAACCCGGCCCCCGACAACGGCATCAAGTTCTTCGCCGTGGGGGGAACCAAGCTCCCCGACATCGTCGAAGACCGCATCGAAGGCGCGCTCGGTGAGAAGAAGCTCTCCCCGACTGGCGTCGAAGTGGGCCGCATCCGCCGCTTCGCCGACGCGGAAGACCGCTACGTCGTGCACCTGCTGTCGACGCTGCCGCACCGCCTCGACGGCATCCACGTCGTACTCGACTGCGCCAACGGCGCGGCGGCCGGCGTCTCGCCCCAGGTCTTCACCGACGCAGGCGCCCGCGTCACCGTCATCGGCGCAGACCCAGACGGCTACAACATCAACGACGGCGTCGGGTCGACGCATCTCGACAACCTCGCCCGTGCGGTGCTCGAGCATGGCGCAGACGTCGGCATCGCGCACGACGGCGACGCCGACCGCTGCCTCGCGGTCGACCACGAGGGCAACATCGTCGACGGCGACCAGATCATGGCGATCATCGCGCTGTCGATGAAGCAGCGTGGCCTGCTGAAAGACGACACGCTCGTCGCTACCGTCATGAGCAACCTCGGGCTGCGCATCGCGATGGCCGACAACGGCATCACCGTGCTGCAGACCGCGGTGGGCGACCGTTACGTGCTCGAGGCCCTCAACGAGAAGGGCCTCTCCCTCGGTGGAGAGCAGTCCGGGCACGTCATCATGAGCGAGTACGCCACGACCGGCGACGGCATCCTCACCGGCATGCACCTGCTCGCCGAGATGGCGCGCACGGGCAAGTCGCTGGCCGAGCTGGCCTCGGTCATGACGGTCTTCCCGCAGATCATGGTCAACGTGCGCGGTGTCGACCACCACGCGCTCACGTCGAACACCGTGATCGCCGACGCCGTCAGGGCCGCCGAGGCAGAACTCGGCGAGACCGGCCGGGTACTGCTGCGTCCCTCCGGCACCGAGCCGATGGTGCGCGTCATGGTCGAGGCCGCCGACCAGGCGACCGCCGACCGCATCGCGCACGAGCTCGCGGAGATCGTTCGCGCCGAGCTCGCGCTCTAGCCGACTCCCGTCTCGCCGAGCGCCCGCCGGCCAGCGGCCGCCGGCCGCTCAGATCTTGCGCAGCAGCACGCTGTCGACGGCGTGGTCGGCGTCTTTGCGCAGCACGAGCGACGCCCTGGCGCGCGTCGGCAGGATGTTCTGCACGAGGTTCGGTTCGTTGATACTCGTCCAGATGCCGCGCGCCCGGGTTCGGGCCTCGTCTTCGCTGAGCGACGCGAAGCGATGGAAATACGACCGCGGGTTGGCGAACGCGCCGCGCTGCAGGCTGAGGAACCTCTCTTCGTACCAGCGCGCGATGTCGTGCGTCCGCGCGTCGACGTAGATCGTGAAGTCGAACAGGTCGCTCACGGCCAGGCGGTGGCCGGGGGCGGGGGGCTGCAGGACATTGAGCCCTTCGACGATCAACACGTCGGGCCGTCGCACCACGATCTCGGCGTCCGGCACGATGTCGTAGTGCAGGTGCGAGTAGAACGGCGACCGCACCTCGGCGGCCCCGCTCTTCACCTGGGTCACGAAACGCAGCAGCGCACGCCGGTCGTACGACTCGGGAAACCCCTTGCGGTCCATGATGCCGCGGCGCTCGAGCTCCGCGTTGGGGTGCAAGAACCCGTCGGTCGTCACGAGCTCGACCCGCGGGGTGTCGTCCCAGCGGGCGAGCAGTTCGCGCAGCAGGCGGGCGACGGTCGACTTGCCGACCGCGACCGACCCGGCGACGCCGATGACGAATGGCGTGCTGCGCTGCTCCGCGCCGTGCAGCGCGCCCGACCCGAGAAACTGCGTGGTCGCGGAATGCAGGTTGCGCGCCCCGGACACGTAGAGGTTGAGCAGCCGGCTGAGCGGCACGAACACCTGGCTCACCTCGTGCATGTCGAGCACCTCGCCGAGCCCGCGCAGCTGCACGATCTCGGTCTGGGTGAGCGGCAACTGCGTGTGCGGTGCGAGGGCGGCCCAGTCGTTCCGGTCGATCTCCATGAAGGGGGAGAGGTGGCCGTTCGAGCCAGCGAGGTCAGTCATCGCGTCCAGCCTAACGCCGGGTGGATGCGCCCCCGGTTACGCGGCGGAGGCCACTCGCGTCGCGCCCCGGCCGTGAATTCAGCTTCGATACCGTAAAATCGTCGGAATGTGCGGAATCGTGGGTTATGTCGGTGACAACAAGTCTCTTGAAGTGCTCCTGGGCGGGCTGAAGCGACTCGAATATCGAGGGTACGACTCGGCGGGAGTCGCGATCATCGACCCCGACGGCCACCTCGATTCGCGCAAGAAGAGCGGCAAGCTGCAGATGCTCGTCGACGACCTCGAGCAGCACCCGCTCGCCAACGGCGCGACCGGCATCGGACACACCCGTTGGGCCACTCACGGCGGCCCGACCGACCGCAACGCCCACCCCCAGCTCGGCGACAACGGCAAGCTGGCGCTGATCCACAACGGCATCATCGAGAACTTCTACGACCTCAAGCAGGCGCTGCTCGAGAAGGGCGAGACCTTCACGAGCGACACCGACTCCGAGGTCGCCGCCATCCTCGTGGGCCACGCCTACCAGGAGACGGGCGACCTCACCGAGGCTCTCCGCCGCGTGGTCGCGCAGTTGCACGGCGCATTCACCCTCCTCGTGATGCACGAAGACCAGCCCGGCGTCGTCGTCGGCGCCCGCCGCAACTCCCCGCTCGTGATCGGCCTCGGCGACGGCGAGAACTTCCTCGGTTCCGACGTCGCGGCGTTCGTCGAATTCACGCGACGCGCCGTGGCCATCGGTCAAGACCAGATCGTTACACTCCGTACCGACTCCGTCGTCGTCACCGACTTCGACGGCAACCCGGTCGAGACCGAGGAGTTCGACATCGCGTGGGACGCGGCCGCTGCAGAAAAGGGCGGCTGGTCGAGCTTCATGGCCAAGGAGATCAGCGAAGAGCCCGAAGCGGTCGCGAAGACCCTCCTCGGCCGCATCGTCGACCACAAGGTGCGCCTGCCCGAGCTCGAGCCGCTCGGCGACGACGTGCTCGCGAACATCGACCGCATCGTCATCATCGCCTGCGGCACCGCGGCCTACGCGGGCATGCTCGGCAAGTACGCGATCGAGAAGTGGTCGCGCATCCCCGTCGACGTCGAGCTCTCGCACGAGTTCCGCTACCGCGACCCCATCCTCACCGATCGCACGCTCGTCGTGTCGATCAGCCAGTCGGGCGAGACCATGGACACCCTCATGGCCGTCAAGTACGCCACCGCCGCCGGCGCCCGCGTGCTCTCGATCTGCAACACCCAGGGCGCGACCATCCCGCGCGAGTCGCACGCCGTGATCTACACCCACGCCGGCCCCGAGGTCGCGGTCGCATCGACCAAGGCCTTCGTCGCGCAGGTCACCGCGCTCTACCTGCTCGGCCTGCACCTCGGCGAGATCCGCGGCATCCTGAGCGACGAGCAGATCGCCGAGAACGCGGCCGAACTGCTCGCCATCCCCGAGAAGATCGAAGAGGTGCTCGTCGCCTCGCAGTCCATCGGCCAGCTCGCCCACTGGATGACCGACACCCAGTCGGTGCTCTTCCTCGGACGCAACGTCGGATTCCCCGTCGCGCTCGAGGGCGCACTCAAGCTCAAGGAACTCGCCTACATCCACGCGGAGGGCTTCGCCGCCGGCGAGCTCAAGCACGGCCCGATCGCGCTGATCGAGCCGGGCCAGGTCGTGTTCGTGATCGTGCCGAGCCCGCGCGACCCCGACTCGCTGCATCCGAAGGTCGTCTCCAACATCCAGGAGATCCGCGCCCGTGGCGCCCGGGTCATCGCGATCGCCGAGAAGGGCGACGCGGCCGTCCTGCCGTTCGCCGACGAGGTCATCCCGATCCCGCTCGCCGGTTCGCTGTTCGAGCCGCTGCTCGCGGTCGTGCCGCTGCACATCTTCGGCATGGAGCTCTCGGCGGCCAAGGGGCTCGACGTCGACCAGCCGCGCAACCTGGCGAAGTCCGTCACGGTGGAGTGATGTCGTCGGAGTCGCGGCGGTGATCGTCGGTATCGGCGTAGACGTGGTCGACCTCGCGAGGTTCGAACGCGCGCTCAGCCGCACCCCGGCGCTCAAGGCGCGGCTCTTCGCCGACGCCGAGCTGGTGAGCGGCGGGCGCGTGCTCGCGCTGCGCTCGCTCGCGGGCCGCTTCGCCGCGAAGGAGGCGCTCATTAAAGCGCTCGGCGAATCGACCGGCATCGCCTGGCACCACATGCAGGTGGTGGCCGACGACCAGGGCAACCCCTCGTTCGAATTGACGGATGCCGCGGCATCCGTAGCCCGGAGTCGGGGTGTCACCTCGGTCCATCTGTCGATGAGCCACGACGCCGGGGTGGCCGTCGCCTACGTGGTCGCCGAGGGCGTCTGATGGCGCTGCGGGAGGCGCGCGTCGACCTGGGCGCGATCAGCCGCAACGTCGAGACGATCCGGCGCAGCGTCGGGGGATCCGACGTCATGGTCGTCGTGAAGGCCAACGGGTACGGTCACGGCGCGGTCGAGAGCGCGCGTGCCGCGATCGAAGGCGGTGCCGTCGCGCTCGGCGTGGTCGAGATCGACGAGGCGCTGGCCCTCCGCGCCGCCGGCATCGACGCGCCCGTACTCGCCTGGCTGCACGGCAACGGCGCGGACTTCTCGGCCGCGACCGCCGCCGGCGTCGAGATCGGCGTCAACCACGTCGACCAGCTCGAACGCGTCGCGGCGTCGGACGGCACGGCCGTCGTGCACCTCAAGGTGGATTCCGGGCTCGGCCGCAACGGCGCGAGCGAGGCCGAGTGCGCGGCGTTCTTCGCGGCGGCCGCCCGGCACGAGGGCGCCGGGCGCATCCGGGTGCGGGGGTTCTTCAGCCATCTCGCCAACGCGGGGGAGCGGGCGGATGACGCGCAGCTGCGACGCTTCACGGCGATGCTCGCGCAGGCGGTGGCGGCGGGCCTCGACCCCGAGGTCGTGCACCTCGCCGCGAGCGCGGGTGCGCTGCGCGTGCCGGCGTCGCGCTTCGGACTCGTGCGGGTCGGGGTCGCCGCCTACGGCCTCTCCCCGTTCGACGACGCCTCGAGCGCCGACCTCGGGCTCGTGCCCGCCATGCAGCTGAGCGCCGAGATCGTGTCGGCCAAGCGGGTCGCCGCGGGCAGCGGGGTCTCGTACGGCCACGACTACGTCACCGAGCGGGAGACCACGCTCGCGCTCGTGCCGATCGGCTACGCCGACGGCATCCCGCGCCACGCCTCGGGCGCCGGCCCCGTCTCGATCGGCGGGCGCACGTTCCGGGTGAGCGGCCGCATCGCCATGGACCAGTTCGTGGTCGACGTCGGCGACCACCCCGTCTCCGTCGGCGACCGCGCCGTGCTCTTCGGCGACCCGGCGACGGGCGTGCCGAGCGCCACCGACTGGGCCGAGGCCGCCTCGACCATCAACTACGAGATCGTGACCCGCATCGGCGGCCGGGTCGCGCGCCGGTACGTCTGATGCGGCTCGAGATCGCGACACCCGAAGAGATGGCGGCGCTCGGCGCCCGGATCGCCGGGCAGGTGAGAGCCGGCGACCTCGTCACGCTCAACGGCGAGCTCGGGGCGGGCAAGACCACCCTCACGCGCGGACTCGGCGCGGCACTCGGCGTGCGGGGCGCGGTCACGAGCCCCACCTTCGTGCTCGCCCGCACCCACCCGCGCCCCGACGATGCGCCGCTCGTGCACGTCGACGCGTACCGCCTGTCGAGCGCCATCGAGCTCGACGACCTCGACATCGATTTCGCGGCATCCGTCGTCGTCGTCGAGTGGGGCGAGGGCCTGCTCGACGGCATCACCGACGAGTGGCTGCAGCTCGACATCGTGCGCCCCGTCGGCGGCGAGGTCACCGACGACGGCGTCGAGGCGCGCACGGTCACGATCACCGGCCACGGCGCCCGCTGGGCCGACCTCGGCTGGCTCGAGGGCTGAGCGGCCCCGTTCGCCGCATCCCCGAGCAGCGAGCAGTGGGGCAAGCTTCCGTTGTTCGACCGGGGCGGGGAGGTCGGAAGTTTGCCCCGCCGCTCGAAGGGCGGCCCGGCGCCGGGCAGTGGGGCAAGCTTCCGCTGTTCGGCCGGGGCGGGAGGGTCGGAAGTTTGCCCCTGTGCTCGTGGCACGGTTCGGCGCCGAGCAGCGGGGCAAGCTTCCGTTGTTCGACCGGGGCGGGAAGGTCGGAAGTTTGCCCCGCCGCTCGAAGGCATAGAGCCTGCCGGCGCGCGACGACCGCGCCGCGACGACCGGCTGCCGGCTCGCTAGGCGCGGTCGACGATCGCCGACCAGCGGCCGTCGTGGTCGCTCCACGACTCGGCCCCGTCGACCACGAGTCCGTGCGGGGCGAGGTAGTCGGCGACCACCTTCGCCACGACGTCGTCGCCGAACGGTCCGTCTGCGGGGAACTCCTCGTAGGAGAGCTGCGTGCCCGTCTTGTCTTCGAGGGTGAAGGCCCAGGTTCCCGGCTGCAGTTCGTAGGCGACGGCGAGGGCGGCGTGTTCGTGCGAGAGGGTCATGGTCCAGCGTAACCCCGCCTAGTCTTAAGCCGTGCTGCTCGCCATCGATACCTCCGCCGGAACCAGCGTCGCCGTCGTCGACCGCGACGCGGGAGTGCTGGCAGAACGCCTCTCGCCCGATCCCCGCGGGCACGCCGAGATCGTCGGCCGCTTCATCCGCGAGTGCCTCGACGAGGCCGGGATACCGGTAACCGCCTTGTCCGGTGTCGCCGTGGGGATGGGGCCGGGGCCGTTCACCGGGCTGCGCGTCGGCATCGCCGCCGCCCGTGCCTTCGCCTTCGGGGCGGGCAAGCCGGTGGTGCCGGTGGTGAGCCACGACGCCATCGCCTTCGGGCTCGCGGAGCCGACCCTCGTCGTGACGGATGCGCGCCGCCGTGAAATCTACTGGTCGGCCTACGCGGGCAGCGACGCCGCCGGCCTCCCGGTGCGCGTGAGCGGTCCGGGTCTGTGCAAGCCCGCCGAGCTCGAGGCCGCCGTGCCCGACTTCTCGCGGTACCGACGGCTCGACGCCGAGACGGTCTCCGCGGCATCCGTCGGCCTGCTCGCGGAGGGGCTCTACGCGAACAAGCGCGCCTTCGCCGGCGACCAGGCGCTCTACCTGCGCTCGCCCGACGTCACGGTGAGCGCCGGCCCGAAGCGGGTCAGCTGATGGCCTGGCAGTTGCGCACCGCGACCGTCGACGACCTCGACGGCATCATGGCGATCGAGCACGCCGTATTCCCCACCGACGCCTGGTCGCGCGAGTCGATGCGCTCGGAGCTCGCGAGCCCGCACGGCTACTACCTCGTGGCGTTCGACCAGGGCGACCCCGACCGCTTCGTCGGGTACGCGGGACTGCTCGCCCCGCGCGGGTCGCACCAGTCCGACATCCAATCGCTCGCGGTCGTCGAGAGCGCCCGTCGCCGCGGGCTCGCGCGCACCATGGTGCAGGCGCTCGTGGCCGAGGCCCGGCAACGCGGAGCGCGCGAGGTGTTCCTCGAGGTGCGCGTCGACAACCCGGGTGCCCAGGCGCTCTACGCCTCGCTCGGCTTCGAACGGCTCGGCCTGCGCAAGGGCTACTACCAACCAGACAACGTAGACGGGATCTCGATGCGACTCACCGTGCCGACACCGAAGACCTCCCCGGCGGTGGGATCGTGACCGGCGGCCCGCTCGTTCTCGGCATCGAGACGAGCTGCGACGAGACCGGCATCGGAGTCGTGCGCGGCACCACCCTGCTCGCCAACGTCATCTCGTCGTCGATGGACGAGCACGCCCGCTACGGAGGCGTCGTGCCCGAGGTCGCGGCGCGGGCGCACCTCGAGGCCCTCGTGCCCGCCCTCCAGCAGGCGCTCGCCGATTCCGGCGTGACTCTCGACGAGCTCGACGCGATCGCCGTCACGAGCGGGCCGGGGCTCTCCGGCGCCCTCATGGTCGGGGTCGGCGCCGCGAAGGCCCTCGCCGTCTCGCTCGGCAAGCCGCTCTACGCCGTCAACCACCTCGTCGGGCACGTCGGCGCCGACGTGCTGCGCGCGCCGACGGATCCGGCATCCGACGACGGCCCGCTCGAGTACCCGACGATCGCCCTGCTCGTCTCCGGCGGGCACACCTCGCTGCTGCTCGTGCGCGACCTGGTGTCCGACGTCGAGCTGCTCGGCGAGACCATCGACGACGCCGCGGGCGAGGCCTTCGACAAGGTCGCCCGGCTGCTCGGCCTGCCCTACCCCGGCGGCCCGGAGATCGACCGGGCCGCGGTCGGCGGCGACCCGAAGGCCATCCGATTCCCGCGGGGGCTCAGCCACCCCAAAGACATGGCCGAGCACCGCTACGACTTCTCCTTCTCGGGACTCAAGACCGCGGTGGCCCGCTGGGTCGAGCAGACCCGGGACGCCGGGACCGAAGTGCCGATGGCGGATGTCGCGGCGAGCTTCCGTGAAGCCGTCGCCGACATCCTGCTCACGAAGGCCGTGGCCGCGTGTGTCGACCACGGCATCCCACGGCTGCTGCTCGGCGGCGGCGTCGTCGCCAACGCCCGGCTGCGCGAACTCGCGGCCGAACGGTGCGAAGCGGCCGGCATCGAGCTGCGCATCCCGCCGCTCTCGCTCTGCACCGACAACGGCGCCATGATCGCGGCGCTCGGCAGTCAACTCATCTCCGCCGGCCACGCCCCGTCGACGCTCGACTTCGGCGCGGACTCTACTCTCCCCGCGACGGTCATCCAAGCCTGACCGCCCCGCATCGTCGGCGCTGGCAGCATGACTGCACCGCCGTCGACGCGAGCGCGAAGGAGCACGTGATGAGCGACCATCCCGCAGGCCCGGGCGAGCCCGCGTCCTCCCCGGTGCCTCCGGACGCGCGGCCGGGGCCGGATGCCCCGTCGTCGTCGCTGTCGATCTCCTCGATGATCCTCGGCATCCTCGGATTCGTCATCGGGTTCGTCGGCGGCGGACTGCTCTTCTCGATCGGCGCCGTGGTGCTCGGCCACCTCGGCCAGCGCAGAGAACCGGGCGGGCGCGGCTTCTGGGTCACCGGGCTCGTCACCGGCTACGTCGGCATCATGGTCAACCTCGCTGTGATCGCGGTGTGGGTCGCGATACTGGTCGGCTTCGCGGCCGCGCCGGAGCTCTACGGCGAGTTCGAACGCTGGGGCCGCGGCTAGGGCGCTGGATAGACTGGGCGGCACCTGTGAGGAGCACACCATGACCGACGCCGACGACCAGCCCACCACCCCGCCCGTGCCGCCGGTGCCGCCGCTTCCGCCCGTGCCGCCGACCGGCACGAGCCCGTACCGGCCGGCCGAGCAGCCCGACGAGAGCCCAGCGACGCCACCCGCATCCGCTCCCGACGCCGGAACACCGGCCGTGCCGACGCCTCCCGTCTACCCGGCTGCCCCCGGCTTCCCGGCGGCCCCGCCCGCGTACTCACCGGCTCCGCCCGGCTCCGTTCCGCCGCCGCCCTCGCCCGGGCAGTCGTACGCTGGCCAGCCCTACGGCACCGCCCAGCCCGTGCCGCCGCGCGGCCTCGCGCTCGCCTCGATGATCACCGGCATCGCCGGGCTCGTGCTGGTGTTCACCGGCATCAGCTTCCTCCCGGGCGTCGCGGCTGTCGTGCTCGGCCACATCGCGCAGCGCAAGCAGCCCTACGCCCGCCCGTTCTGGCTCACCGGCATCATCACCGGCTACGTCGGCGTCGCGATCGGCATCGTGACGATCGCCTTCATCGCCATCGTGTTCTTCGCGAGCATCGCGAACAGCAACTCGTACAACGACTACAGCTAGACCCGTTCGGCCAGCAGCGCCACTCGCTTCCCCGCCACACGCGTGAGGAAGAGGGTGGCGCTGTTGCTTCCCTTGAGCGCCAGCTTCGCGCGGAACGCGGCCGGGTCGATGTCGACGCCACGCTTCTTGATCTCGAGCGTGCCGATGCCGAGCGCGGCGAGCCGCTTCTTGATCGCCTTCTCGTCGAGCGGCAGCGTCTCGGTGATGCGGAAGCCGACCGCGAACGGCGTCGGCGTCGCGGTGTCGGTCGTGAGGTACGCGATCTGGTCGCTCAGCATGCGTGCGTCGAGCGTCCTCGCGAGGTCGCCGATCAGCCGCGCGCGGATCACCGCGCCGTCCGGCTCATAGAGGTATTCGCCGAGAGCGCCGAGGGGCACGTCCGCGCTGTCGGATGCCGCGGTCAGCTCGGCCGAGCCGTGTTCGCCGATGACGAGTGCCGACCTCCCGACTCCCGGTCGCGCGAGCGGGCCGAACCACACCCCGAGCTCGACCACGTCGCGGTCGACCGAGATCCACTGGGCCTCGGCGCCCGCCGGGATCAGGTCGCGGTCGATTCCGGGCCCGAGTTTCACGCCGGTCGGCAGCCGGTCGCCGATGCCGAACGCGAAGTCGAGGGACGGCGACCAGTCGGCCGGGTCCTTGAGGCGTCGCACATCGCTGCGGCGCGCGGGGTCGAGGTAGACGGCCTGGTACGGCGTGAGGTCGACGTCCGTGGCATCCGCGTGTTCGATCGTCGCGTTCTCGAACGGTGCGAGGTTGTAGGCGGCGACGGCGGCGGTCACCTCGTCGCGCTCGACGCCGGTGACCTCGAGGTCGATCGCGGCGAGGGCGAGGGCGTCGGCGCCGATGCCGCAGCCGAGGTCGGCGATGCGGGAGAGACCGGCGTCGCGGAACCGTCCGGCGTGCACCGCGGCGACCGGCAGCCGCGTGGCTTGCTCGAGGCCGGCCTCGGTGAAGAGCATGCGGCCGGCGAACGGGCCGAATTTGGCGACGGCCCGCGAGCGCAGCTTCGATTGGCCGAGCACCGCGGCGACCAGCGCCTGGGAGTGGCCGTCCTTGCGCAGCGCTGCGACCGACCGCACGACGTCGGCAGCGGGATCGAACGGTGGCAGCGAGTCGAGCAGCCGCAGCCCGTCGAGGGACAACAACTCGCGCAACTCGGCCGATTCCATCCCCCCATTCTCCCCTGCCGAATGCAGGAGATTTCGCGGTGAGTCACACGATGGAGCGGATCGTGACCCCTCACCGCGGAAATCTCCTGCATTTGGCAACTCGGCGGCGGGGAGGGAGCTCGGGATGCCGCGGCCGTTGGCACTCGGATTGATCGAGTGCCAGCTTGCGACGTATAGTTGTTCTGGCACTCTCGTACGGGAAGTGCCAACCCAAGTTTTCGTGAGTTAGAAAGAAGAGGTCAACTGTGTCGGTCTCCATCAAGCCGCTCGAGGATCGCATCGTGATCAAGCAGGTCGAGGCAGAAACGACGACCGCCTCCGGGC
>Ga0247809_1001098_pt1 | contig 12086 bp, 10 predicted proteins | sample UWRJL104311B1_FD_180951 | JGI IMG/M metagenome (GOLD analysis project Ga0247809, IMG submission 180951) | Plant litter microbial communities from Arlington Agricultural Research Station in Wisconsin, United States - UWRJ-L104-311B-1 | ecosystem: Environmental > Terrestrial > Plant litter >...
TGATATTTCATGTTTCGATCAAATAATCACCCATGATCCTAGGATGAACATCCAGATGAGCACCCATAATACCACAGCTTCTTATGAAGTAGGATGGGGCGCCGGCCACCAAGAAGGGTATTTGGAGGGACAAAAGGAGGGCTACAGGACCGGCTTTGCAGCAGCTAAGAAGGCAGCTGAGCGAGGAATACACCATACATTACAAGGAATACCCAATAATGGTGGGAGTCAGTACCAATTCAGCAAGAGCTCAATAGGTGAATTTGAGACTACATATCATCCTCAAATTGACATGTCTAATACATCTCGAACTACAACGACAAGCATACTATCTCACGAATCAAGCGCAAACAATTCTTGCATCACACCACACTCCTCAAAAACCTCAACAGAGGAGGACACTAGTGTATCGGAAGAGATACCGGAACAAAATGAAATGTGCACTACCTCTAGCAGCTCAAATGTACATCCAATTAACGAGCTCATTATTCCCGATTTCGACTTCGGCCTCGACGTCAGCTTCGACTTCCCCTTGGATGATTTGATGAATTGCCAAGGCCAAAATAATGGCAATTGATTTTGATATGCAATTTATGATCTTGGTTCACGTCAAAGAGGGTCGCATTTCGGAGTATTCCCATGTCGACTATGGTTGCCGACCCCCTTCGATAATTCTACCGGTCGGTTCCAATACAATCCGGCTGCATGATTATGCAGTGAATGATTAGCTGCCCCCCCTACGAAAAGCGGTACAGTAGATATTTACTGTTGTGGAACATCAACTATGCAGGCAATATATCGCTTGGATAAAGTGCCGGCATCAATGTCAGCGTCAGCGTCAGCTTCACACACACTGCCGCAACAGCATATCCGGATAAGAATTTGATGATGGGGTTTGTAAAGTGTAAGGATAACGCAACATCGGTTAATCAGATCGTGTAAATTTCTATTGACTTAAATCATGTTTAATATTTTTGATATTGAACATTATCATCAATGCATAGTATCCCTTTCAAACCCACCCGTTCTGCCTAAAACTTTTGATATTATATAATGATTGGGTATAGCCACACCTCCTAGGCCTAGATGTATTGAATTCGGGATGTTCTCTTTCCGTGGCTTCGACCACAACTTTGCAGCAGCCAAACTTTTTAAATCAATCCAAGTTGTCACAAATAGATTGACACGATTGATGCGCTTAGAGCTGAGATCGGAAGGTACTGCTAGATGAAGGAGTATACTCGGACGTAGTCCGATGTGTTTTGACCACAGTGCACCACAGTGCATATTTTATTGGAGGTCTGAACATTTGGATTTGCTCGGAGCAGTCCTCAATAATTAGAAGCATGTACTGTACATTTGAATTACGTAATAAATCTAGCACTTTCTATCAACCTGGACCCTGGTCTTTTTCTACAAATACATGTAGCAAAATGGCCCACTAGTGGTGCTCAAAAGATCCTTCATTGGAATGGTGGTTCCACCGGCGTACCCAAGGTTTATGGTGTCTTCCAGTGTGGTGTTTGCAGAGGGAGGGACGTTGAGGAACGTGTTGGTTCCAGACAAAGCGTATTTGTAGCTAGGGTTAAGTGCTTGCCTATTTGGTCTGGTTAATGATACTCTTGCTTGAGGAATAATCACGCAAAGACTTACCAGACGGTCCACACCCTATCAATTTGTCCGTGGTGGAGGTAGAAAGCCGGGTCAGAAGGTGAAACAAAGAGATCTCCACCTGGATCACCGCTGGTATGTGTTAGTGATAGAAACGAATCAGCCAGAGCACAAGCACGTACCCAATAGTGTAGTGTCCACCTCCGTGTGGTCCAATGCTGTTAGAGCCTGGTCGACCTTGAAGTTCGAACTGGAAATCATCCAATGTCGTTTGTCCGAGAACGTCTATGTGTAGTTTGTTAGCAATCATGTATTGTTGTAGTTGTTTTGAGAACTTACGCAAAACTGCAGTCCAGTTGTTATATTTCATGGCAACTCCAGGTCCAACATCTCTCTTCATGCATCTAGGATTCCAACCCAAGCCTCCGTCAGGACCAACTGGGACATCCTGTAAATTAACAGGTCCAAGGTTAACTGTGTAGTTTTTGAATGGGCCTGAAGTCACACAACCGCCTCCAAGACCAGCGTCAAGTTGAATGGGAATTAATCCCAACCCTTCAAATGCGGGAAGGAGAAGAGGACCTATGTGGCCGGGAACAAACTCTCCATTGCCGGACATGGAGTAGTCATCACCGTTGAAGATGGGAGAGTTTTGTGGTGCATTAGCATATTTGGACCATTCCCTAGGTTCGATGTTAGCCTCTTTCCCAGGGAACATCTCAGGGAATGTTATGCCTGAGAAGGTATGGTGCTTACCAATAAGGAATCGTTCCCTTGAAGCCACATTCGGTTTTCAGTGCCTGCTCATAGATATGGATGTAGTATCTGTGCCATGCCAGAAAATTACCCGTGTAGTGGATGTTGGGGGTTTGCTGAATATGGGTTACAATGAAATCGTCGAACTGTTTGATGTCAGTCAGCAAGGTGACAAGGAACAGGGAATGGCCATACTTACACGGGACTTTGCGCCAGCAGCAATGCTAGACGGTGTTTTGGGTGGTAATTTTTGCAGACATAGAACAGCATCAATGTATGCCTTGCGCTCGGGCTTTGAGAGTGAGCCGCTAACGATGATTAGTCGCCATGATATATGAGGGAGGATGAGCAACATACAACTCGCGTCTGATCGCGATGTTCTTGCTCGTACATTTGGCAGGTGCACGCTTGTCTACCAAAACACCTTCAGGATCAAGAGAATCGAGTGTGGCATCAGTTGCTTCCTGAACGAATGCTCTGAATTGGTTCTCGGACTCTGCAAGAGCTGTACCAGAAGCTACTGCAGGCGCAGGGACAGCAGATGCAAGTGGTAGGAGAGAAAGCACCAATGAGAGAGCGGTAGAAGGTTTCATTTTGACAATGTTACTCAAAAACGTGGGAAGGAAGGCTTGACTAAGGTACGGAGTAAAGCCTCTGATTCTCTTTCTCGTAGGACAGTGATACCTACATATAAGATTCAGCGAGGCGTTACTCCTGATACGAATATAGAAAGATGGGACCTGCGGTAGATTTGGGGGAATTTTGTTCTCTGTTTGCATGAGTGGTTCGAGAACAGCAGTCCAAAGACAAGGGTTTTGCTAGGATTAGAACGTGGGTGAAATGGCAAATACTACATGAGTCCCTTGTACCTTTAGCTACGCTAACTTTATTTGAGGAGTCCGAATGTTGGAATTATTGGCTTTATGCAATGCAGAGTCTTTGCAGGCAGGGGTATCTAAATCCAACAGAATACAAAACCAATGATTCGAACCCCAAAGTACCTTCTTACAGTGCATACAGGGAGTCTACCGTGTAATGAATTGGCCATCGGAAGTATATTTGGTATAACAGGAGGCTGAAAATAGGAATTTTGGAACAGTTCCGACCCTCCTAGCCGCTACAAAGCCTAATAATACTAGTTTTAAATGAAAAGTAGCTATTGGGTTGCTTAGGACATTACTAGTGGAGCCATTACTAATAGTTCAAATATGTCCCGTTATTCACATGCAATCTTTGTGTGGATTTGAAGTCTGCAGGAAATTGTATCGACCGTTCCGCTGGAGTCGGCTGGTAGCCATTTAGCTTGATGCTACCAAAAGATGGCGATTCTCACCGAATGGCAGTGATCCCCCAAGACCCCGGACCCAGCCCGAAGCCGAAACTCATTCAGCCGGGTCGATTGACTGCATCTACCAATTGTTGTGATCGCGGGAGAAGCTCGAAGAGCCGAACAAACACCCAGCAATTACAATACAGTACCTACTTTCCAGGAATGCATGGAACGTCGTAGCCGGACTGTGCCACCTGCCTACTCCCTCCAGTAACTCTATCCAGCATCACAAGTTTCGCCCCCTCTTAACCTTCCCGATCAGATGGATGTACCGAAGGATGTTGGAAGATTGTTGGATATGAGGGAAACCCTATTACCGGTACTGGACCTAAAGGCGGTCACTCTACAGGAAACCGGAAAATTACCAAGTAGATCTGCTTCTTGCCTCGCGTTTGGAAATATTACCCACATTAAGCAAGATTAGCAAACGCACGAAACTACAAACAGTACGAACGACAATAAATACACTAAGGTCTCTCGTACTGTAATGATTGGGAATGCCCACCCTCCTAAGCTAGTTAGCATCGGAGGTGCGCTCCACCCGGGATTAGGCAGATGCACCCGATACGTGCTAAGACATGGTATTATGGGAAGTATAGGTACGCTACGGAGGTGTACTATACCTAACATTGGAACGCTAGGACACTAGAATCTGCGAAAGAAGGAACCCTCTGCCCGTGAAATACGAGGATTGGAAGAAGAAGAATCGAAACACACCCACAAGAGCCTGAGAATCGTCAAAACATACTGTAAACACCCGAAGCCACCAAACGCCCCCCTCCCAGGAACCACCCATCTCACCCGCATAGAAATATGGAGTCAGTTATTTCATTCGTAAGACCACTTTTACCGGTCAATGCGCTAATGCTGCAATAGAGAAATAGCCTACCATTAATACAGGAAACACCTTAAGCGAGATCCTCGGAGCTCGCTTAACGATTTAGCGAATAGGAATGGCTCCTGCTACCTGGGTTCTCGCATGGGTAAAGCTTGGTATTTTGATGGGAGGCAGTCCCCGCAGTTGAGTTACAGTGGAGCGAACTGACCAAAACAAGTTGAGGGGAAACATGAAGAAATTCGCATCTCTTGCCTGTTATAGCTGTGTGTAAAAGTATTTGTCTGTGTGATACTGTCGCTGCGTGTAATACAATGATGGAAAAGTACTTATAATGTACTTCCATACTTTAATTTACCAACTAGGTTCAAGACACTTCATTTACTGAACGAAGTCATCCATAACGTTCAACATTTAGAGGACCTAGGGTTTGACCTTTGTTTGAGTTGGAGAGCATAGTACTATAAAAAGTACTGTAGAATCATGGTGCCGTATTATTGTATGGAGCATCATCACCCCGCGGAGGGATCATCTAAGGAGATGCTTCCAACATGTGGAGTACCATGTTAGAATTTTTGTAACACTACAGGGACATAGTCCGTGCGAGGAAATACAATACCTTGTTACCGTCTCTCATTTGCTCATCTTCCCGTCCCAAGGGCTCTCTAGCTTCATCTGATCACTTCACTTAGAGTTTATCCCAAAAGCCGCCTTATTGGACCCGCACAAGCCATAGCTGTGCTCGTGTGTCGATCGAGGGTATCAAGCCGTGTCCTGATTTCCCGATGTTACGAAAATCGATGCTTTAAACCCATCTGATTATCAAAGCGATCAGGGGGGTGGATGAGACAGAAGCTATGACCGGGGTGGCACCATAAACCTCCAAATAATCGACAATCGCCTATGTGGATCGATTGAAGATCTCAAAAGAATATCTTGGTCAGGATTTGCTTAAAATATTGAGATAGACATGTCTGCTTCTTCTGCTCAACCACCCCCGGCTGGCTTTGGAATGCCAGATGAGCAACGTGGCACCACCATTCTTGTTAGCACATCAATCACTACTAGCATTGCTTTGGTGATCGTCTGTATGAGACTTTATGTGCGATCACAAATCGTCCGGTCTGTAGGAAAGGATGACTACTGGATTTTGGCAGCTGTGGTATGTACCAAATCTCAAACTGCTCTTTTCGAACTTGGAGAACCTACTCACTACTGATAGGTTCTTTCTGTATTCGGTTTTGCTATCATCATTCCAGAGGTGAAATTTGGTGCCGGGCGTCATATTTTCTATATCCTTCGGGACCATGGACCCGATACCTTGATCACTGGGCTCAAACTCAATTTTGTCACCCAGTTCTCATACGTCTTCGCACTAGCTGCTGTAAAAGTCAGCATTGGTTTGTTCCTTCTACGTTTAGTTGGAACAAGGTCCTACAAGATAATCGTCTGGTCTTTGTTGGTATTTTTGGGACTCTATACATTTGGAGGATCAGCGGCTCTGCTGGCATCATGTCGACCATTCGCGGCCAATTTCGATAGAACAATCCCGGGGGCGTCTTGTTATGCGCCAAAGACTCTTCGATCATTGGCCTTTTTTAACTCTGGTAAGTTCTAAATATCAATATCGGTGATAAGGTGCTAATAGATACTTTGTAGCTTGCGGGATTGCTACAGACTTGATCTTTGCATTCCTACCGGTACCTTTGCTATGGCAGCTAAAAATAAATAAACGTGTCAAGGCTTCACTTGTGTGCATTCTCTCACTTGGTGTCTTGTAAGGTTCCCTTATTCTAATGCGAGAGCTTTGCTAACTCCCACTTCAGTGCCGCCAGCACGTCTCTTGTCAAGCTCCACTACCAGACGAATTTTGGAAAATTTGGAGACTTTCTTTGGGACAGCACCGAGCTCACGATTTGGTCTGTGACAGAAGTGAATGTTGGTATAATAGCTGCCTCAGTCCCTTCTCTTAAACCACTCTTCAAAGCAGTTCTCGGCTCTACATATGGCATGGATTCTCAACAATACGCACAGAAGAGCTGGCATGGATATGCACATCAATCCAGTGGCCGCAATGAACTCAGTTTGAATGGAAGAAATCGCGCGTCGCGTGCGGAAGCGTTTGAGATGCATAATACGAAAAGTAGTGCAGGAGTCAGTGCAGATAGGGAGAGGAATAAGCTGGGGATGGATAATGTGTCCGAGGAAAGCATCCTGCCTCTCCAAGGTCATGGATATGACGACAAGCCTATTGGAATCATGAAGACTACAAGTGTTTTTGTCAAATCGGATGAGATTAATCCGCCGAGGCGCGTCGAGGATAGAGTTTGATAAGTTCCCTTTATACCCAGTAATGCAACAAGTATTTAACCTTCCCTTAAGAGTTTTCATTCCAGTGAGAATATAATTAGAAGGCTTGTGATTACTCTACAAACCCTGAAAACAGTTCGACCATCTCTATTTTGCAGTTTAAAGCGTTGTTGATGTATTACGAGTGCACAGTGTATAATGACCTACTCAGCCGACTGGACATGCCTGAGAGAAAACAATTGAGTTATGACTTCCAATCACAATATGATCAGGGAGTTTCAGCGAGATTAACCATAATAAGACTGATTGAAAAAGAGATATGGAAGATAAATATCTTGGGGGCACCGCTATACTTTCTTTTACTCTGACATCTGAATCGGCATGGCCAGGTTCGCTTTACTGAAAAGTGCCGAACCCAATATCCACGCCCTATGTGATAAAAATTCTTAGTATATACGGTAAAAAGCTTGATTAATAGTTACTTGGCAACCATATGTATTAATAGCGTATTACGTAGTGATAGGAGCAATTCCTATTCAAGAATTGTTTTGATTTGGTGGGGCCTGAAGTATACGAAACGAGACTGTTTCAATGATCCAATAATTCAATATGTGCGATTGAATTCTAGCCAGCAAAATACAGCTTTGCTAATAACTACGGAATGAAGTTGATTTAGGCTTTGAGAAATATAGGCCCGTTTTTTACAGTGTAACATATATTGATATTGTATATCATATTCTGGTGGCTGACTTTGTGTAATTGGGATACGGCAGTTGGCCACGCAAATGGTTCCGAATATGAATAAGCATGGAACCTTAATATCCGAACGTTCCATCAGCATCGCCGGATGGAACCGCGGAAACCACTTTGCTGGATTCCATCTCCAGCTTTTCATGTGCCGGGTAACCTGGTAAAGATCCGTAAGTAGCTGAGGGATCCGAGGAGCGAGAGGGGTTCTGTGGTAAGTCAGCCAACATGGGGGCATTTTTAAACAGGGTTCACAATTCTGGAAGAGACGAAATTCGGCGCTACTCGTGGGGTGTCCAGATGAAATGAAAAAGCATTTGACATGTGATTCTCTGTGAATTTTCCAAACTGTATTTTAATTACTGTGTACTACTGTTACGATCAAAGATCTGTTCTTTTCCGGAGAATTTGACCACTGTCTTTAATGATTAGATGATCAGCGCTCGACAACCTATGTTGCAGATAGTATCAATACCTATTGTCATTCAAGAATCCGAGGGGAACCATGTCTACAATAGTAAAGGTACCAGGCCTTCCCAGGACACGCATAGGAACGGTAACCTGGGAATAGAGGTGCCCCAATCCCACCCACGCAGGAAACCAGGTTAAGCTCTCTAAGATTACTTGGGAGGTGAAACAGATGACATGTGACTCACCAGATGTGACCGACTCTCCAGGTTTATAAAGTCTATGTTCACGAAGTCTATGTCCCGATGTCCAGTATACAAGTATTCGCTACAAGAAAATCAGAGAAGAAAAAGGTTGGCATCTTTTTCCTTTTTCCTTCCTTCTAACTTTTTGTGTTTGGTAGCGAGCGACCTTAAGCTTAACTCAAAAGCGGGATTTATTCTATATTTAGTTGCCAGAGTTCAAACAATAGCAGTGGGTTTCGATACACGTACTTTTACCTGAAACTTCCGACCATCTGACAACAGTAACGCACTTAACCTATCTATTTATAAAATTTACTCTTACTGGTTTTTTTATTACACACTAAAATGGACTAATAAGACGATGCAAGATTCACACACTTCTTTTGTAAAGGGCGCCCCCCTAATCGTATCATAAATTATAAAGTAAAGTTACAACGCATCTTGTTTGGTAGGATTGAGGGAAGGGAGAGATGGTGTTAAGGACCCTAATCACATGGAGAGGGGAGGCTCCTCAAGATGCAAGAAAGGGCTCTGATACGGTGTAGTCTGAGGAAGAGAAGAGGTGTTGCCTCTTCTCACAACGCTATATTGTGCTATAAATGTGGGGCCAAGAGTGCCTTAAGCCACAACAGATGGTAATGCAACAGGCAGCGGGTATTTTTATTTTATGGGTTTGTTTACCAAGCCGCATTAGAGATGTTTGGTCGGACACTTACAATGACGACTCAAAATTCCCATATGAGCCTCTAGATATCAAGCAGGGAAATAAGTGGGAGTTGGGTTTATCAAGAAGTGTAACGGGTCTACGGAGGTACAGTAAAAGAACACTTAGTTCGACGGGAAGATGCAAGCCATGAGATATCTCTAAATACTCTATCGTATGATCCCTTCGTTCAACTTAAATTTAGGAGATTATCGAAGTACCAGAATTACACATTTACTAAATTTTATTCCCGGAAGATTCTCACCAGTGAATAAGTTATGTTTTCATGCAAAGCGAACTTATTAGCACACGACCTGATCCTGCATCGAAGACCTTGTTGGACTGCAAATAAGAAAAATCAAAGAATCAGAATGCTATCAGAGCCATGTCTTATTTCTTTATTAATAGGGAAGGTTGGGAGATGGCTCGAAACACCACTTGCTGACAAGTCATAATTTCAGTCTTATGCTCATTCTCGAGCCTTTCCCGTCAAATTACCTGATGGTGGTTGATATTTTGGCCCCCCATTAATAGCCTCTCCTTTGCTACTGTTACGAGGTGGCAAGAAACTGGGGCGTGACACTTCAGTAGACGAAGCTAAATCCCCTTCGTTGTCATTTTCGGCGTCATTTTCCTCATCTTCTTCGCTGGCAACCGACCATCCAGAAGGAGAATCTAACTCCCGAAACACCCTGCCAACTCCATAAGGAAGGTTTTCGGTGTCTAATCTATGTACAACCCCTGGCGTTGCCAACTCGGATATTCCACCTACAACTATATCACCTATCATTACCCCACCACGCTCCTCCATGGCAGCAATTTGCCAATCCTCTTCTGGCACTTGAATATTGAAACCAATTAAAGGTTGGGCTCCTTCAATTGGTTCCATTCGCTCTACTGCGAATATTCCGAGGTTCTCTTCCTCTGACGCATTTGGAGCATCGAAGATAGCAGAATATGCTTCTGTCAAGGCCTTGACTCTTGATTCAGGAACGAACACTGTCAACTCCTTGATGCCGTATGCAAAATTTGGGTGTTTTGTAGAGTCCGCCGGCACCCGCAGTGACCTGGGAGTTATATCATGGCAGAAAAAAGGCACCTCCCCTCGTTGGTACCCATTTGTAGTATTCGGAAATGTGACCTGCCACTTTATTTCCACGCCATCATCGCGTTTCCTACCACCTTGTCTGGGATCATCGTAGCGAACATTGCATTCTTCTGTAGCCTCTAGTCTTGCCTGCAGACCTGCAAAGTTTTTGTCTGCACCGTCAGCTGTCGTGAATGCGAAATCGACTATGCCGAAGGGTTTATCCCAATGATGCCCTTCTCGCAGCTTTGGGTCATCGTTGATGAATGCGATTACCTCTATATAGCTACCGTCCTGGAAACATATCAATCGATTCTCGGTCTTGCCATCTGCATGCCGACCGCCGGGAGTGATGTTGAAATTCTGGGTGAGCCACTGAGGGGGTTCGGCAAGTTCTTTGTATGGAACGAGGATGATTATATGGTCGAGATTCAACGAACGGCCTGCCATTTGGATGAGTCTATGAAGGTTTCAAGGACGCCTAGCGTTACTGGATTCAAAACCTCACCACAGTTTATTTTGCAACGTAAGTTCTGAGGGGCGTTGGTGCTGAGCTGCTTGCTATTCCCAGAGGTGGGGTTGTCACGTCGATAAGTTGTCGTTTAGATATTGCCAAGAATCCGCGAAGCTTCTCTTCTTGGCGGCGTTGACTTCACATCAGATGTGACAGCTATCTCTGAACATTTTCATATGGGACGTATACCATTATATAAGTCTATTAAGAAACTCACTATGATAAATTACTAAAACCAAGGTTACCAAGCCTTTCTCATACTTCTAATTGATTTATCTTTGCCAAGCTGGTTATCAATGTTGCCATAATAAGATTGGCATGTCTAATGTTACTTGATATAAGCTCATCTTATCTTCAGTTGTAACAAGCATCGTTTCATTCGGATACATAATATAATCACTTTTCATTTAAAAGCTGATAAAGTCTTCGTCTTCTTTCTCACGCCTGTTGGCGGTAAACCGGAGCCAGGTTATCCACAGACTACGCACACAAAAGGTATATGGTATGGTAATTGCCCAGCGCAACCGAAAATGCGGACTCGTCTTAAACCAGGCATTGCTAGTTGGGTCAATCGTCACATTAAAGAACGGCACGCTGATCAAAGACTGTTCAAAATCATTTTTAATTACTAGATGCTCGTTTTGGTTTCTTTATTTGAACTGTAGTGCCTGGTAGAATTACCATTAACTTAACCAGCAGTCAGCTCAATATGTACGGAACTTTGATTTATGAATTCATGAAAACTCCAGACATGACAGATATCTCTATACGTAATCTGCTTACACATCGCAAAACCAGGCAGTAAAGTTTGGAATATCTGATTGAGTGCTTAGAGAATCTCTAAGAAACTAGATCCTCTTGCATATAACACATGTTTTATATTGCCCTGCTATTAAAGCTCCAACATTAGGACAACTCACACACTTGTTTTCTTTTTAGAAAGATCAAGAAACGCGTTGAAACTATTATGGTTGTATTATTTAAAAGGTTATAAGAATAATATGTAAGAAATGGCCAACGAAATAGAGATAAATTGCAGAAGTAACACTATGTAAGTTCTCACAACAAGAGTAAAATGGGTCGATTATAATAGCCCTCCACATTCCTATTTATGCCAACATTATAGCATCTCTTTTTTTGCTATCCTATCAGCAGCCTAGGCTGGGGATGGATTAAGACATGTGATTGTCGTGGTTATTGGATTCGGTGTTGAGGTAGAATAAAGAATGCTTGAGGAAGTCCTTGTAATAGTGTCATACGACTTTAAAAGAGTATCAGCGTCTTCTTCGTCTTTGCTCAAAGAAGAAAAGTTGATGGAAGTTGACTTACTGTGGTGGAGAATTCCACTACATCGCTAGAAGTTACAGTGAACGTGGTTACGGACTTTGAGAACTGTGTTAGCCAGGCAATATCTTGAGGGTAAGCTTTCACTTACTGTGGTAGAAGTGAGATACTCTGTGCTGGACGTAGAAGTAATTGTTGTAACAGAGGTTGACTATTTATTTTGTTAATTGGGATTCCGATTTCTAGGGAGATGCGG
>Ga0247809_1001102_pt1 | contig 12036 bp, 11 predicted proteins | sample UWRJL104311B1_FD_180951 | JGI IMG/M metagenome (GOLD analysis project Ga0247809, IMG submission 180951) | Plant litter microbial communities from Arlington Agricultural Research Station in Wisconsin, United States - UWRJ-L104-311B-1 | ecosystem: Environmental > Terrestrial > Plant litter >...
AATGTCTCCCGCTAGGGCGTTTAATTTTTTTTAATGAGAAAAGCTTTTCTGATATAAAAATTAATCAAAAGATAGCTGTTTTACCTATTGAAACAACAGGATTTACAAAACCGAATACACAAATGCTCGAAATTGGGGCCAAAACTCCGGAACTTGCAATAAGAGATTTGTCTGGCAGAGTACCTGATGTTAAAACCAATAGCAAGAAACTGCTTTTGGTTGTTTTCGGAGCAACAGACTGTTCTGCAAATCCTCTGGCCAACCCGATGCTCAATCGGATTTACGCCAAATATGCAACTGATGATTTTGCAATTGTAAATATCTATACCAACGAGACAACAGATCAGGTTAAAAAATACATTGAAGCTAATAATATAAAGTTTCCTGTATATACTGCATCCCGAAAGCTAAGCAAAGAATTTAAAACTGCAGGTACGCCGAATTTTTATTTGGTTGACAAAAACGGTATTGTGGTGAACAAATCAAAAGGTTACGCAGAATCATTAGAAGGACGTTTTACTAATGAGATAGATAAATTATTAGAAAAATAGTTATCATAACAAAAAGGGATCAGCGAGCGCCAATCCCATCAATGAAATTAATCAGAATATTAGTCAATTTCCTCAAAAATACTTAATTCGCCATCGGCGAATGAAGTATTTAACCGAACTGCGAACGTAAATATTACCGTAATTCGAACTGATGTCATAATCCAGATCTTTACCTGATGTCGCTATTATAGCTATAAAAAAGTTTTGTTCCTTTCGATCTGTCGGCTTTAAATTCAGGTTGCTGTAAATTTTTCCGAAACGATTGGTAAGCGTTATCTTACCGATTTTACTTTCCGTTAAACTTGCATTAATACCGCCAAATAACGTCGACTTTTATAGGTCCTTAAAATTAATGAGTTCTACCATCTCATAAACAGAAGCTAAATCAGTAGCTACATTTGCCGGAACTTTGATATCAAGCGTAATTTCCATATCCTTTGTCTGGTAGTAAGAAATTTTATTTATGCCGGTTTCTCTTTGCGGTAATTATCCATATAGCCTTGCTCGTAAAGCGTGTTTTTATGCCATTTTCCACTACAAGATAAGCCTCTGGAATTGCATTCCATATCAATCGGTACTTATCGTTACTTTTCCGTTTGCAGTTGATTCTATTTCAATAAAATATAATGGAAGATGCTGTAAATCATTTATGTAAAACAAAATTATCGTGATGAATTAAAAGAAAATAATGATAATTTTAGGTGTATCTTAGTAGGAAATTCAATTTTTTTTTTGAATTTTTGAAATCTAAATGGAGGAGCAAAAATTGTGACTCATGCAACGTTTCTTAATCGATATTAATATGTTAAATTCGACGCTAAAACCTTTGATGTTATTCAAGCTCTCTCCTGAGAAAATAGCAGAATTGGGCAGATTTATTCATTCTGATTCTAACTCACTTATTGTATTAACACCAGTTAGAGAGATTTCCAGTGGGGCCGTTTTTGAAGAGAAATCCCGTTTGGAAATGCTTTTTGAGCAGTTTGAAAAGCATGCCGATTCCTTTCTTAGTGCAACCAGTTAAGAAGGCAGGAAATAATTTGATGGATGCTCTGTTAAATTCTGAAAGAATAAATGGAAATTCCAGAAATCCGCGGAATGCACATTTTTTTGGCTTGAAATTCCATTTCTTTTCGGCCCACAAAGAAAATATGGAGATTGATAATTAATTATTCAAATAAAAGCAAAAATGGAACCTGCATTTACAGATCCCATTCAAGTTAAATAACGAATATTTAATTTTTTGTATAATACAAAAGTTGCCTTTGCATCATGGCGATTTAGTTATTTTACCGAACTGCGCAGGTATATATTACCGTAATTTGAGCTGATGTCATAATCTGGGCCTTTACCTGGTGTCGCTGTTATCGATGTGAAAAAGTTTTGCTCCTTTTGATCTGTCGGCTTTAAATTTAGGTTGCTGTAAATTTTTCCGAAACGATTAGTAAGCGTTATCTTACCGATTCTGCTTTCAGTTAAAATTGCATCAATGCCTCCATATTTTGCATCGACTTTTATAGGTCCTTCAAAATTACTGAGTTCTACCATCCCATAAACGGAAGCTAAATCAGTAGCTACATTTGCCGGAACTTTAATATCGAGCGTAATTTCCATATCCTTTGTCTGGTAGTAAGAAATTTTATTTACGCTGGTTTTCTCTTTGCGGTAATTATCCATATCTGCCTTGCTCGTGAAGCGTGTTTTTATGCCATTTTCTACTATGAAGTAGGCTTCCGGAATTGCATCCATATCAATCTTATTACTTATCGTGATTTTGCCATTTGCAGTTGATTCTACCAGACTAAAAGCATTGTTGTTTTCGCCCTCATTAATCTTTACAGTTGCCTCTACCGAAACTTCATTTTTATCCCAAGTACTTATCCGAACTACCTTAGGGTAATCGAATCGCAGCTCGACCGTCTGACCCTTTGCTAGCGGGTAAGACTTAGTTATTTTCGTTTGAGAAAGGGCAATACACGGCACTAAGCCCATAAATAGCCAGAAAAATATTACTTTCATGATTTGATGATTTTTACAAAGTGAACCTGCCTAGTGGCAATAGAAAATTACTTAAGAACAGGATGGAGGATTGTAATAAGAGGTTATTTCTCTCTTAAATAGACATTTTTGTAGTTCGATTTTAATATCACGTCTGCACCGCCACCATTCAATTTGCCTTTTAGCGTCTCTCTGTCTCTGTTGCTGTAAGAATTAATACTAATGATATTTCCTTGTCCGTTTGATGAATAACCTGTTGTTGTAGCAAGGCCTACTCCATTTACTGAATTAATTGTAGTTACCTGACCGCCTGTTAATGTTTTTGTAAGGACTGGCTTAGAACTAAATGCTAAATCAGATTCTGTTTTTTCAGTTGTAGTTTTATCTACTGCAATTTTAAATCCTTCTCCTGCATATAAGTTGCCATAGCTTGTACCCATTTCAACATTTGCTTTTGTACTTGCAGGCATTGAAACATCTACATAACCGTAAACAGATACAATAGAAACCGGACCTTTAATTTCGCCTGAGAAAATCGCATCAACCGAACCGTAAAGGGTTTTTATATTCATTGGCCCCGAGTTGTTTTCTAATTTTATTTTATTGTAGCTTACAGACACTTCGATTTCATTTTTTAGGTTTTTCAAAATCAATTCTTCCTGATTGGTATTTGTGTTATTGAAAGCAATTTTGATGTTCTGTGGAACTTTAATTGTTATAATACCCAAACGCGTACCTTTACGAACCGGGTTTACGTTAATTTCATCGCCTTTTTCAGAAACATCGATACCCATTCCGGTATTGTCTGCAAAGCCCGAACCGCTGATTACGCGAAGTCCTTTTGCCCGCTCATCCACGACATCGTTTTCGGATTTAGCCGTGCTGAAAATAATTTCGTTACCGCTATAACCCTCTACAATTGCGCCGCTAATGTTAAGGTTTAATTTGCCAGCGCTTTTGGCCAGCTTGTATTCTTTCTGAGCCGAAGCCGACATCGTGATGACCACGAATGAGAAAAGTAATGCTAGTTGTTTTTTCATTTCTTTGTTTCTATAATTTGTCTTCTTTTAATAATATGTTGTAAGCCTCATCTTTAACGGCATCAAAGGTATTTGGGTCGTTAGCGAGGGCATAAAGCTTATCGTTTATGTTTAAGTTTTTCATTTTGCCCAGGATGTTTACCAATCCAAGCTGTACCATTGGGTCGCTCTGTGTGTTTAATGAATGTACCAGCAATGTTGATACATGAGCATCGTAACTGTACTTTTCGAGTACACTTAAAGCAGCTAACCTCACATTACTGTTTTCATCGTGATTTAAGGTTTTAGCTAGTTTATCCAACAAGTCGTTGCTCATCAGCTTCGATTTTTCGATTTCGAGTATAGCGGCAAGCCTGGTGCTCGAAGAACTACTGTCGCTCAAATTCTTATAAAGGCTATCAACTTCAATTTGGGCAGGCAACTGTTTAAGCACCCGTTTTAATTTCTTTGGTGCAACTGTACTGGCTAAATGCTTTTCTTTACCAGCTGAAAACATTTTTTTTGCTTCAAAATTACTTTTGACTATCGCTTTCTCAGTTTTAACTTTTTTGTTTTGTACCATTTCTGCCATGGGAGATGGCGCATTATTATTGCTAAACATTAAGAAAGCCGTGCCACAAACAATTAAAACCGAGGCGGCTACCAGCCATTTTGCGCCTGGCCAAAGCTTAATTTTTTGTTCCTGCGGAGGATTTAGTTGCGCTTTAAATCTTTCCAGTTTAAAAGCAGGTGCCTCAAGTTCATCGAATGCTGCCCTGTTCTGCTCCACAAATTCTTTTAACGGATCATTCATAATAAGACTTGTCTTTTAACTGTGATAATATTTTTTTCTTTGCCCGGTGGTATTGCGTACGCACCGTGGTGTGTGATATTCCAAGCAAAGTTGCAATCTCTTCCTGGTTCATCCTTTCAAAAAGGTACAGGTTTAAAATTGTTTTGTAGCCATCCGGTAAACCTTCGATACTTCTTTTCACATCTTCAACCTTACACTCAAAAATTTCATTTTCATCAACGTCATATTCGGCTTCTGCTGCAATTTCCATTTCGCTCATATCAGTGAAAGCGATTTTCCGCTTTCTTAAATGGTTAATCGACCTGTTAATTGCCATTCGCCTAACCCAAGCTTCAAAACTTACCAAACCTTTCAACTTCTCCGGCTCACTAAATACCGTAAAAAACGTCTCCTGAAGGATATCTTCAGCCTCTCCGGTATGCGATACAATGCGGCTGATGGAGTTGTAAATGCGCCTGGCGTAGCGGTTGTAAAGACTGGTATATCCATAATCCTTGCCTTGTAAGCACATTACAATCAATTCCTGATCAGTTATCTGTTCTTTAAGCTGCAATCTTGTATCGTTAATTAGCTTCGTAAATTAAGGTTCTATCTGCAAGTCGCAGGATAGTGTATAATGTTGCATCACATAAAAAATTATTTTTAAATACTTACTGATACAAGATAGTGTTAACAAGTAATCCTGAAAGAATACGTGGTGTAAAAAGTGATTATTTCATTACTTTTGCCGCTATGATTTCTTTTTTCGAGGCTTCGCTTAAGCAACTTTCCATTCACCATACAGGCAATAAATTAGTTGAAGAATATTATAAATTATCTGATGCGCCTTTAAAAATCGAAGATGAGTTACTTGGAAATTTGCTCATGCAATTTTTTCTCAAGCCTTTTGAAAAAGTAAATGAAGTTTATCGTTTTTATCATCCTAACGATAATTTACAACTCAATGAAGTTTTTCATTTCGCAACGGAAATTTTCGAAAATAATGAACTTTTTCACGAAGATTCCCAGCAATTAGCGAAGCATTTATATGACGTTGCCAACCACCCGAAAATAAAATCCGGTGAACTTTACGTAGCCTATTTTGAAAAAGTGCAAATTGAAGGTGAACAGCTTGATGTAATAGGTATTTTTAAATCGGAAACTAAGGATACATACCTGAAAGTTTATCCTGAGCAAGATGGTTTTGGAATGAGTTATGAGCAAGAAGCCATCAGTATTAATAAATTGGATAAAGGCTGTTTAATTTTTAATGTTGATAAAGAAGAAGGTTATAAAGTTGTGGTTTTAGACCAGGCAAAAAGCAGCAATGATAGTGCTGTTTACTGGAAGGATGAGTTTTTGAAATTAAAGATCCGCAACGATAGCTATAATCAAACCAATAACGTGTTAGGTGTTTACAAAAATTTCGTAACACAGAAAATGGATGATGAATACGAGATAAGCAAAGCGGATAAAATCGATTTGCTTAACCGTTCAATGAAGTATTTTAAAGAAAAGGAAACTTTCGATATTGATGAGTTCAGTAATGAAGTTATCGGGAATGCTGAAGGAATTGAATCATTTAAAAATTACAAGAAAGATTACGAGCAGGAATATGAGTCGCCGATTGCAGATACTTTCGAAATCGCTGAATCAGCCGTAAAAAAGCAGGCTCGTGCCTATAAAAGTGTGCTGAAGCTTGATAAAAACTTTCACATTTACATCCATGGAAACAAAGATATGATTGAGAAAGGCTACGATGATGATAAATCAATGAACTACTATAAAGTTTACTTTAGGGAAGAAGAGTAGTTCAGTTTACAATTGCCAATTCAGAAAGCATACCCGACAAACTGGAAATTGAATTAAATTCTTTGTTGCGCCTTTAGGGCAAGATAGCGATTGATACGTCCTTCCAGACCAAGGTCTGTGTCCTCACAGACCTGCTTACTGAATTCTTAACAAACGTTAGACACCTCATATATTCCTCAGAGATTTTTAACATCCTTAAAGCATTTTCTTTAAACATGCTTTTTTTCCATAGTAGATAATAAGCTAAATTTTAAGTATTTTTAAGTCTATGGATAGTAATAAACTTTTCGAGCAAAAACGTTATTCAATAATGGATATTGGAGAAGTTTATTTTTGGACAGATACAATTACGGATTGGCAAAACGTATTCACAAGTAAAACTTATACGAAAATTGTATTAAGTACATTAAAGAATCTCAAGGATAGAAAGTTGATTGTCGTTTATGCATTTGTGCTCATGCCAAATCACCTCCATATTATTTGGAAAATGGCGCAGATGAATGGAAAGGAAATGCCACACGCTAGTTTTAACAAATTTACCTCGCACAAAATATTTGAGGATATTAAAGCAAATGCAATCGCAATTTGCGAAACTTTGAAGTGCACGATCAAGAACGTAAATTAAGGCTTTGGCAAAGAGATCCGTTGGCTATATTGATAGATTCCAAAGAAAAAATTGAGCAAAAGATTGATTATATCCATCAAAACCCATTACAGGAAAAATGGAATTTGTGCGATACTCCTGAAATTATAGGTTTTCATCAGCAAAATATTACTTAACAGGCACGGATGAATTCGGTTTTCTTACAGATTACAGAGAGGAGTTTTAATTTGAATGACGGTCTGTGAGGACACAGACCTAAGACTCGGTTCTCAGTTTACAATTTCCAATTCAGAAAGCATACCGAACTGAAAATTGAATTAAATTCTTTGTTGTGCTTTTAGGGCAAGGTAGCGATTGATAACATTTACAGTCAACTTTTGCGGCGGTGTTAAAATGGAAAGAATTCCATGTTTGTTCAATTCGAGCGACATCAACTTTTTCTCATAAATAAATTTCTCTGCGATGGTTTTATGGTAAATGCCTTCGACATCTTTTGCGGGTTCGCTACTTAAGTTTTTTAGTTCAGTATTTTCGAAAAATACAACCAGCAACAAATGGTATCTGGAAATTCTTTTTAAATAAGGCAGTTGCCTTTGCATGGCAGACAAGCTTTCAAAATTGGTGAAGAAAACGACCAGACTCCGTTGTTTAATTATCGAACGAATAGTAGCATACAGCGCTTCCATATTGCTTTCGAGGTAACGCGTTTTTTCTTTGTATAAAACCTGCATGATATGGCCAAGCTGAGCTGCCTTTCGCTCTGCTGGAACTACCGCACCAACCGTTTCAGATAGCGTAATTAAACCGGCCTTATCTTGTTTAAGCATTGCCACTTTCGATAAGGCAACGCTCGCATTTATGGCATAATCCAATAAACTTAATCCCTCAAAAGGCATGCGCATCGTCCGCGATTTATCCACTACACAATATACGTTTTGGGAACGTTCATCAGTATAAGTATTAACCATCAGACCACCCTTTCTGGCTGTTGCCTTCCAGTTTATGGTCCGGATGTCATCGCCACCTACATAATTTTTAATCTGGTCGAATTCAGAACTTTGTCCTACTTTTCTCATCTTCTTTATGCCGAATTCGGTTAAATGATTAGAAACAGCCATTAACTCATACTGTCCTAAATTGATGAACGATGGATAAACAGGAAGGATTTTGGCACCATCAAAGTTGTATCGCCTTTTTACCAGACCGATAGAAGAACCTGTGTAAACCCGGATAAAACCAAAATCGTATTCACCTCGTTTTGTAGGCCTTAAGTTGTAGTGGATGGATTTTACATCACCAGATTTGAGACTTAGTCTGAAATCTTTATCACGAAGTTGAAACTGAAAAGGCACCTCATCAATAACGCTTAAATTAACTTCAAATCCATAACGATTTTTAACTTCAATCTGAATTGGATTTTCATCACCGTTGCTCAATCTTTTCGATGTTAAGCGATGGGCCTCAATGCCATTTTTGTTTCGGTACAGAATAAAAACATCTAAAATTAACAACACAACCACCAGCCCTGTGGCGATTTCAGGGATTTCACCAAGCCATTTAAAAAAGAACTTGAAAATAAAAAGCAGTACACAAAAAGCCAATGCACTAAAAAGGCGATCGGTTAAAAATAGGTTTGTGTAATACTGTTGAAAAATCTTTTTCAAGTGATTTTTGTATAAAGTTTAAATTGTGTAATTGGTTAACTGTTTCAATATTGTGAAATTGCCAGCTGTTTTATCTAGGTATTTCCAGTCTTTTAATAATTTGATTTACGATATCGGTGGCCGTTATGCCTTCCATTTCTTTTTCCGGAGATAATAAAATTCGATGCGCCAGTACCGGAATGGCTACAGTGATAATGTCATCAGGCGTTACAAAATCGCGATTTTGAATTGCAGCCAAAGCCTTCGCACTATGGACAATAGCAAGCGAAGCTCTAGGCGATGCACCTAAATAAAGAGATGGATTATTGCGGGTTTCATTCACAATTTTTGCAATGAATTCCAGCAATTTCGGTTCAACAAACAGATTACGGATGATGCCACGGGCAGCCTGAATTTGTGCTACCGATAAAACGGGCTTAATCTCGGCTAAAAGCGTTTTATTTACTAAAGCATGTTGCGCCACTAATATTGCGGTCTCTTCTTCCAGTGAAGGATATTTAATTTCTATTTTAAATAAAAACCTATCCAACTGCGCTTCAGGTAAACGATATGTTCCTTCCTGCTCAATTGGGTTTTGAGTGGCTAAAACCATAAAAGGTTCGTCCATTAAATAGGTTGTGCCATCAATGGTGACCTGCCTTTCTTCCATCACTTCGAACAAAGCTGATTGTGTTTTTGCGGGTGCTCGATTAATCTCATCCACTAAAATAATATTGCCAAAAATCGGACCTTTTCTAAACTCGAAATCGCCTGTTTTGGTGTTGAAAATGGGTGTTCCCAACACATCTGAAGGCATTAAATCTGGTGTAAATTGTACCCTCGAAAATTGTGCATCAATAGATTTAGCCAGCAATTTTGCACTTAAAGTTTTGGCAACACCTGGCACACCTTCAATTAAAATATGACCATCGGCGAGCAAGCCTACAATCAAAAAATCGATAACCTGTTTTTGGCCAACGATGATGTTACCCAATGCATTGCGAATTTGAGTTACAGCCTCGTTCAGGGCGCTTAAATCTGTTCGCGGGTTAAATTGTTCTTGTTCTTGCTCCATTAGGTTTAGTATTTTTGTAAAACTGTTCTATAATATTGTTAAGGCCAATTAATTCTGCGTCGCTAAACGCTGTTAAGGTGGGTATCTGCATAAGATACCTGGTTAAAGTTTTTGCCAGTGTTTCGTTAATGCCTGTTTTTAGCTGCAAAGTTTCTGCAAAATCACGTTGAATTTCATTTGTTTTCAGATAGTAGCGGCTACGCAGATGTTCCATTAAATAATTAACCTTCTTTTTGGCTATATCGACGTTATTTCGCTCGTGGTAATATACGCTACCCACAACATGTGCAAACTCGACCGAAGTATTTGTATAAGGATCGGCAATGGGAATAATTCTTTGCCGGCGTTTTATATCGTAAAAAACAAATAGCAGTAGGCTGAAAATACACAGGTAATAAGCGTATTTCAGTTCAGGATGTTTAAAGAAAACCCTTAGTAAATCTGTTTCACCTGTTTTAGGAATGGTGAAATATTCATCATAAATTAAAGTTTTGGTCCCTTGCAGGTAGCTAATTGTTTTTGCGGCATATTCAGCCCCATATTTGTCGAGCAAATTAAAATTGCTGTAAAATCCTGGTCCGGCAATTAAATAAAGGCTACCTTTTCCGAAGTTGTATTTTACAAAATTGGGATTGTTATTTGCATCGATGCCTAAAACTGTTGCTTTGCCTGTATCTATTTTGCTGAAATATTGATTGCCAATACCTTTTTCAAAGCCATAATTGACAACAGTTTTTAAGTTTGGGTTTGTGAAATTTACTGAACTGCCATTTTGCGAAAATGAAGCGGATAGTTTAAGTTTCAAATCTTTTTCGGCGACGTCTCCCAAATCGTAGCTCGCAATGAAAACATCATTTCCGGCCGAAATGTATTTTTTTAACTGCTCCAAATCTGCTTTCTCTATTTTTACTTGTGGCGCAATTATAATGTAGGTGCTGTTTTGATAGCCTTTACCTTTAAGGGTGTTGTATATCCCAGCGCCAGATGTTTTGATAGCGGTTTTAGGAAGGATGTCTTTCATTCTGTTATAAAAAATGAAAGTACCGTAGGGTATCTTATCTTTTTTAGCGTAACTCGGCGACCAGTCTGTCGGGGTTGGCTTGTTGAATTGGGCAATGAGGTAAACTAATATTAAAACTAATCCGATGGCAAAATAAAGCTTATATCCTTTCATTTAATTTGGGCATTAAAATGATTAAAGGATTGGTTAATTGGCGCAAATTTTTGTTCATCAACAGGAAAATCCCCATACCAGATGTAATCAAACTGGTGAGTTAAATTGCCGAATTCGTTTTTGATTTCCGGCTTCGAAATCTCTGTTAAATAGTTGTAATTGGTTTTTTCGGGCTGCCAATGGATGATTTCTGCATCACTTAATTTTTTTAAAGTCCGCAGATACAAAAGCCTTACGGCGAGTCGATACTTTCCTTGCTCAATTAGTTTTTGAATTTCAGTCTCGTAATTAATTTCATGGATATTCTCATTTAAAACATCATAACGCAGAATCGTTTCTTTTGATTTTTTACTGAAAATATTTTCAGATCCGATAATTTTAATAACAATATAGAGCAAAATGGCAACGCCAATTCCGATAAAGAAATACTTTGAAAGTGGGTTTGAAGCCGCACCTCTGAAAAGCTCGTTTACCATTCTCCAGAATAACATCCAGAATCTGTCCCAGAGAGATAAATCCCTCATTGCGGCATCATCATACTGAAATTCTTTCTGTTTGGCATAGGTTTCCAGCGCTTCTTTATTAAATTTTGCCGGCGTTATCTTACTGCTATCGATCTTTACTGTTTCTCTTCGCTGCGGCTTTAAATTTTGTCCATAACCGTTTATTGTTGCAAAAAGCAAGCAAAAAACAATCAGAAATTTAAAGGCAAATTTTGGCATTTTAGTATTCTTCCGGTCTGGTATCAATTGGTTTTTCGGTGTTACCGAAATTAGAAATGCGCTCCATAAGCCCGGTGTTTTCCTTTTCTTCTAAAAGATTAAAGTAAATTAAGGCAATTGTAATCATCGGAATAATAGTAAATGCCTGACAAAGGTATTGAAGCACTGTAGTTAGCATGGTAAAAACTAAAGACATTTCTGGTTTATTATGTGAGAAAAGCCCTATCATGCTAAGTAAGGTTGTAGGCAAAATCACAACCGTCATACAAGCGTAAACGATAATATAAACGATAATCAAAGTTCCGAATGTTAACCAGAAATTATCTTTAACCAACTTAAAACTTCTGTTAAACGAATAACCGAAACTTCCGTTTTCCATTATCATTATCGGAAACACAACCGAAACGAAAGGAATAAGCCATAATCCAGGCAACAAGCAGAAAAGTAAACCCACTCCAACCATTAATGATAGCAATAAGGAGCTCCCAAAAACCTTCAGAAAGTAATGTTTAAAATAACCCCAGACTTCATCAGTTGTAGGTGTTTGATTTCCTTTTTGAACATAAATTGCGATATACGATAAAATTGCAACTACCGTGCTCGCGTAACTCGCAAGCGAAAACAGAATGGCCAGAATATATTCAA
>Ga0247809_1001103_pt1 | contig 12035 bp, 8 predicted proteins | sample UWRJL104311B1_FD_180951 | JGI IMG/M metagenome (GOLD analysis project Ga0247809, IMG submission 180951) | Plant litter microbial communities from Arlington Agricultural Research Station in Wisconsin, United States - UWRJ-L104-311B-1 | ecosystem: Environmental > Terrestrial > Plant litter >...
GCCAACGGCCAACCAACCTTGCCTGCCCCCTGGCCCGCGAAGTAAAGTTCCAGTATGACGGCGATAAATGCATACATGGGCCCGACAAACAGTAAATATAAGCTGCCGACTGCACTCACATCCTTGTCTGGCGTGAATATTCCAAGCCATGCTTCAGGAATTACCGCTGCTATCAACCCGACCAGTCCAACCAAGGCCCCAACGAATAATGCATTAATCAGTGCCGCCTTCTTGGCACGCACAACATCGCCTGCACCCAAATTAGTCCCTACCACTGTAATGACCGCGGTTCCGAAGCCGAACATGATGGGGATCATGAGCAATTCAAGTCGGGAAGCGATGCCATACCCTGCTAGCGCTGCAACACCATAAGTGCCAGCTGCAGCCGTCAGTGCAGCCATCCCAAGCGTAGTCATTAACGCATTTAATGTAGATAGCAAGCCCACGCCGAGGATTTCCTTGAAATGAGCATATTTCAAAGGATAAGGCTTAAGACGTAGATTCGATTTTTTTGATGTTACATAAAGCAATATCACGACCATGGACCCGATGTTGCAAATCACCTGTGCATACCCGGCTCCGGCTATACCAAATGCCGGGAATCCAAGCCATCCGGTGATCATGATGGGAGACAGGATGAGCCCTGCAACAACGCCAAGTAACATGATGAGGGCCGGGACTTTGATATTCCCCGCTCCACGTAACGAAGATTGCATCAGCACCACCACCCAAAAAGCAATGGCGCCGGAAAACAAGACATTGGAGTAAACCAAAGCAAGCTTTAAAGATTCGCCGGAGCCCCCCAGCAATCTGTAAATTAAGGGGCCTGCGATCCAGGCAACGACGGAAAACAGGGCTCCGGCACAGATAGCGATGATCAAGGCATGCCACATCAAGCTCTGGGCATCTTCATGACGGTTGCCACCCCTTGCCCTCGCGATGGCGGAAGATACTCCGCCACCTATTCCTCCATTCGAGATCATGGTCATGAGCATCATCACCGGCACCACCATGGAAGCTGCAGCAATGGCATGGATACCCAAGGTACTGACAAAGTATGTTTCTGCCACGCTCAGGATAGTGGTCATAAACAGCACCGCTACAGTAGGCAGGGCAAGTTTTATAATCGTGGGGAGTAGCGGTCCGTGCAATAAGCGGTTAAGCGAGCCGGTATTTTTAGCGGGTAATTCGTCAGCCGAATCTTTGCTATAGGGTTTTTTGACTGCCATCTTGAGATCAGCTTGCATTTGAATTCCAGCCGCCGCCTAGTGCTTTAAAGGAAGATATTGCGGCTCGCGTTGCGTCAGACTTTGCCTGCACCCTTGCATCCTGAGTTCGTAGCAGGCGTTCATCAGCATCCAGCACCTCAATCAGGCTAAGCGCACCATTCTTATAAGCAGACAAAGCGGATGTACGGGCTTTACCATAAGCGGTTTCACCTTCACCCAGCTTGCGCTCCTGGGATTCTTTCTTCACCAGGGATGAAAATGCGTTTTCCACATCGGCTGTAGCGCGCAACACTGATAGCTTGTAACTTGCCATGGCTTCAGCGTTCTTACCTTTAGCTACTGCAACGGCAGCATCAACCCTGCCAAAGTCAAACAATCTCCAGCGCAGACCCACTACACCTAGAGCCCGTTCAGCTCCACTGGTGAAGAGGTTGCCGGAATCTGTCGTTGATGTACCGATCAGGCCGAGTAAAGATATCTTTGGATAATATTCAGACATTTCCGATCCAATACGCGCATTAGAAGCAGCCAGTTTGCGCTCAGCCACGATGATGTCAGGACGACGGCGAATCAGTTCAGCAGGGCCATTCGCTGTATCGATGGCAGGCGCATCGGGAATAGCAACATCCTGGGCAAGCTCTTCACGATGAGTGCCTGGGGCCGTGCCTAACAAAACGTCCAAAGCATTCATGGATATCTCGAGGCCGTTTTCCAACGCAGGGATCGAAGCAGCGACTTCAGACAGCGCACCTTGTGCCTGGCTTAAACGAAGTTCCGGGGTAATGCCGCGGGAATATTGAAGTTGAACCAGGTCTACCAGTTTCTGCTGTGTTTCGATACGTCTTTGGGTGAGCTTGATCCTGGCCTGGAATGTACGAATCAATACGTAGGTGTCGGCGGTTTCTGCAGCGACACTTAATTGAACAGCAGATTTGGACGCTTTGGCCGCCTGATACTCGGCCTGAGCCGCCTCGCGATTTCGTCTCAACCCACCGAAAATATCAAGGTCCCAACCAGCTGAAGCGTTCACGTCATACAACTCGCCATCCCTATCGTAGCCAGGGGTCGAATTCAAAACGCGCCCCAAAGGATCTTCCAATGATTGACGGCTATGTGCAGCTTGCGCATTCAACTGGCCAGAAGGAAGCAGGGCAGCCCTTGCGCTTTGCACAGAAGCCCTAACTTGGGTGACCCTGGCAACCGCTTGCTCAAGATCCAGATTCTGGTCCAAGGCAGTATCTATATAAGAATTCAATAAAACATCATTAAACCCCGTCCACCACTTTGATAAGTCCGGCGCAGGAGTTTCAGCTTGACGATTCTTGACGACTTCCGAATTATGGAAAGTCAGCAATGTCTTAATATCGGGCGAATGATAATCCGGTCCGATCATACATCCGCTAAGGCCAGCTATGGCTACGATGCTTACTGCAGCCCGGATTTTAGTTTGCAATAACATGATAAGTCCTCAAAATGGATAAAAGTAAGTTACAATTATAGAAAGTTGTAACTTGTTGTCAACACATTTCATATTCTGTAACCTGTAACTTGCAGAAAAAAGGAAACATTAAGATGAGCGCTACGAAAGAAATCGAGAAAGAATTGAATGTCGGCCAGCGTGGACCGGTTGAACATGAGCGTCGCGACCAGATCATAAAGTCGGCAGATGAGCACTTCCGCAAATACGGATACTCCAAGACAACGGTGTCTGATTTGAGCAAGGCCATCGGGGTTTCGAGTGCATATATATATAGGTTCTTTGAATCCAAGCAAGCCATTGGAGAGGCGATCTGCGCCATGACGCTCGGTCGCATTGGAGACACTATTCTTGAGATAGCCAACAGCGATCAGTCCGCTTCAAGCCGTATCCGAAAGCTTTACAAAGCCATGGTGGATAAGGGTTTCGAGCTATTCTTCAATGACCGTAAACTGCATGACATCGTCATCGCTGCCATCGATGGCAAGTGGTCTTCTGTCGTCGGTTATAAGGAAGTTAAACTCGGCGCTATCAGGAAGATCGTAGTAGACGGCCGGGAGTCTGGTGAGTTTGAACGCAAGACCCCACTGGATGAGACCTGTCTTGCCATCCTTGAGACCCTGGCACCTTTTGCCCACCCTATCCTTCTTGAGCAAAATGATCCAGAAGGCCTGCATGAAAGTGCATCCGCAGTTTCAAGCCTGGTGCTAAGAAGTTTGGCCCCTTAAATGATTTAGTAAATACTTTTAGGTTACGACTTGACAGTTTTGTAACTTGTAACCATAATGGCTTCAAATTATCTTTAGGAGCCATCATGAATAATTCATTTAAATTAACAACAGGTATAGCTGTACTTAGCCTGGTCTACGGATGTACCCAACCTGAAGCCCATGATGCACGCGTCGATCCACAGGCCGTCATCGTCGTTAAAGCTCTTCCAAGCAGCGGTAATCAACAAGCATTCACTGGGGTCGTTACCGCACGCGTTCAGAGTGACCTGGGTTTCCGTGTCGGCGGCAAGGTCACTGAGCGCCTGGTGGATGTTGGACAGGTAGTAAAGAAAGGTCAGCCTTTAATGAAGATTGACCCCATCGACCTTAATCTTGCAACAACCTCCCAGCGTGCTGCTGTTGCAGCCGCGAAAGCGAGCCAGATTCAGGCAGCCGCAGACCTTGCCCGGCTAGATGGCCTGGTTGAACAAGGTGCCATATCAGCACAAGCCTTCGATCTTGCGAAAGCCACTGCCGACACTGCCAAAGCAAGACTGGCTGCTGCAGAAGCAGAAGCCAACGTCGCCTTGAACGCAGGTAACTATGCAGTATTGTTCGCAGATGTAGATGGTGTGGTGGTCAATACTTTGGCAGAGCCTGGCCAAGTCGTCACCGCAGGCCAGATAGTCATCAAGTTAGCGAAAGAAGGTCCACGCGAAGCGGCCATCAACCTGCCTGAAATCATCCGCCCTTCTATAGGTTCAGAAGCAAAAGCAAACTTGTATGGCAGCACAAAAGAAGTATCCCCAGCCAAATTACGCGAACTGTCCGATTCTGCTGATCCATTAACCCGCACCTTTGCTGCACGGTATGTCCTTCAGGGCTCCGCTGCAAAAGCGCCTTTGGGTTCTACCATCACCGTCAGGCTTGAAGGTAAGGAAGACGGCAAGATAGTCGTACCGCTAGGTGCTTTGTATGACTCAGGTCAAGGCACTGGCGTATGGGTCTATAACAGCAAGACATCGGCTGTGAACTTCCGTAAAGTCGAAGTCGACAATATCGCGGAAGAGTCTGCATCCATCACCAACGGCCTTACACAAGGCGAAGAAATCATTGCTCTGGGAGCGCATCTACTGCACGAAGGTGAAGTAGTTCATCCAGTTGAGAGCAGATTGGCTGCACGATGAACTTCAACCTGTCGGCATTCGCAGTACGTGAACGTGCCATCACACTATTCATGATCATCGCACTGACGTGTGCTGGTATCTTTTCATTCTTTCACCTGGGACGTGCGGAAGATCCCGCATTCACCATCAAGGTGATGACGGTGTCCGCCGTCTGGCCTGGCGCTACCGCCCAGGAAATGCAGGACCTGGTTGCAGAGCCGCTCGAAAAGCGGATGCAGGAACTCCGCTGGTATGACCGTGTAGAAACCATCGCGCGTCCTGGCATCGTCCTGATGACAGTGCGCTTGCTGGATACAACGCCTCCCAAAGATGTACCAGAGCAGTTTTATCAGGCTCGAAAAAAACTGGGGGATGAATCCCACAAACTGCCTGCAGGGGCTTACGGTCCATTCATCAACGATGAATATTCCGATGTTACATTCTCACTGTATGGCCTTGAAGCCCATGGCCTGGCACCACGCCTTCTCGCTCGCCAGGCAGAAACCATCAAGCAGCAGTTGCTGCATGTACCCGGTGTAAAGAAAGTCGATCTACTGGGTGAGCGTCCTGAACGTATATTCGTTGAATTCTCTTACCCAAAACTTGCCACATTGGGCATTAACGCCAGGGACATCTTCGATGCACTGCAACGCCAAAACTTGGTAACAGCTGCTGGCTCTGTCGATGCTAAAGGCCCACAAGTCTTTATACGGCTAGACGGTGCGTACGACGACCTGGAAAAGGTTAAGAACACACCTATCACGGCGGGCACGCTCAGTATTAAGCTCTCTGATATCGCCGAAGTGAAACGCGGCTATGAAGATCCTGCTACATTCCTGATCCGTCACAATGGCGAACCTTCACTAGTGCTCGGTGTAGTGATGAAGGATGGCTGGAATGGCCTTAGTCTCGGTCAGGCCTTGGAGGCAGAGTCTGCCAAGATATCCGCCGCTCTTCCCCTCGGTGTGAAGTTCACCAAGATCACCGACCAAGCGGTTAACATCAAAGAGTCTGTCGACGAGTTCATGCTGAAGTTCTTCGTAGCCCTTGGTGTGGTCATGATCGTGAGCTTGATCAGCTTAGGCTGGAGAGTAGGTATCGTGGTGGCAGCAGCGGTGCCGCTGACACTTGCCTCTGTCTTCGTCATCATGATGATCACCGACCGTATGTTCGACAGGGTGACCCTGGGGGCGCTAATCATTTCCCTCGGACTACTGGTAGATGACGCCATCATTGCAATTGAGATTATGATGGTGAAGCTGGAAGAAGGCTATGAACGTTCCAAAGCCGCAGCCTATGCCTGGAGCCATACTGCTGCACCCATGCTGGCTGGTACATTAATCACGATCATCGGATTCACTCCCGTTGGCTTCGCAAGATCAACTGCCGGCGAGTACGCCGGCAACATCTTCTGGATCGTGGGTTTCGCATTGATCACTTCATGGGTGGTTGCGGTGTACTTCACGCCTTATATCGGCATTAAACTATTACCGAACATCAAGCCAATTGAAGGTGGCCATGAGGCTATCTACAATACACCTGGATATAAAAAGCTGCGCCGTGTCGTCACCTGGTCTGTCGACCACAAATTCACCGTAGCAGGTATCGTGGTTGGTTTGTTCCTGCTGGCAGGCGTGGGTATGGGCGGCGTTAAGCAACAGTTCTTCCCGCAGTCAGACCGTACGGAAGTATTGATCGAAGTACAGATGCCCGAAGGCACCAGCATCGAGTCGACCCAGAAGACAGCAATCAAAGTGGAAGACTGGATCAAGACTCAACCTGAAGCAAAGATCGTGACGACGTACATCGGTCAGGGCGCTGCTCGTTTCTTCCTGGCCTACAACCCGGAACTACCCGATCCATCGTTCGCCAAGATCATCGTGCTGACAGACAGCCAGGAAGCCCGTGATAAACTGAAGCTGCGTTTCAGGGAAGCTGTGGCCAATGGATTGGCGCCTGAAGGTCGTATCCGGGCTTCACAACTGGTGTTTGGCCCCTACTCGCCTTTCCCTGTAGCGTTCCGTATCATGGGGCCTGAAGGCAATGGCGTGAGAAAGGTCGCTGACCAGGTGGCTGACGTCATGCGTGAAAACAAGAGCATGCGTCAGGTGAACCAGGACTGGGGGATCCTTCAACCCACGCTTCACTTCACCATTGACCAGGAACGCCTTCGCTTGATCGGGCTATCCCCAAACGACGCTGCTGAACAATTGCAGTTCCTGCTGACCGGCGTTCCTATTACGCAGGTACGTGAGGACATCCGGACGGTTGAGTTGGTAGCGAGAAGTGCTGGAGCAGAACGTTTTGATCCATCACGTATCCAGGACTTCAACCTGACAAGCCGCACGGGGAAACTCATTCCATTGAGCCAGATCGGTCATATCGAGATTCGCAATGAACCACCGATCCTGAAACGTCGTGATCGCTTACCTACCATTACGGTTCGCGGTGACATTGACGAAGCTCTGCAACCTCCTCAGGTGTCGATGCAGATATGGCAAGCCTTGCAACCTGTGATCGAGAAGCTGCCTGCGGGTTACCGGATCGAGATGGATGGCTCCATCGAGGAAGCCAAGAAGGCAAATGACGCACTGGCCCCGATCTTCCCCATCATGCTGATCCTGACACTGATCGTGATCATCATCCAGGTAAGGTCGTTTTCCGGGATGGTCATGGTATTCCTGACTGCACCACTGGGTTTGGTAGGCGCTGTGCCAATCTTACTGATATTCCATCAGCCATTCGGGTTCAATGCCATCTTGGGTTTAATCGGGCTATCCGGGATCCTGATGCGGAATACCCTGATCCTGATCGGACAGATACACACCAATGAAGCAGAGGGACTGCCCACATATCAGGCAGTGATCGAAGCGACAGTACAGCGTGCTAGGCCGGTGATACTAACAGCACTTGCAGCTGTGCTGGCCTTTATCCCCCTGACCTCATCCGTATTCTGGGGTTCGATGGCGTATACATTGATCGGCGGTACGGCAGTAGGAACGGTGCTTACCCTTCTCTTCTTGCCGACTCTTTATTCGATCTGGTTCAAAGTCAAAAAGCCAGCGTAACTGTTATCTCCACTAACGTATCTCCCTAAGACTATTCCAGCTGAAACGCGTGTTTTTCCTGGAATAGTCTTTAACCTGTAAAGGTTGAAATAGATGGCACGTAATACTTACTATACAGGACCGGAAAGTGACCATTTCGATGGCCTTCGCTTCTTTAATCCAGGTCACCCCACGACTGATCGCACATTAGGCGACTTTTGGCGCTGGAAAAGTGCAGGCTTAGCAGAGAAATGGCCGGCACAAGTCGATGTCATCCCAGTTACACCTGTTTCTTCTAGCCAGCCATTGCGTATAACCATGGTGGGTCACGTTTCCCTACTGATTCAGGTTGAAGGGCTTAATATCCTGACCGATCCAGTATGGTCGGAACGGGCAAGTCCATTATCGTTTGCCGGCCCTAAACGAGCCACGGCCCCAGGAATCATGCTGGAAGATTTACCCCCCATTCATGTCGTTCTGGTAAGCCATAGCCATTATGACCACATGGACTCGGCTACACTAAAACGTTTAGAGAATGCACATCGTCCGTTATTCATCACACCCCTTGGCAATGATGCCATCCTTCGGAAATTCATACCTGGAGCGAATGTACTAACGGGTGATTGGGGGAGCCGGTTCCCGCTCAATTCAACATGCAGCATCATCATCACGAAAGCCCACCACTGGTCCAGCCGCACCTTGCGCGACCGGCGCATGGCTCTCTGGGGAGGTTTCTTCATTGAGACTAAACGCGGAAGTGTCTGGTTTGCCGGTGATACCGGTTATGGAAACGGTGAAATATTTCGTGAAATACGACGACTTTATGGACCTCCGGATGTGGCCTTGATCCCGATTGGCGCTTATGCCCCTCGCTGGTTCATGGCCTCACAGCATGCCGATCCGGCTGAAGCAGTTCAGATATTCAAGGACGTGGGAGCAATAAGCGCATTGGGTATCCATTGGGGAACGTTTCAACTTACAGACGAAGCGCGCGATGCACCCCGCGATGAACTGGGCCTGGCTCTTGAGCAGGCAGAGATTGCTAGCCGGGATTTCATAGCGGCTGAACCTGGTCAGCAATTCGACTTTCCCAAAGCCGGCAAGTACCAATCTCCGTGATGCCGGCTTTTTACGATATTACGTATTCGGGAAAAATTTTCAGCATGATGATTCACCGCTTTGCCTGTATTAACGTGCTATGTGTTTAAGGCTATGGGTTTAAAGTTCACCGCTAACGAATGAAAACAGTGACAACAGTAGTAACAACGCCATCGTGTAATTGAATATGCGGAGGTTAATGGGATTCGAAAGAAAACGTTTCAGACTTACGCCAAAATAGAGCCAAACGAGGATACAAGGCAAGCAAATCACTGAGAATAAAGCAGAAGTAAATAAGATGACTTTATAACTAGCATTTGGGGGCACATATAAACTGTAAGCCGAAATCGCCATAATCCAGGCCTTGGGATTCACCCATTGAAACATGACAGCACCAAAAAATGACATGGGATTTTTGCCGGTGCTCTTATCAGCATCCTGTACTTCTCCTGACATCGCGATAGCCCAGGATAAGTAAACCAGGTAAACCGCACTGGCCGATTTCAGGATGGTGAACGCCAGCGGAGAGTTAGTCAGTACCTGTCCCAGGCCAAAGCCAACGCACGCGAGCAATATGAAAAACCCTATCGAAATGCCAAGGAGGTGCGGCAGCGATTTTTTAAAACCGAAATTGACCCCGGAAGCCAATAGCATCAAGTTATTTGGACCTGGTGTAATGGATGAGATAAATGCAAATATGGAAAAGGCTATATAGATTGTCATGCTTCTGGGCAGGGTTGCAAGCTAGGGGAGCCATCATCTTAATCGAGCGAACCTGACCAAAGCAGAGAAATGATCCCGCTTTGGCCTTCTCTTTCTCTTTCTATTTCATAGCATGACCATTAAAAAAGCCAGCGAAACCGGGGTAATGATCACGCTTACACAGTTCGACTAGTTATCGGCAAACGCCTCACATAACACACTCAGCAAGGCGCCGAATAGCGGGAACAGGTCCTCTTTCTGGTAGGGGGAGTTTTCGTCGGTACCCGCCACCACGAATGCAATCACTGCTTTATCGAGGTCTTCGCGGTAATGTGCCCAGTGCTCGACATCCGCTTCGCCGATCAGGGTGAATTTACGCATGGCGGTTTCCATAATGTCGGCCAGTTCTTCGGGCGTCAGTTCCGAGAAGAGCGATTTGGCGATGACGGCCGAATCCTGTTCCAGCGCAGGGGAGATGCTTTCCGTCGCCAGCGGCAATGCAAGGAAGGCATACACCATGAGGCCGAACGCCTGGTAGACACTCAGCATCTCAAAATTGTCGTAGCGCTCGTCAGCGGGCGAACGGCCAGCCTCCCGTATGGCCTGGAAGGTAACGAAACAGGCAAGATAGGTCGCCGCCTCCAGCGGGTCGTAATCTTCCAGGTTGCTGCTGGGCGACGCGCCCTCTTCCTTACGCATTTCGGTCAGGCAAAGGGCATGCAGCAGGCTCAGGCGTTTTGAATAATCCATCTCGTTCGGTCTCTACGTAAGGGTTGTTATGGCAAGGCCGGCAAGGCTTCGAGCTGTTCAACCACCAGCATCCAGCGCTCTTCGGCGTCTTCTATCTTTTTCGCCAGCTCGGCCTGGCGTTTGATCAGTTCCTGCAACTCGATTTTGCCGGCCGCCTCATACAGGCTGGCATCGATCATGCGCGCATCGATCTGGCTTTTCTCGTCCTGCCATTGTGCCATGCTGGTCTCCAGCTGTTCGGATTCCTTCACCAGCGGCCTGCGCTCAAGTATACGTGCCTGGCGATCCGCCTTGCTCTGGGCGCGATCGTTCCCTGGCCTGTTGGCCGCATCGGTGCTTGCCGGCTCAGCATGTTTGCCAGCGTTTTTCTCTCCGGTCTTCTTTTCCTGGCTGCGTTGCTCTGCCAGCCAATCCTTGTAATCGTCGAGGTCGCCGTCGAACGCTTCCGCCTTGCCATCCGCCACCAGCACAAATTTATCGCAACTGGCGCGCAGCATGGCACGGTCATGCGACACGATCACCACACCGCCTTCATAATCCTGCAGGGCCAGTGTCAATGCATGGCGCATTTCCAGGTCCAGGTGGTTAGTCGGCTCATCCAGCAATAGTAAATTGGGGCGCGTCCAGATAAGCAGGGCCAGCGCCAAGCGCGATTTCTCGCCGCCGGAAAATGGCCCGCATGGACTGCTGGCCATGTCGCCGCGAAAATCGAAACCGCCCAGGTAGTTGCGGTGTTCCTGCTCGCGAGTGGAGGGGTCGAGGCGCATCATGTGCTGCAATGGCGATTCATCCAGCCGCAATTGTTCAAGCTGGTGCTGGGCGAAGTAGCCGATATTGAGGTTCTTGCCCTCCACACGTTTACCCGCTAATGGAGCCAGTTCGCCCGCCAGCAACTTGATAAGCGTGGATTTGCCGGCGCCGTTACTGCCGAGCAGGCCCAGCCGTTCGCCCGGACGCAAGGTCAGCACGATATGCTTGAGTACGGCCATGGCGTTATAGCCGGCGTCCACTTCATCCAGCACCAGCAAGGGGTCGGGCGCACCCTGCATCTCGCGGAAGCCGAAACTGAACGGAGTATCGGCATGGGCGGCGCTGATCATCTCCATGCGCTCCAACGCCTTGATGCGGCTCTGCGCCTGGCGCGCCTTGGTGGCCTGCACACGGAAGCGGTCGATATAGCTCTGCAGGTGCGCCACATTGCGTTGCTGTCGCTCGTACATGGCTTGTTGCTGCAACATGCGCTCGGCACGCTGGCGTTCGAAGTCGGAATAGCCGCCGCGATACAGGGTAAGTTGCTGCTGTTCAATGTGGGCGACATGGTTGACGATGGCATCCAGGAAATCGCGGTCATGGGAGATCAGCACCAGCGTGCCTCGATACTCCTTGAGCCAGCCTTCCAGCCAGATCACGGCATCCAGGTCCAGGTGGTTGGTCGGTTCATCCAGTAGCAACAAGTCGGAACGGCACATCAGTGCCCGCGCCAGGTTCAGGCGCACTCGCCAGCCACCGGAAAAATCGGAGACCGGGCGACTAAGGTCGGCATTGCTGAAACCCAGGCCGCTCAGCAACTCGGCAGCACGGGCCTTGGCAGAATACCCTTCGATCTCGCCCAGCCTGGCATGCAACTCGGCCAGCGTTATGCCGACCTTCTCGTCAGGGGTTGGCCCGGCCTGGTTGGCCTCGGCTTGCCGCAAGGCATCTTCTACATTGCGCAGTTCGATATCGCCATCCAGCACAAACTCCACGGCACTATCCTGCAATGCCGGTGTCTCTTGTGCCACGTGCGCCACTATCCAGGCGGGCGGAATGTCCAGATCCCCGGATTCCGCCTGCAATTCGCCGCGCAACATGGCGAA
>Ga0247809_1001104_pt1 | contig 12033 bp, 9 predicted proteins | sample UWRJL104311B1_FD_180951 | JGI IMG/M metagenome (GOLD analysis project Ga0247809, IMG submission 180951) | Plant litter microbial communities from Arlington Agricultural Research Station in Wisconsin, United States - UWRJ-L104-311B-1 | ecosystem: Environmental > Terrestrial > Plant litter >...
GCGACTGGAGAAATTACAGTAGGTCTTCCAACAGGAGGAGAGGAAAGTAATTATTCTTATATCTTAAATTATCTATCTAGTGATCCTCTTATTTCTAGCGACGCTCAAACTAGTCCTGTTTTCTCAGGTTTACCAGCAGGTAAATATTCAGTAACAGTGATTGACAGAATTAATTGTAGTTCACAGCCTAGTGCTGAGATCGAAATAACTGAGCCATCAAAAGTGATACCTACATTAGCTCTTGCAACAAGAGTAACTTGTAAAGCAGATGCAACAGTAACAATAGCTGCAACGGGTGGAGCAGGAGGACCATATGAATATAGTACTGATCAGTCTTTCACTACTATTGCGGGTTCATTTACTTCATCAACAACATTTGCTGTAGGATTAGGAGATCACCAATACTATGTTAGAGATGTGAACGGATGTGTTGGAATTATTTCTAATAATATTACTATAAGTCCAATAACACCATTAAGTTTAGAGATTGATTTAACAGGTGCAGAAGTTTATTGTAAAGGAAGTTCAACAGCTGTTATTGATGCTGTGGCTAGTGGTGGTTTAGGAAACTATTCATATAAGCTATTAGATGGTTCAGGTAATGAAATCAGACCGGCACAACCAGAAGGTTATTTCGATTTACTTCCTAAAGGAGTTTACATTGTAAGTGTGGATAGCGGAGATTGTCAATATGATTCTGCTCCTATAACTATAGATGAACCGGCTGAATCATTATCAGTTATTCCTACTGTTACCGATGCTACTTGTTTTGCTGCTAATGATGGTAAAATTTCGATTGCTGCAACAGGAGGAACAGGAGTAATTAAGTATGCTATTTCGCCTAACTTAGGATTGTTTGATGACAAATTTGTATTTGATAGTTTAGCGCCGGGAACTTATCAGGTATTGGTTCAGGATGAAAATTCATGTTTCGAACTTTTAAATCTTGAAATTAAAGAACCAAATATTTTGGAAGCAAAAGTTGTTGGACCTATAATGCAGGAAGTTTGCGACGGAGATAAAGACGGAGAATTTAGTATAGAAATTACTGGAGGAACACCACCTTATACTGTAAGTCTGGATAACGAAAACGGAATCTATTCTCCAGTTAATGGTACACAACATGATTTCAAAAATCTTAAAGGTGGTACTCACAATGTTTATATTAAAGATGCAAGCTGTTTAATCAAAATTGAAGTGAATATGGATAAGGCAGTAATTCTTAACCCAACTACCGATATCAACTACGATTGCGTAAACAATTCACAATCAAACATGGTAACAGTTACAGTTGATGAAAGCAATACTGATCTTACACAAGTAGATTATGCGCTAGATAGTGATGTAGGTCCTTTCCAGCCAAGTAACATCTTTACAAATGTTGCTCCGGGAAGACACTTCATTGTGGCAAGACATACTAACGGATGTAAAGTGCCAACGGCAAGTTTCGACATCAAAGCATACGATCCGTTAACAATTGTAGAAACTCCGGGTCAGCAAGAAATGAATATCATTTCAGTTACTGCCGGTGGTGGAGCTCCTGCTTATGAATACAGCTTCAACGGAGAGCCGTTTACATCTTCAAACAAATACAAAATCTACAAAACTGGAGATTATGTAGTTGTAGTAAGAGATAAAAACGGATGTACGGTAACAATTACAGTTCCTGGAACTTATATTGATGTTTGTTTAGATAATTACTTTACTCCTGCTGGTGCTACCAACACAACATGGGGTCCTGGTTGTACAAATATTTACAACAACCTTGAGTTCTCTATCTTCGACAGATACGGTCGTATAATTGCTAAGTATCACTACGGTCAAAAATGGGATGGTAGATACAACGGTGCCGATTTACCTTCAGGAGATTACTGGTATGTTCTTAAATTGAATGATGCGAAGGATGACAGAGAGTTTGTAGGACATTTCACTTTATACAGATAACAAAATAAGAGCCCCTAATGATGTTGTCTAAAAAATTAATTACAATGAAAAAGTTTATTTTATCTTTAGTACTCATGGCTGTAACAACAAGTTACAGCCAAGAGTTAAACCTACCAGTATTTACACAATATTTAGCCGACAATCCCTTTGTTATTTCACCTGCCTTTGCCGGTATTGGAGATAATCTTAGAATCAGGGCCAACGGTCTTACGCAATGGGTCGGTATTAAAGATGCACCACAAAACCAGTCGCTTTATGCAGATTTTAGAATTCTGGATCGTTCCGGAGTGGGTATCTCACTTTACAATGACAGAAACGGTTATACCCGCCAAACAGGAGCTAAAGTTTCCTTTGCGCACCACATTATTTTAGATTACTATTCAAAACAATATTTGTCTTTTGGACTTTCGTACAACTTCAATACATTTCGTATCGATACTGACGAGTTCAATACTACAATAGAGCATCCTGTTATAGATCCTTCTGTAACAGACAATCGTTATAACGCCAATAACAATTTTGATATTAGTGCCTTATACCGTAATAAAAGCTTCTATGTAAGTTTTAATGCCAATAACGTTTTAAAGAAAAACACAGACAAATACAGAGGAGTAGAACCTAACTTGCTTTCAAACTATCAGGTATATACCGGATACGTTTTTAAAGACGGAGAAAACAGCCGTATTGAATACGAACCATCTGTTTACTACCAATACTTTGCAAGTGACGGACGTTCAACAACCGATTTTAATTTCAAGTACAGACGTTACAACCGCTACGAAGATTACTATTGGGTAGGAGTTTCATACCGTTTCCTAAACGATCAGTTCCCAAAACCATTATCAGTTGGACCAATGGTAGGTTTCATGAAATCTAAATTTTACTTCGGATATTCGTATCAGGTAATGTTCAACGATTTAGGAAACTATAATACCGGAACACACTCTGTAACTATTGGTTTCGATTTCTTACAATCCATCAGTAACTGTCCTTGTACGCAAAGTCCGGTTCACGATTAAGGAGCATTTTCATCATTTTACGGGCAAATTTGTTTTTTTTCTTAACTTATAACGTTTTCGCTGTTATAGATAGGTTATTTTTATATTTATGATACTTTAAAAGTTCTATATTTGTTTTTCTTTCAAAAAAAACTAAAAAACTATATAATGAAAACTTTAAACGATTTCGATTTTAAGAATAAAAAAGCAATTATCCGTGTTGACTTTAATGTACCATTGGATGAAAATTTTAAAGTAACTGATGCTACACGTATCGAAGCTGCAAAACCAACAATTGATGCTATTTTGGCACAAGGCGGAAGCGTAATTTTGATGTCGCATTTAGGAAGACCAAAAGGAGTTGAAGAAAAATACTCTTTAAAACACATTTTAAAAACAGCTTCAGAAATTTTAGGAGTTGAGGTTAAGTTTGCTGAAAACTGTGTTGGAGAAGTAGCTCAGGCTGCTGCCAAAGATTTAAAACCAGGAGAAGTTTTATTACTTGAAAATTTACGTTTTCATGCCGAAGAAGAAGCTGGAGATGTTGCTTTCGCAAAAGAACTAGCGTCACTTGGAGATATCTATGTAAACGATGCTTTTGGTACTGCACACAGAGCGCACGCTTCAACAACTATTATCGCACAATTCTTTCCAACAGAAAAATGTTTCGGAACATTGTTGGCAAAAGAAATAGAAAGCTTAAATAAAGTACTTAAAAATAGCGAAAAACCGGTAACAGCAGTTCTTGGAGGATCTAAAGTATCATCAAAAATCACCGTTATCGAAAATATCTTAGACAAAGTAGATCACATGATCATTGGAGGCGGAATGACTTTTACATTCATTAAAGCACAAGGTGGTAAAATTGGAGATTCTATTTGTGAAGATGACAAACAAGAATTAGCACTTGAAATTTTAAGACTGGCTAAAGAAAAAGGAGTTCAAATTCATATTCCTGTTGATGTTATTGCTGCAGATGATTTCTCAAATACAGCAAATACAAAAGTGGTAGACGTAAAAGAAATTCCAGACGGATGGCAAGGTCTTGATGCCGGTCCTAAATCTTTAGAAAACTTCAAAAAAGTAATTTTAGAGTCAAAAACTATTTTATGGAATGGTCCATTAGGAGTTTTTGAAATGGAATCATTCGCAAAAGGAACAATTGCATTAGGTGATTATATTGCCGAAGCTACAGAAAATGGAGCATTTTCATTAGTAGGTGGAGGAGATTCAGTTGCTGCTGTAAAACAATTCGGATTCGAAGATAAAATGAGTTATGTATCCACTGGTGGTGGGGCTATGCTTGAAATGTTAGAAGGAAAAGTTTTACCTGGAATCGCTGCGATTTTAGACTAAAAAATCACAATTAACATTTTTTTAGATAGTTTACATGCATAAACTCTTTAAGTTTGCAAAAGTAAGGTTTCTGTAATTGTTTGAATTATAGAATTTTAAAAAAATGTTATATGATTGTAAAAAAAATATCAATAGTGGTTTCGGTGTTTTTTTCTATGTCGATGTTTGCGCAGGATGTGGCAAACACAAATGTAGAAATTAAGCCAATTGTAAAGATATCGTATTTAGATTCTGTTAAAAATACTTTTAAAAGAGATGAACTTGCAACTCGCGTAGATAGTCTCTGGATGAACGAATTAGTAAGTTTAGATATTTACGATGATCTTACAAAAGACATTCAGACGATCAATACAGATTTTACTGTAGATCAGGAACTGCCAACAGAATTGCTTAAACAGCGTCTTCAGGCAATGAACGAGAAATCACCCTTTAACATTGAATACAATCAGGGTTTAGAAAACATAATAAAGTCATTTCTTAAAAATCGTAAAAAATCATTTTCACGATTAATGTCTTTATCAGAATATTATTTTCCAATATTCGAAGACGCTTTTGCCAGACAAAATGTGCCTTTAGAAATTAAATATTTAGCCGTTGTAGAATCTGCTTTAAATCCTAAAGCAGTTTCTAAAATGGGCGCCACCGGACTTTGGCAATTCATGTACGGAACCGGTAAACAATACGCCCTTAAAATCGATTCGTATATTGATGAGCGTAGTGATCCTCTTAAAGCTACAGCTGCCGCATCAGAATACATGAGCAAGATGTTCAACATCTTTGGCGATTGGGAACTTGTTTTAGCATCTTACAATTCAGGACCGGGAAATGTTACCAAAGCAATTCGTCGCTCTGGCGGAAAAACAAAATACTGGGACATACGTAACCATCTTCCAAAAGAAACTCAAGGTTATGTTCCCGCTTTTTTAGCTACAATGTATCTTTTTGAATATCATAAAGAACACGGAATCAATCCGCAAAGAGCTGTAGTTAAAAATTTTGAAACAGATACAGTACAAATTAAAAATCAAATGTCATTCAAGCAAATTGCAGATTTGCTAGACATGCCGCAATCTCAAATACAACTTCTAAATCCATCTTATAAATTAAATGTAGTTCCATTTTATCAGGGCGAAGCACATTATCTGCGCTTACCAAAAGATAAAATAGCCACATTCGTTTCAAACGAAAATAAGATTTATGATTATGTAGCATATCAATCACGAAATAAAACAATGCCTGCTCAGCTGGCCTTGAAAGTTATGCCTAAAGCAAAAGCAAAACTAGAGAAAACAGCAGAGCCAGTTGATACCGATGTTAAATGGTATAAAGTGCAAAAAGGTGATAATCTGGGCACTATTGCCGCAAAGTATAAAGTGAATGTTATTGATTTAAAAAAATGGAACAATCTTAAATCAAATGCAGTTGCGCTAGGAAGAAATTTAAAACTTAAAACAGATTACGATCCAGTTACTAAAAACTTTAAAGAACTAAAATCAACTATTGCAATTGAGAAAAAATCAGAAGAAGCAATTGCTGCAGCTGATGATAAAGATAAGGACAATAAACATCCTCAGGAATATATTGTAGCGACCGGAGACAATTTAGGAAGCATCGCTAAAAAATTCGGTACGACTATTGCGGAGTTAAAAGAACTTAATGATCTAACTTCAAATAACATTGGTTTAGGTAAAAGTTTAGTAGTGGCCAAAGCAGTTCCGGAAATTGTTGAGGAGAATGTAACTACTGCCATCGCTTCAAATTCGTCTATTGATTCATTCAGAAAGAAAGCGACTTCAGCCAAAAATCTTGGAGAAGATTATTACGTTAAAAAAGGAGATTCGTTGTATAGTATTTCTAAAAAATATCCTGGGGTTACAATCTCGGATATTAAAAAATGGAATAATATTAAAGACGGAGAGATTAAACCAGGAATGAAACTTAAAATAAACGGATAGTTAAAAAATCTTACATAAATTTGGGTTTTATTTCATAAATTAAGAAAATGAATAAAACCCATTTTTTATTGCTGTTCATCCCGTTTCTCGTAATTTCTTGTTTAAAAAGCGAGAAACCTCAACCCGTATCCGGTAAAACCAACTCGATTTCTATTATTATAGACGATCAGTTGTGGTATGGAGAAGTAGGAGATAGTATTCGAAATAAATTTGCCTCACCCGTATTAGGCCTCACCCAGGAGGAACCTTTATTTACCATAAATCAATATCCCGCGCGTTTGCTTGAAGGTTTTGTTACCGATAGCCGAAGTATTATTGTAGTTAAAAAAGCTACAGAAAAATTCGAGATTACCCACAGTAAATCTTTGCCGCATAACACATTTCGTATTTACGGAAAATCAGTCGATGATATTCTTTGCAGTATCGAACTCAATTCGGGGCAAATTATTAAGATCATTCGCGATGCCGAAATTCAGAAAATTCAGGAAGATAACAGCAAATCACTATTGAATCCAACAGTGATAAAAAACAAATTTCATATCGATCTGCAAATCCCAACCGGATATGAATATATGTTACACAAAAGGAATTTTATTTGGCTTAAAAAAGACATTATAAGCGGTAATACAAGTTTACTTATCTATCAGATTCCACTTCGCAGTTTTAAGAAAAGTTCAGACCTGGTCAACAGCATTACCAAAATGCGTGATTCAGTTGGCTATTATATCAAAGGCCGCGAACCCAATACTCGAATGATAACAGGAGAAGCTTATGCACCTTATTTTTCGACTACTATGCTGGACGGAAAAAAAGCCTATGAAACCAAAGGAACCTGGGAGCTGAAAAATGATTTCATGGCCGGACCATTTATCAATTACGCCATTGTAGACAAAACATACAATCGAATTTTGGTCATCGAGGGATTTTGTTATTCGCCTTCTAATCAGGAAAGAGATTTAATGTTCGATTTAGAAGCCATTATAAAATCAGTAAAAATTGATAAACGATAAGAGCTGAAATTTACATGCGATCAACTCATATTTTTCTTAATTTTGTTTGTAACAAACATTAAAACGAAGACTTATGAAAAATTTGATCACAGTATTAGTAATGTTAGTATTGTTTTTTACTTCATGTAAAAAAGAGGTAAAAACAGAATCCGGAACTATAAATGCTACAGACAGCATTTCGACAACAGAACCAATTACCGAAGAACCAGTAGATTCAGCAGCACAAATGAAAGCCTGGCAAGCTTATGCCACACCCGGTGAACCTCATAAACTAATGTCAGATGAAACAGGAAACTGGAATTGCGAAATGACTTTTTGGTACGAGCCAGATGCCAAACCTGAAAAAGCAAGCTCTACAGCCAATGTTAAAATGATTCTTGGCGGACGTTATCAGGAAACCAATTTTCAGGGAAAGATTATGGGACAGCCCTTTGAAGGAAAAAGTACTCTTGCCTATAATAATGCCAGCAAAGAATATACCACTACTTTTATTGATAATATGGGCACCGGAATGATGGTGGCTGTTGGTAAATATGATGAAAAATCGAAAAGTATGGAGTTGAAAGGGGACGTTGTAAATCCCGTAAACGGCAAGAAAACCCCGTATAGGGAAATTTATACCATTGTAGACGCCACAACCCGTAAAATGGAAATGTTTGACGTAAAAAACGGAAAAGAATATAAAAGCATGGAAATCGTTATGAAGAAAAAATAAAGTTTTGATTTTTTTCGAATAGTAAAATCCCGATTACAATTTTGTATTCGGGATTTTTATTTAATGTAATTTTGCTGCAACTTTTTATTATAATTGAATACAGAAGAGATAATGGAATTAAAATGGAAAATAAAGCCGTTTGAGGCATTAACCGTTCATGAGTTATATGATTTACTCAAACTAAGAAGCGAGATCTTTGTAGTAGAGCAAAACTGCGTTTATTTGGACCTTGACGGAAAAGATAAGAAAGCATTACACCTAATTGGCGAATATGATGGTAAAACCGTCGCTTATGTACGCTTATTCGACGCTGGAATTAGTTTTGATAATGCCTCAATTGGCAGAGTTGTAGTCGATGCCAATTATCGCGACAGAAAATGGGGACATGACTTAATGCGTGAAGCCATTGCAGCTATAAAGTCGAATTTCGATAAAGATAAAATTACCATTGGTGCACAACTGTATTTAAAGAAATTCTACGAGAGCCACGGATTTGTTCAAAGCAGTGAAATGTATCTTGAAGATGATATTCCGCATATCGAGATGATTAGGGAATAATTAACTGTACAAAAACACATCTGAACATTTTTATTCACATCTTGTAGCTTTTGGTTTCAAAGGAGTTTAAGCCTCTATTTGCTTTTTAAGTAATTAGAGGTTTTTTATTCGATAAGTTTTGAGTTATATTTTTATTTAAATTAGATAAAAAAATAACTATGAGAAAATTTCTTTCATTCGTTTTTGTTTTAGTATTGTCTCAGAACACTTTTAGTCAAATTAAACTAAAAGTAGGCGATAAGGTTCCGGATTTAAATATCACAGATTATTTAGCAAATGCTCCCAAAGATAAAAATCTGAAAGGCAAATATATTCTGTTAGAATTTTGGGCTACCTGGTGTACAAGCTGTTTAGAAGAAGTTCCCAATCTAAATAAAATGCAAGAACAATTCAAGGATAGAAAGGATCTCGTATTTGTTTCTATAACAGATGAATCTCCTGTAAAAACGAAGAAAACACTAGAAAGAGTAAAGTTCAAGTCAATTGTAGTTAGTGATCAAACCAAAAAAGCCCTGAATGATTTTGTAGTTGATGATGCTAACGGAGGTTATGCTATACCTAGAACTTTTTTAATTGACAGTCAGGGAATTTTAAGATGGATAGGCCAACCTTGGTTATTAAATGATGTCGTTTTAAATAAATTTCTGGAAGGAAAAGAAATATTAGTATCAGATAATACGGTTTCAAATAGACCTCCGCCACCAGGTTTTTAAGTAAAAGCTGTCATTAGAAAGTTTCTTGTATTCACTTTTATTAAATCTTTCAAAATTTATGGTTTCAAAATCGTGGTAACAGTACTTTTTAATAAGGAATAATTGTATTTTTCGTTTGCAGGATAATAGCAATATACAAAAAAATGACCCTATAAAAGTAGGGTCATTTGTTTTTAGAGAAATAAAATTTTGACTTTTTATTTAAAGATCAATTTTCAATGTTACATTTTCAAAATCGTTTTATACTCCGTCTGATTGTTTAAAACGCCAACCGCTTTCTTAATCTCAGAATTATTTTTAATATAATATTGGTACAAACCTTCCTGATATTGATATCTCTTAATTAATTCCTCCTGAATCAGGTTTCTAATCTCTTTTTGGTTTTTATCTAACAAAGTCGTTTCACTTTTTTCAAGAGCCGCTAATAATTGTTGATATTCCGGAGCTATCGTTTCGTCGATTTTTTCATTTTTGGCTGCAGCCAAAGTGTTCCTCAATGCCACTTCTGTTTCCGTATCAAAACTAATTTTATTGGCTTTTAGATATTGTTTGAAACTTACATAATCAGCATCAGAAATCGTTGGAATTTTATCTCCCAAATTTGGATTTTTGTAGTAATATGTTGTTGCATAATCAAAAATTCCGTCGTTTTTTAATAATGCAGTTGTAATAGGACTCATTTTAGATTCGTCTAATTCGATATCCGGCAAAACGCCACCGCCATCATAAACCGTTCTTCCTTTGCGGGTTTTAAAAGCATTAAAGTTTTTGGCATCCGTTTTTTGAGCAACACCATTTTTATCTTTATGTGCATAATCTAAAGCCTGAATACAACGACCCGAAGGCGTATAATAACGGGAAATGGTTACTTTTAGCTGAGTTCCGTAAGTCAAATCAACAGAACGCTGTACCAGACCTTTCCCGAAACTGCGGGTTCCTAAAATCACGGCGCGATCTAAATCCTGCAAAGCACCCGAAACAATTTCAGAGGCAGAAGCACTTCTTCCGTTGACTAAAATAGCCAGCGGAATCTGAGTATCGACAGGTTCTTTGGTCGTTTTATAAGTATTATTATGTTTCTCGATTCTTGATTTTGTAGTTACAATTACTTCATTCTTTGGAACAAATAAATTACAAATATCAATAGCTTCGTTAAGCAAACCACCGGGATTTCCTCTTAAATCAAGAACAATTTGTGTTGCTCCATCCGCTTTAAGTTTTTCCAAAGCCTCTTTTACTTCATTGGATGCCTTACGGCTAAAGTGAGCCAAAACAATATAACCCGTTTTATCATCGATTTTCCCGTAAAACGGTACCGATTTAATATCAACTTCATCCAAAATCAACTCCGTTGTAAAGGTTTTTCCCTGACGAAGGTATTTGATCTGGATTTTGGTATTTTTTGTTCCCTTTAGTAATTGCGAAGCATCATCTTTAAAATCAGCAATCAACACATCGCCAATTTGTATGATTTCGTCACCCGCTTTTAGTCCGGCTTTATCAGCAGGATAATTTTTATAAGGTTCGCGAACAATCAAGCGATCTTTTTTTCTGGATATCAAAGCGCCAATTCCGGTATATTCTCCAGTATTATTGATCTTGAAGTTAACCACATCCTGTTCGTTAAAGTAAACCGTATACGGATCTAAACTTCCCAGCATGCTTTTAATCGCTTTGTCCATCAAATCGCCCGGATTGGTTTCGTCGACATAATTCGTGTTAACAGCTTTAAACAATGTCGTGAAAATTTCGATTTGTTTGGCAATCTCAAAAAAGTCGTCTTTGAAACTGGTTCCAATAAATAAAAATCCTGCCGCAACAGTAGGTATGATAAATTTCTTTTTGAAATAAGGATACATGATTATATTTTTTTTCTTTTAAATCTTCTTCTAATAAAATAGGCAATTACACAAAACAGTATAATAAAGGGCCAAAGGCTGATAAGGGATATTAAAAATTCTGAAAGGCTAAAAAAACCGGATTGAATCGCTGTCCATATTTTAGAACCATAAGAAGTTTTAACACCTTCTTTTTGAGCAATGATTTTGTAAAACTCAATGGTAACAGTACTTTCAGAAACACGGCTTTCAAGGTATTTCAATTGTCCTTCTTTGGCTTCAATTTCTTCCCGAATGGCCGAAATTTGTTTTTCGATTTCTAAAATCTCACTAATTTTAGTTGCTTTTTGAAGAATTTGAAGATAACGTTCTTCAAGCTTTCTTTTTGTATTTAGTCTTGAGGTTAAGTCAATGTATTGTTCGGTAACATTTTGAGAACTAATATCTTTTCTTTCAAAATAAGAAACCCCTTTTGAAATAGCATTTATAAAAGCATCAAAATTTTGACTAGGAACACGAACAGTTAAATTTCTATAAACGTTATCGTAATCTTTTCCTTCAGAATCATTTTGTATGCTGGCCTTATTCGCTGCAATTGCAGTTTGAATTTGATTGAAAGTATCTTGCAGATCATTGGTTTCAAATCGAAGAGAAGCTTCTTTTATAATTTTTTGTGGAATTTGAGGAGAAGCAGGGTCAGCCATTTTATCTTTTAACTCTGAACTTGCAGATTCATTTTTTGGAGAAAGCTTGACGGCGCTAATTGCCATGTCTTCAATTGGTGCTTCGTGTTTAGCACAACCTGAAAAAGTCAAAAGGACAAAGAATAAAAAGAAAATATATTTCATATCTATTTCAAATTAAATCTAAAACTACAATTTTTTTATAATTCTTAGTCTAATTTGATAAATAAACTTGTCATCGAAGGATTACAAACCAGTTTTAT
>Ga0247809_1001105_pt1 | contig 12033 bp, 12 predicted proteins | sample UWRJL104311B1_FD_180951 | JGI IMG/M metagenome (GOLD analysis project Ga0247809, IMG submission 180951) | Plant litter microbial communities from Arlington Agricultural Research Station in Wisconsin, United States - UWRJ-L104-311B-1 | ecosystem: Environmental > Terrestrial > Plant litter >...
CTCCGATCAAATGACCGCTCGTGCGCTACGCCGTGAACGTTCCGGCAGTGCCGACGACTTCCCGCAAGACGTGGCCGAATTGATGCGCTACCTCGGTCCACGCACCCCGGACCAGCGAATCATCGCCATGCCGGGTACCGGCACCAACGTCCCGGTATGGTTGCTTGGCTCCAGTCTGTTCAGCGCGCAACTGGCTGGTGAGCGTGGTTTGCCCTACGCATTCGCCTCCCATTTCGCACCGCGTTTCATGCATGAGGCGATTCGCGTTTACCGCAATCACTTCAAGCCTTCAGCGGTATTGGATAAGCCCTACGTGATGCTCGGTGTGCCGCTGGTGGCTGCTGATACCGACGAGCAGGCTGATTATCTGGCGACGTCGGTCTATCAGCGAATTCTGGCGCTGATGCGCGGACAAAGTCTGGTACAGCGTCCGCCGGTGAAAACCATGGACGGGTTGTGGCTGCCGCACGAGAGGGAAGCGGTCAGTGATTTCCTCGGGTTGGCGATGGTGGGCAGCCCGCAGAAAATCCGCGCCAAACTGGACGTGCTGATCGAACAGACTCAGGCCGACGAACTGATTTTTACCTGCGACCTGTACGAACATGCCGATCGTCTGCGCTCTTATGAACTGTTGGCGCAGGTTATGAAGGGCTGACAGCACCCACAAAAAAGCCGACGCCATTGCGTCGGCTTTTTCAGTTTCGAAGCTGGTCAGCCCTGCTTGTAGACGATTTGCCTGGAGCCTTTCTCACAGGTGCCAACGACTTTTCCGTCAGCAGCAGCGCCTTTATCGACGATTTCCAGCGTGTAATTGGAAACACCCTTGGCATCCAGTTTCGCTGCGATTTCGGCTTTCAGCTCGTCGCATGACTTGCCCTGGGCAAAGGCTGTTCCCGCAAGGCTTAACAAACAACCCGCCAAAATAAACTTCTTCATCGGTCGCATTCCCCTGGTCGGATCAAAAGAGGCATCCACCCATCCGCTGGATGCACACATGTAGCGCATTGCCTTTCCAGATGGCACTCGGCCAGCGCACAAGTTTAGAAGACTAGCTCAAACTCAGCTGCTGGCAATCCGGAACCCGACTTTGAGCGTCACCTGAAAATGTGCCGCCTTGCCGTCCTTGATGTGCCCGCGGGTTTCAGTTACTTCAAACCATTCCATTAGCTTGAGGCTTTTGCTGGCTTCAGCCAGCGCGTTATTAATGGCGTCTTCAATGCTGCTGGTGGACGAGCCGACCAGTTCGACTTTTTTGTAGGTGTGATGGTCAGTCATGGCGTTCTCCTCAGGGTGTGAATTACAGCCTAGCAGTGATTTTACGTCTTACTCGCGTTGGCCAATCCGATAGTGATGCGCAGATTTACTGCACTTTCTCCACGCCCTGAAGTCCCAACCAACACACGCAACTCAATCAATGCAGGAGAGCCACCATGGCCACCACTTCATTACGTAAAGCCTCATTGCAAAGCATGGAAGCCGAAATCGAGAGTCTGCTGAAATCGTTGGAAAGCCTGAAAGACGATGCGTCGGACGAGTCGCGTAGAACCCTCAAAACCCTGAAAACCAACGCCGAAAGTGCGTTGAAACATTCGCGTCATCTGCTCAGCGATGCTTACGAAGACGTCAAAGTAAAAACCCGTGAAACCGGAATCGCCACGCGGGATTACGCCCAAGAACACCCTTGGACTACAGCCGGCGTTGCCGTGGGTGCGTTGGGCCTGCTCGCGGCCTATCTGCTGTGCAAACGCGGGAACTAATCCGCTGGGTGCAGCTCGTTCTTGAGCCACTGCGCCAGTTGCCGAGCACGCCCGTCCGCGGCACGCTTGGGTAGCCACAACGCCAGTTGCGCCGGGGTTTCACTGAAACCCCATGGCGCAACCAGGCGACCGGCCTTCACGTCTTCGACCACCAGCGGCTCCGGTGCAATCGCCACCCCGAGGCCTGCCACTGCGGCTTCCAGCAAGTAATACAAATGCTCAAAACCCTGCCCGTACTTCAACGCCTTGGCGTCGAGGCCACTTTGCTGTGCCCAGCTCGGCCACGCCTGGGGGCGTGAAGTAGTGTGGAGCAATGGCTCGTTCAGCAGCGCCATGGCCGGTGCGCCTTGCAACCTATCGTAGCCGGCAAATCGTGGGCTCATGACCGGTCCGATCCGTTCGCTGGTCAATTCATAGACCTGCATGTCCGCTGGCCATGGTGGCTCTGCAAATACCAGCAACGCATCGAGCCCCGGCCGACGCGGATCGAGATCGCCTTCTCCGGCTGACAGGTGCAGACGTAAATCCGGTAGGTCCGCATTCAGCCGTCCCAGGCGTGGAATAAACCAGCGCGCAAGCAGACTTCCCGAGCAGCCAAGCACAAAGGGCGCGTTGGCGGTGCTTTGCGTCAGCTCTGCACAGACTGTCCGTAAGCGTTCGAAAGCTTCGCCGCTGGCATCACGCAACCGAATACCGGCATCTGTGAGTTTAAGGCCGCGGCCGTCCTTGACGAACAGACTGACGCCGAGGTGTTCTTCGAGCACCTTGAGCTGACGGCTGACCGCCCCATGGGTGACGTGCAGCTGTTCTGCGGCCTGACTGACGCTGTTCAGTCGGGCAGTGGCTTCGAAAGCACGAAGTGCGTTAAGCGGGGGAAGGTCGTGGCTCATGTGATATGTGAGTTTTCCTGACAGGTTGCGGCGATCTTATCGGTTTTCAGGTTAGGCTGTCAGGGGTAGAGTTAAGCCCACTCTCTCTTCACAAGCATCATCTCACCCATTCAACCGGAGCGACCCATGACTCAGACTAATCTGCGCAACGGCCCCGACGCCAACGGCCTGTTTGGCGCGTTCGGCGGCCGTTACGTCGCCGAAACCCTGATGCCGTTGATCCTCGACCTGGCCCGCGAATACGAAGCGGCCAAGGAAGATCCGGCGTTCAAAGAAGAATTGGCCTACTTCCAGCGTGACTACGTCGGACGTCCAAGCCCGCTGTATTACGCCGAACGCCTGACCGAGTTCTGCGGCGGCGCGAAGATTTATCTCAAGCGCGAAGAGTTGAACCACACGGGCGCGCACAAGATCAACAACTGCATCGGCCAGATCCTGTTGGCACGGCGCATGGGCAAGAAACGCATCATCGCCGAGACCGGCGCGGGCATGCACGGCGTGGCGACAGCCACCGTGGCGGCGCGCTTTGGTCTCGACTGCGTGATCTACATGGGCACCACCGACATCGAGCGTCAGCAAGCCAACGTGTTCCGCATGAAGCTGCTCGGTGCTGAAGTGATCCCGGTCGTGGCCGGTACCGGCACCTTGAAAGACGCGATGAACGAAGCGCTGCGTGACTGGGTGACCAACGTCGACAGCACCTTCTATCTGATCGGCACTGTGGCCGGTCCGCACCCTTATCCAGCCATGGTTCGTGACTTCCAGGCCGTGATCGGCAAGGAAACCCGTGATCAGTTGCAAGCTCAGGAAGGTCGTCTGCCTGATAGCCTGGTGGCGTGTATCGGCGGCGGTTCCAACGCCATGGGCCTGTTCCACCCGTTCCTTGACGACAAGAGCGTCGAGATCATCGGTGTTGAAGCGGCCGGCTACGGCATCGAAACCGGCAAGCACGCGGCCAGCCTCAACGGCGGCGTTCCGGGTGTGCTGCACGGTAACCGTACCTTCCTGTTGCAGGACGACGATGGCCAGATCATCGACGCCCACTCGATTTCCGCCGGCCTCGACTATCCAGGTATCGGCCCGGAACATGCCTGGTTGCATGACATCGGCCGCGTTCAGTACACCTCGGTGACCGACGACGAAGCCCTCGATGCGTTCCACAAATGCTGCCGCCTGGAAGGGATTATTCCTGCACTGGAAAGCGCCCACGCACTGGCCGAAGTGTTTAAACGCGCGCCCACCCTGCCGAAAGATCACCTGATGGTGGTCAACCTGTCGGGCCGTGGCGACAAGGACATGCAGACCGTGATGCACCACATGGAACACTCTCAACAAGAGCAATCGAAGCAGGAGAAACACTGATGAGCCGCCTGCAAACGCGTTTTGCCGAACTCAAGGAACAAAACCGCGCCGCCCTGGTGACCTTCGTCACCGCTGGCGACCCGAGCTACGACACTTCTCTGGCGATCCTCAAAGGCTTGCCCGCTGCTGGCGCCGACGTGATCGAATTGGGAATGCCCTTCACCGATCCGATGGCCGATGGCCCGGCGATCCAACTGGCCAACATTCGCGCCTTGGGCGCCAAACAGAACCTGGCGAAAACCCTGCAAATGGTTCGCGAGTTCCGTGAAGGCAACAGTGAGACTCCGCTGGTGCTGATGGGTTATTTCAACCCGATCCACATGTACGGCGTGCCGCGTTTCATCGCCGACGCCAAAGAGGCCGGTGTTGACGGTTTGATCGTGGTCGACTTGCCGCCAGAACATAACGGCGAATTGTGCGATCCGGCTCAGGCGGCAGGTCTGGACTTCATTCGCCTTACCACTCCGACCACCGATGACGTGCGTCTGCCGACTGTACTGAACGGCAGCTCCGGTTTCGTTTACTACGTATCGGTTGCTGGTGTGACCGGTGCTGGGGCGGCGACTCTGGAACACGTTGAAGAGGCGGTTGCCCGTCTGCGTCGCCACACTGATTTGCCGATCAGTATCGGTTTCGGCATTCGTACCCCGGAGCAGGCTGCTTCTATTGCCCGCCTGGCTGATGGTGTAGTTGTGGGGTCGGCGTTGATCGATCACATCGCCAACGCTACAACGCCGGATCAGGCGATTGATGGCGTGCTTAGCCTTTGCGCGGCGCTGGCTGAAGGCGTGCGCCAAGCGCGGGTCAGCTGAAGGTAACGTTCCCGGTGCTGAGGAATTAGAGCCTCGCAACACAGAGTAAACAGCAAGACAAAGGGCTTCAGAACTGTGTTCTGAAGCCCTTTTTTCTACGGCAGTTCCAACCCGCCTGCTGCTTTGTGCAGTTTCCTCAAATGCTCGCCAACTTGCCTCAAGTTGGCTTCATTGGCGGCCATTTCGGCCGCGCGATCCGGGTCGAGTAGCGCCCGCACTTCTTTGTCCAGGTCCCCCGTCAGCGCCAGCAACTGCTTTTGGCGCTGGTTGCTCTCCGACTCCAGGCGTTGCCACTCGCTAGGTTGGGGCAATCCATATCCGCCGCTACCTAGCAGTTCAGCCGGACGGCTAAGGTAGCCGCTATTGGCAAGAATCTGTTGCAAGGCCGCATCGGCCTTGTCCATGCCGCCGTTTTTCAGATTGCGAGCGCCGAGGTAGCGCTGCTTTACTTCGTCCTGGGCCAACAGCATTTGTTGGCGGAAGGCTGCCTGCTCCAACAGCAGCAATGCGGCACTGGCGCGCAGGTCTGCCTGTTCGAACCATTGCCGGCGTTCTACTGCTTTCAATGCCAGCCAGTCTTCGACTTTGTCCTGCTTGATCGGCAAGCGCTTTTTCAATACGTCGAACATGGCTTGATAACGGTCGCGGAAGGAATCGAAGCGATAGCCCAACCGGAGCGCTTCCCGTGGGTCGTCCAGTACGCTGGTATCTGCCAGTCCACGCCCCTTGAGCACTGCCAGCAGGCCGTTGGGCATGATGTTATCCAGCCCGACCAGTTGTGCATGGTTTGTGCTGCTACGCAGTAGTTTCAGGTCTTCTACCGCACAGTTGTTCGACAGGAAAAAGTAGTTGCCGTCGTAACTCCAGTGCATCTCGGCGGCATGCTCCACGATACTTTCGATCTCGCTGCGCGACAGGTTCAGCGGCACCGAGGCCACGCTGCGCAGTTCGGTCTTGGTGTATTCGTCGATGACCTGGGAGAGCGGCAGGACAAACAGACGCGACGGGTATTTACCGACGAGTCCGCCCCAACTCGAAAGCTGCACGTCACCGACAAAGGCGCGGTAGGACAAGGCCAGATGCTGGTCCAGATCGAGACGGCAGTCGGGACCCCGTGGTCGTCCTGGCGCACAGATGACTAGCCGCAACATGCTATGGCCCCAGCGGCTGACCCAGTTCTGATTGGCTTCGGCCAGCAGATAGTCGATGGCGTAGACCCGTTCCGGATCGACCTGCCCGAGGGGTTGCTTGGCGAAGTCATTGCCGGCGTTGAGAAAGGCGACGGTTTTGGCGCAGGTGTCTTTGGTCGCCGGTGCCCAGCCGAAGTGCTCCTGGTAGTAGCGGTACAGCGCTGGACGACGACAGGCGTAGCTCGGGTCGAGGAGGAAATACTCCATGTTGACCGCAACAAACTCTTTCGGACTGCTCGTTTCGTAAATATCCGGACTGCGGGCGATCTGTCGATTGTGCTGTTCGCGCTCGCCGCGACGGCCAACATATTGTGGCCAACCGGCCAGGTCGAGCAGGCGCGGGTCGTCACTGAGGGTAAAGCGTCGATCGGTCTGGCCACGGCACTGATCGGGAATCCCCACCAGTCCCGAGCTGCTGCTGCGCCGAGTACAGTGTTGAATCAGTTTGCGCTCATCGTCTGGCCACAGGCGCGAGCGATCATAGATGTGGGTGAGTTCGTGCAGCACCGTGGCGAGCATCTCGCGGCGGACGGTGCCGTGAGGGCGATTGGTCTTCTTGCTTGCGGCACTGCCATCGGTGAGGCTGGAGAGCAGGTTGCGGTTCAAGTCGAGTCTGGATACCAGCGACGCCTGACCGTAGGCATTGCTCGGCATGTCAGCGGTCCAGCCGACATCAATACGCCGATCCAGTTGCTCGATGAACCGCGGCGGCAGCGCCTGCATGGCTTCATCGAGCAGTGCCTGACTGGCTTGCTGTTGAGCGGGGCTAAGCCCTTCCGTCTCGAGCTGCAATTGCAGGCTGGCGTTGGCCGTGCTGCCGAACAGCGTCATGACCCCGGCCAGCAGCCAGGCGGCTGACGGCCTCACAGTGCGAGGATGGCTTCGGCGAGTACCTGATCACTGGCATCCCGCGCTTCCGGCACGCGATCGCGCAGGGTAATGAAAGCTGCTTCAAGGTGCGCGCCGCGGATATCGCCATTGCTGGCCACGAAACTCGCTGCATCATCGTGTGCCTCGCGAATGATCTTCGAGTCACGGATGGACGTGGTGGTATCAGAGGTGAAATCAAGCGTGCGCTGGGTGGCACGAATGAGGATGTTACTGGTGGCAACCAGGGTTTGGGCCTGGGCCACATCGGCCAACAACAGCAGGCCAAGGGTGGCGGCAATAAACGGGTTACGCATGGAACGACTCCGGGGAAACAGGGATAACTATTGGACGAGAATTACGTGCGCCAGTTCAAGGTCGCTTGCACGAAGTTTTGGCTGGGTATGGCGCAGAAAAATCAGAGCGACGGTGCTGAAACATGGGGACACGTGGGGCGTGTCCCGCGTCAGGGCTATTGCTTAGATGGTCAGAATCGCCTGCGCCAATTGTGCATCTGTTGCATTCAATTGTGGGGCCTGATGGCGAATGTGATCGAGGGCGCTTTCGAGTTTTACCCCGCGGATGGCGCCTTCGCTGGCAACGAAGCTGGCGGCATCATCACGGGCAGCCAAGACAATCTTGTCGTCCTTGAACGACGAAGTGACGTTGGACGTTGCATCTGACGTAGCTTTGAGTGCGTTGACGACAGCATCGGTGGTTACGATAAAACTGGTGGCGTGGGAATTGGCAGCCACGGCAAGCAGAGCTGCAGCGCTGAGCAGGCGAAGTCGGGACATGGAGTAACTCCTTTGGATAAATCGTTTGTGAAGGTGGTGAGGTAGCTGCTGGATCAGACACCGCTCGCCACGTTCTGGTTTGATATTAGGCTGCTTTTATTCTTTCGCACTGTCCGGCCTGTTGAGGCCGTGATCCGCTTCGTTATTCATTACGAAGCAAGATACGCTCCGTTGAAAGTGTACTGTACAAATATTTAATTTGGAAAACTGTATCTGTATGCAGTCTGGATCGTCTCTTCGGGGGAGTAAGCCCGAAAACGACAAAGCCCGTCGTGGTTTCCCACGACGGGCTTTGTTTTTTCAATCTGGATTGCTGGCTGTGGACCCAATAGGTCAGGGCCAGCGACGCTAACTTAGCGCCAGAACGGCTTGCTCAGCTCTTCGTAACGCTGTGCTTCGCTAATCCCTGCGTCAGCCAGCAGACGCGAATCCAGGCGAGCCAATTGGTGGCGGCTGGAGATGCGGCGCTGCCACAGCATCAGGTTGGCGATAACGCGCAGTGGCATGGAAGCCTGGGTTTTTGCAGCAGTGTCTTCGAAGAACAGGTCGGAACTGAGTGTACGTTCCATGATTGACATCCTTCCGCTTGTGGCGGGATTAGGTAGTGGTTTAACTGGTGCCCATGATCCTCTTGTTTGCCTAGTCTCTGTAGATACAGTTCACCTGTATTGTGAGGGACCAGTTAACTGTTAATAGGGGGTGTACTGGTCAAAATTGAGGCAACTGTACCTATCTGCACCTTGGTGGTGCGTTTTTGGTTGTTTGAGTGGAAAATGTAGGTTGGGTCCGTAGGAAATGACCAGTACAGCAGTACAGTTTTAAACAAATTTTTGCCTGAGAACAGCAGGCTGACGAAACTGTGTTTGCGTCAGCCGCCATCTGTACCAATTACATTTTGAGCATGCGCCCCGTTTCTTCCAGATTTATGTGCCAGCTCAGTGCATCACGCAGAATATGCGGTGTGTGCCCGCCAATCGCACAAGCAGCGGTGAAGTAGTCGTCCAGGGCCTGGCGATAGTCCGGGTGCACACAGTTGTCGATTACGACCCGGGCTCGTTCCCGGGGGGCCAGCCCGCGCAAATCCGCCAGGCCGATCTCGGTGACGAGGATATCGACGTCATGCTCTGTGTGATCAACGTGACTAACCATGGGCACGACGCTGGAGATCGCGCCGCCCTTGGCGATTGATTTGGTGACGAAGACGGATAAATGCGCATTGCGCGCAAAGTCGCCCGAGCCGCCAATGCCGTTCATCATCCGCGTGCCGCAGACGTGGGTGGAGTTGACGTTGCCATAGAGGTCGAACTCCAGCGCCGTGTTGATGCCGATAATGCCAAGACGACGCACCACTTCAGGATGGTTGGAGATTTCCTGTGGGCGCAGGACCAATTTGTCCTTGTAGCGCTCCAGGTTGCCAAACACATCGGCGTTGCGACGGCTCGATAGTGTGATTGAACTGCCAGACGCAAAACCCAGCTTGCCGGCGTCGATCAGGTCGAAGGTCGAATCCTGCAGTACCTCGGAGTACATGGTCAGGTCTTCAAACGGAGAATCAAGCAGGCCGCACATCACTGAGTTGGCAATGTTACCGATACCGGCCTGCAGCGGGCCGAGCTTGTTGGTCATGCGCCCGGCTGCCACTTCCTGCTTGAAGAAGTTGATCAGGTGGTCGGCAATCGCCTGGGTTTCGGCGTCCGGTGGCAAGACGGTGGACGGCGAGTCCGATTGATTGGTGATCACGATCGCGACGATCTTCTCCGGCGGGATCGGGATGGCCGTGCTGCCAATGCGGTCATCGACCTTCACCAGCGGAATCGGCGTCCGTGTTGGACGGTACGTCGGGATATAGATGTCGTGCAGACCTTCGAGATTCGGGTTGTGCGCCATGTTGATCTCGACGATCACGTGCTTGGCGAAAATCGCAAAGCTGGCCGAATTACCGACCGAGGTGGTCGGTACGATATGGCCGTGCTCGGTGATCGCCACCGCTTCAATCACCGCGAGGTCCGGCAACTTGAGTTGCTGGTTGCGCAGTTGCTCTACGGTTTCCGAGAGATGCTGGTCGATGAACATCACCTCGCCCGCATTAATGGCCTTGCGCAGAGTGCTGTCCACCTGGAACGGCATGCGTCGTGACAGTACGCCGGCTTCAGTGAGTTGTTTGTCGAGATCGTTGCCCAGGCTGGCGCCGGTCATCAAAGTGATTTTCAGCGGCGAGACCTTCGCGCGCTCGGCCAGCGCCTGGGGTACTGCTTTAGCCTCGCCGGCGCGGGTGAAGCCGCTCATGCCGACGGTCATGCCGTCCTCAATCAGAGCGGCGGCGTCGGCGGCGCTCATCACTTTATCCAACAAGGAAGGCAGGCGAATACGGTCACGGTACATGGGATGTTATCTCGGGCAACGGGTAGCAGGGCGTGCAGTCTAGTGAATTGCACCGACTCCTGTCCCGCTACCAAGGTCGCAAATGAGGTGTCTATTCCGGGCCTTTAGAGCAAAACACCATTACCGGATCGGTAATAAAAGCGTAGTTTGTCTAACGATTTGCGCAAACAAAAACGCCCCGACGAGTCGGGGCGTTCTGTGTGCCGCTGAGGATTACTCGACGGCTTTAACCATGTCTTCGATGACCTTCTTGGCGTCGCCGAACACCATCATGGTCTTGTCCAGGTAGAACAGCTCGTTGTCCAGACCGGCATAGCCGCTGGCCATCGAGCGCTTGTTGACGATGATGGTCTTGGCCTTGAACGCTTCCAGAATCGGCATGCCGGCAATCGGCGATTTCGGATCGTTCTTCGCGGCCGGGTTGACCACGTCGTTGGCGCCCAACACTAGCACCACGTCAGCCTGGCCGAACTCGGAGTTGATGTCCTCCATCTCGAACACTTGGTCGTAAGGCACTTCGGCCTCGGCCAGCAGTACGTTCATGTGGCCAGGCATCCGACCGGCAACCGGGTGGATTGCGTACTTCACGGTCACGCCGCGATGGGTCAGCTTCTCGGTCAGTTCTTTCAGCGCATGCTGCGCCCGTGCAACTGCCAGGCCGTAGCCCGGAACAATGATCACGGTGTCTGCGTTGGTCAGCAGGAACGTCGCGTCATCAGCCGAACCGGATTTGACCGGGCGGGCTTCCTGGGCGCCAGCTGGACCTGCATCGGCAGTGTTGCCGAAACCGCCGAGCAGCACATTAAAGAACGAGCGGTTCATCGCCTTGCACATGATGTACGAGAGGATTGCACCGCTTGAGCCCACCAGCGAACCGGCAATGATCAGCATCGAGTTGTTCAGCGAGAAGCCGATACCCGCCGCGGCCCAACCGGAGTAGCTGTTGAGCATCGACACGACTACCGGCATGTCTGCACCGCCAATCGGGATGATGATCAGCACGCCCATCACGAAGGCCAGGGCCAGCATCAAGGCGAAAGCGCTGAGATTGCCGGTCAGCATGAAGGTGATGCCCAGCGCCAAGGTTGCAACACCCAGCAGCAGGTTCAGCTTGTGCTGACCACTGAACTGTACCGGTGCGCCCTGAAACAGGCGGAACTTGTACTTGCCCGACAGCTTGCCGAAGGCGATCACCGAACCGGAGAAGGTGATTGCACCGATGGCGGCACCGAGGAACAGCTCCAGGCGGTTGCCCGCGGGAATCGCATCACCCAGGTTTTTGACGATGCCCAGCGATTGCGGCTCCACCACTGCCGCAATGGCAATAAACACCGCAGCCATACCGATCATGCTGTGCATGAAAGCGACCAGTTCCGGCATCTTGGTCATTTCAACGCGCTTGGCCATGATCGAACCGGCAGTGCCGCCGACCAACAGACCCACGATAACGTAACCGATGCCGGCGGTGGCCAGCTCAGCGCCCAGCTTATAGATGAGGCCTACAGTGGTGAGGATCGCCAACGCCATGCCGAGCATGCCGTATAAGTTGCCGCGCCGGGACGTGGTTGGGTGCGACAGGCCTTTAAGGGCCTGGATAAAGCAGATCGACGCGATCAAGTAGAGCGTCGTGACAAGGTTCATGCTCATTACTTGGGCGCCTCTTCTTTGACGACTTTCGGGGCTTTTTTCTTGAACATCTCAAGCATCCTGCGGGTAACCAGGAAGCCACCAAACACGTTCACCGCCGCCAGAGCTACCGCCAGGGTGCCCATGGTTTTGCCCAGGGGCGTGACGGTCAGCGCTGCTGCCAGCATGGCGCCGACGATGACGATTGCCGAGATGGCGTTGGTCACGGCCATCAATGGTGTGTGCAGTGCTGGTGTAACGTTCCAGACCACGTGATAACCGACATAAATCGCCAGCACGAAGATGATCAGGTTGTAGATACCGGGGGAGATAAGCTCTTCCATCGTCTG
>Ga0247809_1001106_pt1 | contig 12031 bp, 10 predicted proteins | sample UWRJL104311B1_FD_180951 | JGI IMG/M metagenome (GOLD analysis project Ga0247809, IMG submission 180951) | Plant litter microbial communities from Arlington Agricultural Research Station in Wisconsin, United States - UWRJ-L104-311B-1 | ecosystem: Environmental > Terrestrial > Plant litter >...
TTCTCGTGGAACGACCAGAGGCGGGCCCAGTGGTATGGTTGCTAGAAGAGGTCGCGGTATACCATCAACGGGTTCTATTTAAGGCAAAATCCAGCTTATTTGCTCTTTGATGTGAGATATCGGAAGTTGAAAAGGCGTGCGTCAGAAAAGCCCCCTTTGTAGGATATATATATCGTGTTTCTATATTAAGGCGTTAATTACACGCAGGTAGACAAGAGCCAACTGCTACAGACTAGCACATACAGAAGTTCCGTTTAAGTTTCCATAGCCCTCTAAAATGCATCTAGCAATTTTACAATGATCATAAGATTAGACTTGATAAGTAGCACTTGGTGATAGCTGAGAACGGACTCGCGTGGCTGATATTTACTGATACAGTATAAATTCAAATTTTTGTTACCAACAAGTAATAAAGCTAGTTCAGACAAGTGGTTATTCGTATTCGCTACTATTGCCTGGTTCCTATGGCATTTATCAAGTTCTTTGATCCGACTTACTCTCTTAATTAAGGGGCTTATTAGCTCACCACCTCTACTTTGGATAAAACTGCGCTTTTGGTGGGCAGTGCTACAAGAATTCAAGCATTTTGAGTCACCATCCGTCATTTGAAGCTGTCTCTTTCTAAAATCATCTGAAAAAATGCCCGGACAATTCATGTTAGGAGCAAAGCTAAACTTTGAAAATCAAAGTACCAAGTTCTAATAGCCATACATTTAGATTGTGCCTTCCACCCCTGGGATGGTTAAACCAGATCATTTACTTATGCACATAGGCTCAAGATACAACCGGGCTAACCAAGCTCCTTTTAGTCATGTCTTAGTTAATTAGCGCAGCATGCTCTAACTAGTAACATGTAACCCTCACCTCTACAGTGAAATCTTGATTAGGGTTACCTGAAAAATCTCATCATTGAATTGTTCTTTGATGGTATGCAGCGACGAATCACAACAGACAAGACAGTCGAGATTATAGTGCAGTGATTCCAACAGGATCTCAATGTGCTCAGTGACGAAACATTATGCTCTAAGTATTGCCCATGTAAACGCTAATCAGTGCCAACTTCCCCAACAAATGTTTTTAGCATACATTTTGCAGTAAGAATCGTTTCAACCTGTACCGTCGCTGAACACATAGTGTGATCTCAATTATCTTGGCATACCATGCACTATACCCTCAGTTAAGGTTCAATCCCGCCCATTTACGTTCTAGCAATCTCTTTAGATCTCCATTATCAGTACAGAAGTTCGCAATACTTATAGCCTCTAGAGCCCATTCTTTGCATTCGCTGTCCTTTTCACTGCAGTATAAATCGACAGCGTGATTGAATGCGCGAGTGGCAATCCATTCTAGCTCTTCTTTAGGATAAGGTTGTTCAGTCTGTGTAAACAATCAGTAACGGTCACTTGGATAGTATTGACAACTCACACCCGATGCTTCCTCCGCGAGATGCCGGATCTGATCAAGGAGGGACTCTGCAACATATGCATTCTCTGAAAGTGCAACTTGGAAGAGACAACGCATATATTTTGCCAACTTGATGCTGTCAAAGGAGTCAAGCGCCCAAGCTTGATTGAGTATCTTCTTTAATGTCATTACGAGCACTATCATTATTGTTAGTAGTTGACAAAAACTCTGGATATGGTGACAAACGGTCTGCCGAAAGGCCCTCGATAGATAGAATGCAATCGGCCATGAGTTCATACATTTGTGGGCTTGCGCAGATCTCAGATCTCATTATAATTTCTCCCAGTTGATCCCAAGATTTCAGATGGCAAGCAGCCTCAAAATCAAATGCTATTAAAACCGCAAGCTTACAAAGTAAGTCTTTTGCAGGGCCATCATCAGGCAAAATTGTGGGCAGCTTTTCTTGTAAGAGTTGATCGTAGCTTTTGACATGCTTACGAAGATTTACATAATCTTGCAAGGAAAGCTTTTTATCATCTTGTCCACGAGCAAGACCAATTAAAGCTGTTGCAGCAGAGAACTCGCAGAACATCTTCCTCAGAGATAAATCCTCAGAGATCTGTGCAGGAACATTACCGGGATACAGATTGATGAATGCAATGCAACAATTCAGTATCCGCAACAAGTGTTGGGGTGACCAGATCGAAATATACTTAATAGCAAGATTGTACGAGGTTTTCGAGAACCAATCAAGTTCCAGAATTGTCCACAACATTTCCTGATTCATGTTTGCAGGATGCTTCTTCGTAGCTGCCACCGCTTTTAAGATCAGCTCTGACCATGTAGTACGTAGTATCTGAGCTTACCTCCTTCGAACAGCCTGCAAAGCTTTTCGACGTCCGATTCCTGAATATTAGATAGCTGCTGGCAACTAGAATCATCAAGCAACGAACAAGAGAGCTTGATAGTTAATCGAAGAAGAGATGGCAAGTGCACAGTGCTTGAAGTTGTGTTGCCAAACCTTTCCATGACAAGCTGAAGCGCTGTTAAGGCTTGTTGTTTGTTACCAACTTGTTGTGCATCTAATACGCAAGCATAAAGCAGAGTTGGGTCGGGGACGCTTTTGGCACCCAGTGAGCGACTAACGATCTCCAAGCATTCAGCAGAAAACTCAAATTTCTCACAACGTATGGCTGTTTTGTACATCAAGAATCTTGTCATTGGCTCATTCTTAGCCGAATCAGGCATCGACGCGTAGACATCCATCGCAGCATTGTAGTCATTTCTTGCGAGAGCGCATAGTAAAAGTTTTCTATCAATCGTAAGGGTATGAACCAAGATGTTTGGGTGCAGTCATTACCTCGATATTCTGGCCAAATTGAGCTTGCCCGAACTTTCGAATATACGATGCATGGCTAGACGGCACCAATTCTCTGTGGTGTCGAACTGCGTTTGTGCATAGGCTGCCTCGATCCTTCTCCAGAGAAGCTACCAAATGTTAACTCATTAAATCAAATTGAAGAGGTTGGTTTGGTACTGTGTGGGCTGCTAGAGTAACAGCTGAGCTGGCCGGGTTCTTGAATACGTTTGAGATATCAGACAGGATTGTCTTCAGGGAGTCAAGGACTTCTATGCTGTCCCGTTGATTCACCGTCATCCAAATACGAGTGATTACTACTTTCTCTAGCCAGACTTCTTTCACTTCAGATAATAAACGCATTCGTATGAAGCTATCCAAGGTGTTGCAAGCACAACTCGGGCTTTTATCATTAAGTCTTCGTATATGATGCATTATTAGTTTGAAATTAGGCTCACTAAGTATCATAGAGCAGGCCATTTTATGAAGAGTGTTTGCGTATGAAGCGCTGTCGAAATTCTCGTTGGTTGTAGAACTAAGAATTTCCAAGCGCAATATGTAGACAACGAGTCTGTCGCCCATAGTTTGCTCAATTGTATCTAAAATTGCCCTGGCTTTGTCTGTTGCATCTGGAGTTTTCAGCGCAAGGTTTGCTTTGATCAACGAATCTGTAATCGAGAGATTTAGCTCGCTAATATTTGTGCTCATTTTATCCAACTCTTGGTGGTCAATCACTTCGTATGCTCTTCCCAACCATTTCACGGCATTCTCATATTTTAGCTTGTTAAGGAAGTCTTTTCCGATCTCGAAGAGAACATCCGCAAGACTTTCTGCTGTACCAGGAGTGAAGATTTGGAGAGAGGACATTGACTTCTTGAACATATGCTCTGCCATATCCAGGCGGTTTTGCTTCCACGACTATACAGAAGAGTCAGTCCTGTTGGTTAATTTGATAGATCGTAAACACTTACCAACGCGGTTCTTAGTATATAGTATTCTGCTCTTAGGCCCTTGTGGAAATTGGCATCGTCTTCTGATGTATCGGTGTCAGGCTTATTGAGCAAAGCCTCTAATGCACCTACGCTTTCTAGGACTTTTATGGCACAATCTGTCTGATCCCTTTCTGCGATGGATCATTAGTGCTGTATGAGACATGCCGTTCGTACACACCAAGAGAGTTCTTTGTCGCTTTAATTCCAATTTTCATCACTCGAGCAACGTTCGTAGTGGTACCTTTCCCAACAGTCAAAGCGCAATCCAATAAAAGAAATGCGAAGACACGCGCCAGGAGCAGTATTATTGGCACTTCTTGTGGCGGGAGGCTCGGATCGTAGTTGCGTCGAAGCCTTGTGCATAGATTCCACAAGGACGTGCCATTGCTGTCAAGCTCGTCATATCTGGAAGGTGCAGATTGTCCAATGGTCTTTAGGATAGGGAATGATGAAATGTTTCTCTGCAAGTCAATAACCAACTGTCCGGGGGGGTGTGAACATGCATCAGAGAGCTGCAACTGTAATTCTGTGGCAAAAGCTACGTGGAAGGAATCAGCAGTCAGGCAACTAATTAGCCGGCAACGAATGACTTGCAGATAATAACACTGAGACGTTTATCTTTGCCGGGGCGCAAAAGTGGCTGCAGGGCCATTCTGAAGTTGGACGACGTTCTCGTACGCCTCGTGGCCACAAATGATGGCTGCCTCAATGAGCAAGCCCGCGACCGTAGTTCAATGCATACACAAGTTTCTGCGATATTTGTTCAGCAGCGGTAAATTAGATGATGACTAGTCGAAATGTGGTGATTCTGCTTTTGGATAATTATGGGGTTGTTGTATTGTCTCTTGATTTCCCGATTCTGCTTGGCGCAAGTACCTACTGTACTCGGGTTTTGGAGGTTTTGCAATGTTCTGTCACCTCCTTCCTAACAATCCTCCCTCCTCCTATGCAACCCAACCTGAACTCTGCACATGTGCAACCTATCTATCCAAAGTTCTCCATATACCTCTTACAAAATACACTGTGAGTTGCTATCAACGCTTGGAAGGAGATTGCGGAAGGAAATTTCCCACTATCAGGGAAGGGCTATAGTCAGACACGTCAGCTCGGGAACCTCAGATAAGTTCAATGCGTCAAATCAAATCAAATCATACGCAATCAGGTCTCAGTTCTGTAGGAACCATGTTCAATGGCGGGTAGAAACACGGGCCAGCCAGGATTGGTTGAATGCATGAACGATTACGAGGTGTACTTCAGCTCGAATTTAGTAAACCGTGTAGTGCATTCAGGCCAAAAATCCGAGAACAAAATCCGCAGGACTTTTGAGACTTGCTACTTCATTCCATACATTTAGAAGGTCTAATCATAGCACATAGAATCGATTATAAATTGCCACTGCTCTAGGAGGTTTGACGTGTCTAAATGGGCAGGGGCAAAGGCAGCGCGAGAAAAACACCGCAAGCAGGTGACATGCAGCTTTTGAAGTTTTACAACATTTGGAAGCCCCATGCAGGTGCTTGCAGTGAGCTGGAACGGAATACTGAAGGGAGAGAATATAATAAAAACTCACATCTTGTGATCATCCCGCCTAATTGTGAAGGAAAAGCAGCACTTGATCGTGGGATCTTTCGACTGGTCGTCCGGATTCTTCAAGGAACAGCTTGTCAACAGTGCTTTTTGACTCTGGTCAAAAGCAATGGCTCCAAATTTCTCCCAATAGTTTACCAAAGATTCCTCAGCAAGGATTTCGTGCAACGCAATTTTGCCCTAGAATTGACACTTAATAACTGTAATCAAATATTGGAGGGTGGGTGGGACAAACATCTCTCAGCTGTTCAATTGGGACGTGGATGAGTTCGGCCATTTCCTTATTGCCCCGAAAAATCTCCCCAGTTCGCCTCCAACAACACGCAGGAATAGCCATGCTTGCAAAAACTCTGTCATATTCCATGAGACTCCGCTCAAACCACATCTCTACGTAAATGAGCTCGATGTCTGTAAGGGCGTGCACCTTTTCCCTAAATTTCGGCCGGAATCGGTCTAGTTGTCGCAAAATCTTTTGTTTCCCTGCTGCAGGCATATGGCCATCTAGGTATGCCGACAAACGAGCATAACCCTTCACATAATTGAAGGGCTTCAGCATTCCTGCATCATATTTTGCACGGAGTAGGCGCTGCATGCGTTCCTCGGGGGCATCATTCCCTGTAGGATCTGCTGCTTGGAGATAATATTCCCGGGTTTTGTCTGCTGGTATGACACTTGAGGGTCTTGAAATCGCATTGCCCTGTGCGCCCACAGGTCCTAAAGAGTCTTGTTGTGATCCAAGAGCGTTTGGTAAGTTATTGACTGCGCTCGGTAACATTGCACTAGAAGGCTCGTTATAGAAGGGCGAAGTATCGTCAGGGAGTAGACCGTCGTCAAGTAGACTATTATTGAGGAAATCGTTCAGCAGGTTGTACTCGGTGGTGACCTCAGGAGCGTTAAACATGTACGAGGGATGGTAGTTATGCATGTCTTGAAATTGATTCTGGCTCCCCCCAATCCAGTCATTTGAGTACCCGATGACTATATCTTTCGTCAGTATCTGCCCAACTGAAGAGGGGGGACCCTCTTACGTTGATTGACGTTGCTGGTGAGAGCATTTGTCTGGATGCTAGAAACAGCTGTTGGTTGGACAATCTGTAATTTCCCACGCGCGAACTGGCTGTTGCACCCAAGCTCAGTTCGTTTTCTTGCAATTGTTCCTTTTCAAACGAGTTATTCATGCCGCTATCTGTGCTCGCCTGTTGAATTTGATCTGGAGTCGATCCATCATCTTCCGCCGCAGAGTTGCTATGCTGACTCTTGGACTTTTTCGTGGCCGATTCCGGTTCGCGAGGCTCGTCATGACAGAGGTGTCCAATGTTACGCTTTATACAGCGTGCACAAGGGCGTTCCTGTATAACAGACAAAAGTTAGTCATGGAGCTGTGAGTGTCACGAGTGGCTGCAAATATTGAGGAAGGTCGTACCAAATCGCATGTCATATGCTGGCCAAGTGCAAGATCGAATTAGCTTATGCCAAACATTACGCGTAGGCGCATTATTTAATTCCCCTTGTGTTGGAACCCAATTGAGGACTTACAGATCGTCGACAGTAGACGCAAGCTGCAGGAACACGTTCCAAAATCAGCGAGAGTACCAAAGTTGAATTAGGGGAATGCTGGAGCCATAACTTACCATGGTTTACTTTCCGCCTCTTCTTTGGGCTCTTGTTTGCGCCAGCCGCTGGCGGGGACTTCTGCGGCTTGACATCGTGTCCATTGCTAGGCCCAGTCTGTTCCATTACATCGGAGCCTACTATTCGAGGGCTTCCATCGAATTGCGACGAGCGCTGAGGTTGTCCGGATGGCTTCCCGGCCTTGTTGGTCGAATCAAACTATACAAATGCGACCTGGTTCACCGATCAGCAATTGCTTCTAGAAACGGTTTTGTGTATCCGTCTGTTTCGTACCTACTCCCAAAACTCGAGAGATTTGCTCGGCCTAATGCATTTGGATGCGTTGTGTTGCAGGCTGCATTACAGTAAGTACACCTACAACGGGAGTGATTGTATTCCACCGGCGGGGGGCTGACATTTCCCGTCGGCCTACAGGACGTAGCTAACCGAGCTCAGACAAATTAATTCCCTGTTTGCCATGAACCACTGAAAGCCTTTCTATATTCATACCCCATGCGAGAACCTGCGACAACATGAGGTTGGGCATTCTTTTACTTGGGCAGGAAGATACCAATAATTACTATAGCTAGCTACATGCCCAGAGATCACAGCACTTTACTGGGTTTGATTGAGTACAACGTTGTATAAATGCTCGCCAAGCCCCAGATATTTGGGTTAGCCGATTTTAATCTCTGCTAACGTACTGGTACTCGATATTGTATTACAAGCCTGCATCATAATATCTGTTTCCGTCGTCTGCTAGGGAACGCATAGCAGAATGCTAGAGCAGGTTGGCAGAACAACCTGATAGAACCTTTGACATGTTAAGTCAAACTCGATCTTAGGTTATCCCAGAACCACATCTCCATACTGCCAATCCTCCAAATGATCGAATAAAGTTGCCTGAACAGCGGCTTTACTTTTTGTCATCGCTTGAGCTATTCCCTTCACCTGAATCATGTTTCCCTCTATACTATCCATGTGACTTCCTAACTCTTTTACCAGGGCTTTTAGGTTCTCATCGTTTTGTGTCTAGAATCATTAGCTTATTTCCCATATACTAGTAGTGAATGCTTACATTCAGTGCAGTTAGAACTATGCCATGTTCATTGAGTAATCCAATGTTATCTAAGTCATCTTTCTCAACAGAAGGACCTTCTGACTGTAGTAGGGAATGCAATTTCCGACCTGCTTCATTTCTCAATGATGCTTCGGTTTTTGCATTGGCAGTTAATTCTTCTAGAGCGGACCGTTCTGCCCCTAGAAGACCTGTTTCCTTCTTCAGCTCCGCTTCTAACAGCTCATTTGCATGCAATGCTGGGGTAAGTAGTGATTCCAAGGCTCGGTTGTAATCCAGTATTTTCTCAAAATCGAAATCATCTTCCCGATGACTCCGGGTGCCTTGTGGAAAAGGTATTTTCGAAATTTTCTTCACAAGCCTGCGAGACACCATTTGTAGAGCAGTGGTTACCTGGGCTCTCCTCCGCTCTTCATTGAGATGGATCACAACAGGTCTCTGCATGTCATGCAGTAATTGCGAGACTTTATCTATGCCACCTGTAGGTAGCGGTTCCCATTTTGAATCGATTGTTTGACGAGATACTCGTCGAGTAACAGCCGTGAGACGTTGATAAGGCTGCGTTTCTTCTTTCTCGGATTTCGCCTTTTCCGAATCCTCCAGGTGAGACTTTTGAGGCCCTATTTCTTGAACCTTGGTCTTCCCAATATGTGCTACCTTTGGCTTCCCATCGTTCTTCGAATATTTTCGAGCCTTCTCTCCTTTCGTTATAGTTTGTGTAGTTTCTATAGCAGTTTGATGTGAACTTGACAGGGGCTGGTGGTGTTTCTTTGGTTTGGAAGTCCTTTTCACTGCTCCGATTGTACTAGTTTGTGATCTGACATTGGTCTGTTGCGAATCGAGCTTATCGGGTTCCTTCTTACCACCCTTTGCCAAGGATGAGGTAGCTGTTTCTACTTCCAGAACGGTGTCCGAGTGTCGCCCCCAGGCATGCTGTTCGCTAGATTGATAACTTGAAGTTTTCGCAACGGGCTCTACAGGCTGTTCAACTTCCCCGCTTCTGTGTTTTCCCCAGACAGCCTCCTCATAAATCGCGGCCACTTCTGCTTCATTTAAAGAAGAACGTCCACGCCGTTGCGGAGAACTTTGCACCTTCTCAACGCGGCTTCTGGATTTTCCGGACTTATGCTTTCTGGTGCTTTTGGAAACTATAGGCAACGAGACTGGCTCTGGCCCTGTGAGATCAATTTTGGTTTTGGTTTGGCCAGTCTTCTTGGATTTGTGCCGCGGTTTTGTAGCTTCTTCATAGACGGCCTGGATCTCTGTCTCTGTCTGGGATGGGTGGCCGGTGGAATGTGAACGAGCAGTAGCAGCAATCCTTATATCAGAATTTATCTTTTGAGAATGATCCGAAGCCCCTGGATTCAATATTTTGCTTCCTCTGGTTTGTGGTCTTGTAGCCGCCTCGTAAATCGCTTGGAGCTCCTCCTGGGAATCGGATGAACGACCTCGCCTCACGGATTTAGGTACCTCTAAACCTGCGTTTGGTACCCCGCCATTATTTGCAGATACAAAATTTGGATGTAGACTCGAAAGTCGTGGTCGTTTCTGCTTCCGGCTTGTGAGTACCTTAACACCATCGATATCGTGCTCGCCGGTGGGTAAGTTCCGCTGGCGTTTCTTGTTGGGTATGGCTTGAGTAATTTTTTTATCGCTATTGCCATCCTCACTACCAATGTCTGTTGGCCCTCGCCCTGCTCTCCTCGACGGCTTTATAGCAGCCACATCCCCCTCCGACAGAATTTCTTTTCTTGTCCCCTTTGCTTGGCTTTGATCTAGAGACGCATCTTCTATCTGGAGTGTCCTTTCGCCAATCTTCCATTCTCTCGACCGATTTTTGTCTTCAGGTATATGATCGTTTTGAGGCTGGCCAGGACTATTTATTGGAGCTGCCCACCATTCTCTAGGACGTGAACGCTGTCTTTTGAGTTCTACCCTTTCAGGAGCCTATAATAACTGTTAAATTGGTTCATACAAGCTAAGCTAGACTCGGGTATACGTGCCATAGTTGATGTCCAGGAGTTTTCCTCAAGTCGCGTCACATTTCGAGGTTGACGCGTTTGAAGCCAACCAATTGTGGGGCTAATGTAACACGTGACGTGATATTTAAACGTATGATCAATAACTCAAGTTATGAAGATGTGGAAGCTCGAAGGGGATCTGAAGAATTTGATCGGTTCCATATAAGGTCTACCCATTAACACAGGGCAATTGATTGTAGTTACGGCCGAAAAGCCAATATGCGAACATCCATCGGTTGAATGAAGATCAGCCATAACGCCACGCTTAAATGCTAACAAAACTACAGATTCAAGGTCTTATTTGATCTTGCCCATGAAAGTCTCATCTCCTCTCTCAATGTCTATCTCTGCCGCTCGAGTTTTCACAGACTTCAATAAACTCCTATCAAAGTCATCTCTTGCTCTTAGAACAGCCTCTACCCAGCTAAGCTGCAAATCCCAATAGATTTCCTTGAATCCAGCAAAGATATCTGGAACTTCATCTTTTGGAACTTGTATCAAGTTCAGAAACTGTTCGGCAACCCGCCATTTATCCCGTATAGACTCATTCACTCCTTCACTTATGTGTTGGCAAGTGTCGAGAAATTCAAACAGTATTCCAATATCTCGAGCAAGAGTTTCCGCGTAGGGATCAATCCGCTTGAACCTAGCTCCTTTATTCCTCACTCCACACAGATAGCCTTTTAGAAGTTGGTCTGTGAGGGACTCCACAAAGATATCGATAAGTGAGTGGTGTAGAACAGACTTGTAATCTCCAATATACTCCTCAAACGTTACAACGATTTGTTTCATAGCTATGGAGCTATACCATTTTGGAGTGAAGAAATCAGGAAGTACACTTCTGAAATCAACAGCGAAAATTAATTGCGCAAATTGCTCTATGCAATGGGTGCTGAAATCAACATAACTGTTGCGGAGTACATCAATCTCAAGCTCGGCTCTTTCGTTGTACGTTGGAGATACCAAAGGCGCGAACTTTTGTTGAAAACTCGAAAGATAGGCCCACCGTCCCTCGTCCTCCAAGTCATCAATACAAGCAATCTGGTCGTTCGCTGTGGCCACAAGCCAATCCTGAAGTGATGTGAAACCGTCTTCATCCGGTGTTATTCCACTGTATTTGGCAGCTTCGTCATCTAACATTTTCATCCAGCTAGATTGACGCGTCTTCAGTCTGAGGATCATGGCATCAATGACACCCTCGGTCACATCCATGCGCTCCGAAACTGCAGCTACATCAATCTGCTCCTGTAGCATACGCCACAGGTCAACTGCATTCTTCGTCTGAAAGTACCCGTATTCATTAGCATCTAGATTAGCACCTTCCACCGCTCGGTCAGAGAAGTCCCTTCTTTCAGTAGATTGGATCCTGTCAATCCAGCTGTCCAGGGAGTTGATAATCTTCTGACGGAATTCTCGAACCAATTCTGGCTCTCGTCCATCTATTACCTGCGGCACCAATTGGTCTTCTCTGAAACCAAGTTTTTTCATCTTATCATAGTACTTTTCTGGCCAGTTGAGAATTGCAAGCATGTGCGTAGAGCTGGTTTCTGGGTCATCAATCATGCCTATGAGAAAGTCATGCATGACTTTATGATAAATTCTCCCATAAGTCCGCATAATCTTCCACTTCTTTGGCATGAGTCTGACCATTCCTCTCTTCACAGTATTAAGGTCGTTAAAAAACCACTTCAGTTCTTTAGCCAAGCGTGAGGGTTCTTCTAGAAAGGCTTCTCGAGTGTTCGTCATCGAGCTCTCAGCACGTAATTGAACGGCCTGCAAAAATTTCTCCATATATCCTCGGACGTTCTTCGCTCCTTCAGTTATGCTCTGAAATCTTGCTGCCATTTCCTTGTGATCCTTCAATGCTTCCTGTAAAGCTAGCACTTTTTTATCACTTCTCTCCTCAGCCTCAAGAACTACGGCAAGCCTGACTACCAGTCCGTCGTTACCAGCTTGAATGACATCAATAACATTCATGGCA
>Ga0247809_1001108_pt1 | contig 12019 bp, 10 predicted proteins | sample UWRJL104311B1_FD_180951 | JGI IMG/M metagenome (GOLD analysis project Ga0247809, IMG submission 180951) | Plant litter microbial communities from Arlington Agricultural Research Station in Wisconsin, United States - UWRJ-L104-311B-1 | ecosystem: Environmental > Terrestrial > Plant litter >...
TGCAGCATGTACTGGAAACGTTGCTAGTCGTGTTTCCTCGGCTTGTAGCTGTATAGTGTCTTCGACTACTTCTGCTGTTTCGGCTACCACGGTAAGTGGCGGCGGCTCTATTTGTGTGTGACATATACTTATTCTGTTTTGTGTAGACTACAGCAGCAAGCACCACCACTACCACCACAGTGATTGTTACTACGACTAGCCCCTCGACTACACTAGCTAGCTCCACCACTGCCGCAAGCAGCTCGACAACCACTTCTGAGGCCAGCAGTTCAACCACAGTCGCTAGCAGTTCTACTACGACACCTAGCAGCTCGACCACCTCTGCCAGCACTTCTGCTCCAGTCCCAACCGGTGCTCCATTCTGCCAAAATCCAGTTCTCTCCTGCCATAACACTACCGTTGTCGAGGATCTCTGCTGCTTCGAGTATCCAGGCGGCCAATACCTCCTTACTCAATTCTGGGACACTGGACCATCCGTTGGTCCAAATAACTCATGGACCGTTCACGGACTGTGGCCAGATAAGTGCGATGGCACTTATGAGCAATACTGTGACCCAGCCAGAGAGTACACCAACATTACTGCCATTCTTCAATCATATGGCAAGACTGATCTCTTGTCATACATGAACACCTACTGGAAGGATTACCAGGGGGATGATGAGAGTTTCTGGGAGCATGAGTGGAACAAGCATGGAACTTGCATGTCTACTTTGAGACCTACTTGCTATAATGGATATACGAAGCAAGCCGAGGTCGTTGATTATTTTGACGTTACTGTTGATCTTTTCAAGACCCTTGATAGTTACACTGTAAGTCTTGAAGGCCGGATCGCGTGAAATATCTGCTAATGTGATCAGTTCCTTGCCGCTGCTGGCATTCTCCCATCCACAACAGAAACATACACCTCCGACCAGATTCAGAACGCACTCACCGCAGCCCATGGTTATCCAGTCACTATACAATGCAACAGCAAGGGGGAACTTGACGAGATCTGGTACCACGTATGTAGTCGTGCAGGACGCTTGACGATACAATAGCTAACATCTGTTGCAGTACAACACTCTCGGAAGCGTCGCGACTGGTGAATTTGTCCCAACCTCCCCAGATGGTACTAAAGGCAACTGCAAAGCCACTGGCATTAAATATGTTCCAAAATACCTACCTCCATCTGCCACAACCACCACCCGTGGCGGCGCAAGTTCGACTTCGACATCAACCCCAGCTCCAACCGGATCACCATATACTGGCCGTGGCTTTCTCCAAGCATACACTGGTGGTGCCAACAAGGGATGTTTGATTTCTGGAGGCACTTGGTAGTAAGTTAGTCTAGAAGCTGAACGCTCCCTTCTGTAGTCCTTCTTAATCATGTTCCACAAATGATTAGATTTCGTCCAACATTGTCCAAGTTCGGTGATAGCTAACTCCATTCTTCTGTAGCACGACCGGTACATGTGCTGGTTATACCTCTACTCAAAGTTCAACTGGCTTCACGCTTACTAGCAGCAAGGGTCCGTGTGCTGTTGTTGGTACTGAGTTCCAGTGTGCTGCTGGTCTTACTGCTAGCACCTTCACTGTAAGCTGAATTGGTCGTGAGATTAACAACGAGGTGCTAATCGGAATCTTAGGCTGTCGATGGATTGTTAGCATATGGTGGAAGCAACACCTTCTACTCTGCCGCTATCCCTGTCGGCGCTGTTCAACAGAAGGTGTACACCGCTAGTAACGCTGTCTCAGTTACTTTTAAGTGGCAGAGTGTTTGAAAACATCTGTGCATATATTTAGAATCTGAATGTTTAAGAACAATTGGATATTCCGACTCACTGCCCATGAATCATGTGCGTGAGATCACGATCTGTTGAGTACTTCTTTGATCCACTGCAAAATCTGTCGCTACATAGACAATATTCTGCATTTGATTTACACATGTGTACATCGCACGCAGCTCTGGTAGATAACATCGTTTCAAGAAAGAAAAGCTTTATATGTCGTTGTCACGAGTAGTTTCTCTTCGACACTTTGTCTGATATGTGCTTGGCGTTATTGACTCTTGGCAGCAACATGGCATTCTCCCTTTTCCATCTTCACCCATGTCCATGTCCATATCCAACCATGATCACACATTGATCATCAGACCAACGTACGGAGCTAACCTCCATACCGCTCGTCGCCGCCATGAAGGAACCGTCGCAAATCGGGTAGCGCTCACAAACGCCTGAATCGCGGCTGTTGAAGAATATGTCAGCAGACTGTGATCCGACGATCCCGGTCGTCATCGTTGTTCCACAATCGTGACAAAATGGTTCTGCGTCATGAGGGGATTTCGTTAATTTTTCTTTTTACTTTGTACTTGACTTGTTTGCAATAGGTCATTAAATTGTTATATGTTCACTTTCAGATCAAGTTTTTGCTCGTCAAGACAGATCTCAAGGTAAACTTCGTTCTTCGATCAAACACTATCGCGAAACCTAAAGAAGTCCGCGTATTCTGTACGTAAAAGAGGCAATACCTCTTAATGCTCACGTAGTACTTGTTACACGAAAGACGAAAGGCCGCTCTCATTCTCCAAGCACGCGCAAGCATACTTGGAGCATACTCGAAGCAGGATTGAGACACAATGGAAGTCTCCAATACGCCGTTCAACGTCTCCTACCCACCAATCTATGTCACCAACATGCCACCACAGTTCGGTAGATTGGCACACGAAAGTGCGAAAGCAGTCGCGTACTTGCTGATACCGTCCGAACTACTGTACTTCGCAGTTTACTTCTACCTGAAGAAGCAAAGGAGGATATATCATGTTCTGAACGTAGCGGCATTGGTGATGCTGTGGTTATCTCCTCTTATGGCACCTATCACTTGTACACCTGCTAGTTGTTTGCAGAACTTCGCAAGTACGTCATCTTGCCCATACATGCCACTTGTTCATGTACTAATTTGACATCCGCAGTCGCGATAGGAAGCATGAAAGCCCTCGACATATTTGCACGCCGCGATACCCTGCCGATATATACAGCTGGACAACAGCCTCCAGACTGGCACTTTGCCCTGATCCTTCTCACCGAACTTCGCTACGAGTCTTTCACGCCGAATCATATCCGTGCACCACTAGTTTTGGAGAACTTTAGCGAACCGGTGCAATTGGGTATACACGTAGGACTGTTCATGGTTTTGCAGACATTACCGCAGATATATCCTACCGTGTTGGCGTTTGAGGTGCTGCTAGCAATATACATATTATGGACGAGTCTGCAGATGGTTGTGAGATATAAGAGCAGTCCTGCTTTGTTTGGACCATTATACATGGCAGATAGCTTGACGGGATTTTGGTATGTGATTTGCTTGGATTTTCAGATGGGAGAAACGCTAACAGATTTGCGTACAGGTCAGAAACATGGCATAACGCATTCGCAGCACCATGCACATCACTCGCATACCGACCAACTCGCAATGCTCTGCGGAAACTAGGTGTCCCCAGTGTATTCGCCCGTGCAGCAGGTGTCCTGGCAGCATTCTCGCTCATGGCTGCATTCCACGTATATGCTCTTCTTCCAATTCTGGATGAGGAAGCACTTATCAGAATTGCCTCATTCTTTATTCTGAATGGTATTGCAACGGTAGCGGAAGCAGCAGTGTGGGGTACAAAAAAGCATTGGACGAAGGCCCTTATCGCTTGGATTGTTGAGACGGGTTTAGCAAGCTGGACAGCTAGTGGCATGAATATTCCCAATGGCCTGTCGAAGATTCCGTGGAGGGAGTTGTGTTGATGCATAGAATAAGCGGACCTGGATATGTAAAAAGAGAAGATTTCACTGCGATTTGAGCTCAGGGAGTTTGCGATATACCCCACACGTCCTTTCTTACAAGCAAGTCATCAATGGAAACACACTATGTCATACTATTGGCAGCTGTTCCAAGTCAGGTGAAGCTGTCAGGACCTCACCGTTTGCTCCGTACAGGAGTCAATAAGATCGCGTTGACATCGATTGAGTGGTAAACAAGAGATTTTGTGTCAGAACTTGGCTGAAACCAACGCCAAGTCTTGTCGTATTTCGAGCCTTCACGGGTGCGTGATGATGCATTTCAACGAAAAAGATGAGTTCCACTTGTTTCTGGAATTGAGGTTGTTAGGTTGAAGTAGAAGTTGCGACAGAGGTACGCGTTCAGTGAATATGATCCCAATCAAGAGGCTGAATGGCGGGAAGTGCTGGAGGTGCATGAATTGTATCCAAGGCTGTATCCAACCGACCTTGACCATACTATACTCGAATTATCAGAACTCAAGAGCCCCAGCTTTCTGTCAGTAAAGGAATGACAGTGTCTGAAAAGGTTCAAGCATTGTCGTACTTGGCTGACTGTTTGGCCCTAGATTTGACCAGGTATCTTCAGTAGGTATTATGTCAGATTATAATGCGTTATGCGTGCATGCTACCAAGGCTATACATATGAAATTGATCTTCCCTACTCCTCAATCTTTGACAACAGAAACAACAAACTTGCCTACACCTCCCTTTCCATCCAGAATCTGCTTGCATCCCTTTCTCACACCACTCAAATCCTCGAGACCAACCACATCACCAACCACAGGCTTCAAATCACCATTTTCAACCATTCCCCTCAATATGTCTAGATCCTTACCGCTGGGATTCAAAGTATGATAATCATATTTTACACTCCACCAACTTGTCAAATATCTCTTGATGCCAAAGTCCACTACGTTCATTATAGGCTTCATATACCAAGCAAGACCAGGTGAGATTTCCGCCATCTCAGTGCCATTGGGAATCATCGAAATCGTAAGAATCAATCCTGTCTTTGGTTTGATGGCTGAAACAAGGGCGATAGATTGTCCTTGAGTATCGAACATGAAATCCACACTTCCCTTGCCAATTTCCTCAAGAACGGACGCGTTACCCTTGGTGTAATCGATAATTTGATCAGCTACATTGTTCCCAATTCGTTCGTCGAAGATGCTCATCTTTGCTGGTGAGAGAGTAGTAATGACTTTTCCAGCTTTGAAGTAGTTCTTAGCAATCTGCACACCGAAAGATCCGGTACCGCTGAGCCCGGCTGGGATGAGCACCGTCTTGCCAGCTAGGCCGCCAGCAAGGGCTTCATCGGCTTTCTTGAGGGCTTGAAAGGCCGTTGTAGCTGCTAGAGGAATAGAGGCTGAGGCGGCATGAGAAATATTTGCAGGCTTTTGTGCTACAAAATACGAAGGAGAAAGCACGTATTCTGCGAGCGTGCCACGATGCGAGGCTGGCACTCGAGAGTAGACGTGCTGTCCTTGCTTGAAATTTGCTGATGCTGCGGATCCAACTGCGACTACGGTGCCGGAGACGTCAAAGCCTATCTTGTAAGGGAACGTGCTAGTGATGTTGTTAGTACGATGGAGCGGCAACGGGAGGTAGCATACGCTTTCGTGTCCATTATTGGACCAAGTGCTGGGGATGCCATCTTGACATCAACTGGGTTGACAGAAGCTGCATGGACTTTGATGAGGACGTCATCGTCCTTTGTGACTTGAGGTACTGGTAAGGTTGCGAGGTTGTAGTCTGAAGGATTTGAGAACTTTTCAAGCGCAATTGCGCGCATCGTGGTTGGTATACTGGACGCCATTTTGCGTTGAAGAGAGAATGAATCGAGGAAGATCGAAGGTATGAGTTGAGGTTGTGTGTGAAGTTGAGAGAAGGAGGCGGGTGGTCGCCGTCTTTTATTCGGCTGTCTCACTACAATCGGATGAACTTTCTCGGAGACTTCTGAAATTTGCAGAAACTTATGGCACAAAATGGAACTCGAAGTGCTAAGTCGGACTTCGGGGATATGTTGCTTGATTCTTCTGAGATAAGTTGAATTACCCTGCGGAGCAAGTCAAATATTACTTCTACTGTTGTGGTTGCAACTTCGCAAAGTTGAGGTAGGTAAAAACTCAATGCATGGGGTGTGACGTAATCAAAGGTTGTTACAAAGCGAAGGGCAATATTTTCACAAGCAAGAGAAGCGCCCTATACCTAGGTAGACATCGATATACGCGCAAAATATGTTTGCACAGCTCTCATATTATACATATCAGGCCTTCTATGGTTATAGCGGATTGGTTTGAAGACCGCAATTGTCAGCATCTTGGCATGGCCCAGTCGCTGCGACAGTGAAACACAACTTCAATCATCCACCGTCTTCTTCTCTTTTCTGTGCTTTCCAAAATGCAAGTGGCTAGAAGCGCTGAGCTAAGTACAGGAGTGACAGTCCGACCCATTCTCACACTCCAGCAGAGGTCTTGCTAATTCAGGAATCCACCATCGACGATATCTCGTTGAAGCTACACTGTCCCAAGGCTCCTCGCCTGCTAGCTTGTGACTTCTTCCGATACATATTATCTGCAGCTGCCATCCCATGGTGACTCGAAGCTACATCATCCTTAGGCTGTAATCATCAAATATCAATCCTCCCTAATCCCCTCTCCAGAACAGCCTCTTGTACCTTCTCTTTTATACCTTGCAATGCCTTGCCCCAAGCCCTCAAGCCGTCATCATTATCATCAATTTCATCATCACCATCATCATTCAAGTGCCCCTCCTTTGCGGCTTCAACGCCCTCATTAAGCAGCCACTCCAACCATCTCACAACACTAACAACCTTCCCAATATCCCTCTCTTCAACAACCACTCTCCGAAAGTACCTCTCAATAGCACCCACATCGCCCTCGTGCGGGCCGTCATCCCTGAACTCTTTGAACCAGATACTCAACGTCTCTCTCAACTCCGGCAATGAAGATAATTCCATTGTTGTGAAGGTAGGTCGTGATTCGCGCGGTGGAAGACGAAGTTTTCGTTGATATTGGGGGTCAGAGGCAGTATTTTTCTTGCGTGTTGGGTTGGATGTGGATAAGAGAACTCCTTTCTTCATAAGTCTTGTACGGCGATGTTCTGCGAGGAGCTCAACACGAACATCTTCTGGGAGTGCAGCTAGAAACTCTTCGTCTAGTGGTCCATCTGCTGGAGGAGCGCTATCATCAAATGTTTGAGGTGCGACTTTTGCTTTTGAGGAGATGAAGCTTGATTGTTTGTATCTCGAGTCGGCTTCCAACGTTGCTTTGTTACGACTTCCTGCTGGTCTTCCTCGCCGCTTCGTGGGTGTCCATCTTGGTTTGGGTACAGATGGCGCTATCCTAGATTTCCGAGGTGACTGAGGCAAAACGGCTTGTGCTTTGGTTGAAGCACGTAAGCCGTGAGGGTGAGACTTATAGCTGGCAAGGACTTCGGCTTTCATATCTTCTGGTAACGCGGCAAAGACTTCTGGATCTAGTTGCGATGGTAAAATATCATCATGTATTACAGAAGGACTACGCGATCTTGATTGTATGGCTGGAGACTCGCTTCTTGATGTTGGTTGAGACCTTTGCTGCGCAAGAAGTTTGGATCGGATATCTGTTGGTAGCTCCGCGAGAACAGATGGATCGAGTTGTGTAGGTATGATGAATTGTGTACCTGTCAAGTTGAGAACTTTCCTTGCACTGCTGTCAAGAGCATTGGCGCGAGCAATTGCAATAGCAGGATGCATAGGCGTATCTTTGGTCTTTTGGGGCGACTCGATATCGTCGATGCTTTCTGCTTTACCGGAAAAACGAGTCGCTTTCCGAGGTGTCAGTACATCAACGCTTTGTATGTGTGACGACATGGCTCGCTCGTTCGGTCGTGGAGGGTCTGCAGACCGTGCGTTCAGCGGTGGTTCTACATCATCGATAGGATCTTCTGTAAGCTGTTTCGCCAGCTTTGGCACAGAAGTGGTACCAAAATTGATCTTGCGTTGGCTACCATCAGGCAGTGCATTGCTTGGAACCTTGAGAGGCTCAAGTTTCTGCATCTGCACACCTAGCCCTCTCAACTCCCCCGGTGAGAAACCATATCCACGCAATATAGAGACAGCTTCTTTCCCAATTATGTCTGAGTTATTGGTAGGTACACCAAGTACCACACTCTTGTTGAAAGTGTCACATTTCCCGTGACCCAAATTTTTTGGAGGATCAAGTGGTGCATCAGCAGACCTTCTCATGATTTTCATGGTAAGCTGTCGACCCCTCACTCGCTGCTCAAGAAGTCGTTTCTGTAGCTCTTTACATAAATTCATAACAAATTCCTCTGCTTCTGGCTGAGAGATGAATCTTATGCCCCAGTTAACTTCTGCTGATACAGACTTTCGTACTACCTGCTCGCCTACTTCGACTCGATCGATGCCTCGTGAGTAGTCCCATATCTTCTCTCCGGTCTTGGGACCAAGAACAGTCATCAACCTCTCTTTGCTCAATTCTCGTACATCTTTGACGAGTTTGACGCCAATTTCCTCGAGCTTGCCGCCGATACTGAACGCTACGCCAGGTAGATCCTGCAGAGACAATCCACCAAGAAATTCAAGCACTTCTTCTGGCTTAATCTGGTACTGCCCAGCAGGTTTAGCTTTTCGTAATGCTACCTTTGCGAGCAGGATGTTTCCTCCTATACCTATCGACACTTCACAACCAGTTGTCTCTTTAATTCGTGCTCGTAAATTGGTTGCGATTTGATCCGCTTTCTCTTGTTCTCGCCAGATACTTCCTTCCGAAATGCCGACACCATCTGTTTCCCCGGCCGCAATACACTGTGCTGTGATATCAACGAGCGCCTCGTCTATGCTGACACTTTGCACCACACCTCCAATCTCCAGAATACACTCATAGAAGTGCTTACTAGCCTCCTCGTAAGCTGGAAAGTTATAAGGCAAGACCTTGATATCTGTACACAACTCCAAAGCCTTCTTCATCCACATTCCATTCTTAACACCGAAAGCTCGTGCAGGATAATTGCAACTTGCAATCTCATTTCCAGGACCGCTACCGTGAGCTACTACAGTCGGCTTATCCTTATACTCTGGCGCGTCCAAAAGTGAAATTGCACAAAAGAAGCTATCAAAGTCTACATGCATGACATATCGTCTCGAACCAGGTCTCCTTTTTGAATTCCTCTTCTGGGACAATGACTGCTCTGAAGCCAATTGTTGAAATCGTGCTTTGAGATCTGCTTTCCACATTGAGAGATGATGAAGTCTGGACTCCGAATAGTATTGTTTGATGAAGTCTGGATTTGCAGTGGATGACTTTCGCATGTGGGGATCAGCAAGTAAGATAGCATTGTGCTCCTCGGCTGTCAACACCTTTGCAGGCTTTGTAGGTGATTCGTCCTCGTCTTCTGTCATCGGAGAAGCTCCTCTTGGTTGCACTCTTGTAGGTGATTGAAAGCCTATTTGCTTGGTATCATCGGATTCGTATCGTTTTGCTCTAGGCTTTGCGGGGGTTGGAGAAGATCTTGGTGATTGTGGTTGTCGTGAAGTAGGTGATGCTCCAGCCGAGATTTGCCTCCTTAGCAGAGTTGTGGGCGTAGTGATCGTCGGCTCAACAACCGCTGCTGCTGTATTCATGGCATCTTCCAAAGAAGAGGTAACTTCGAAATTCGCAGAAGAATTTAGTTTGGAATCTTGCTCGTCTTCCATGTCCAGCGCATTGCTTTGACTCCAACGTTTAGGTTTGATGGTCGAGTCGCCCATGTATGCACTCGTACCATTGTACGCAATCTGCTGAGTACTTGGAAACTGAGCTCCATCCTCATTGTCGATGTCCTCGGCTACAGCCTTGACTTGACTTGTATACCAACTGGTATCAGACTGTTCTCTATACGTACGTTGTTGTGTGTTCGCGTGGGAAACGACTTGACCATCATTGAATCCGAGTAGTCTTTGGCCGTGACCTTCATCAATAACTTTGTAGCTATCCCATGGTAAGAGCTTCCCAGCGTTGACACTATCCACAATCCAAGCAGGCTTCACGATCCTATACCTTCGAAACTCGACAGCTTTCTTCGGTGTCAAATTCGATGCAATGATATGCGTAACCGTAGTCTTCCCATCAAGATATTGCATGAAACCGCCTCCATGAGTGATGATCAAATCATGTAAGTCATTAAGTGAAGGTTGAGTATAGCCATTTACATGAGCCACGATGCCGCGAAAAATCTGTGGCTTGTGACTTGTTGCACGGAGTTCTGCGTCTCGATTCTGCAGCTTGATCTTCTTGCGTCGAAAGTACTCTGGAAACCCTCCAAACTTTGAGCCTTCATACTCGTCACCTCCCTCGTTGTCGAAGGTATGGCTTTGGATGCGCTTGCGAACTGCTTCTGAGTTCTGAAGGAGTCTTGAGCCCATGGTGCTGTCTCGTAATCCTATTCATGGTTGGGTTTGCTCATACAATAGGTACGCTCTATATTTACGAGTGCTGAGGCATCGGAAGATAAGTCGCGTAAAAAGGCAAAATTATATGTCGATATATTGTAATTTGAGGTGAGACGCGCGCTTGAGTAGCAGCCTGGTGTCGCCAAGTCACGTGCTATGATTTTGTCTGACGTCACAGTCGATAGTATTCAGTGCTGTTCAATGTTCGCTCCCGGCGATACATATCCAACGTAAACATCTGTAACGCCCAACTCGACGATAGGAAATTCTGTAGGTGTTGGTACAGGGCTGAGTTGTGGCTGAAAAGAAGCACTTCAGCGTGCAGTAGCACACATCAAGTCCTATATCAAGGTCGTCATCGGCAAGGGTACAGTACCACGAATGCATGCTAGTACCTTTCTGTCCTTGTCAAACTCTCTTTCTTTACTGTGACTTCTCTTCTACTCATACTAGATATATCTAGAGCCGCTTTTCTATAACTGAAGTATGAGTGACGCACGTAGACAGAACGGACGAGATGAGAGAACGCCTCTATTGAGAGACGAGGAATCTGGACAAGACAATGCAAAGGTATTGAGCAGCGTTTGAGTCATTGTCAAAAGGCAGACGCTGACGAGCAGTAGAAAATTGAACTTGGAGAGGGAGACAACCCAAGGTCATGGTCGGGTTTCAGGAAGTACTCGAACGTCGCGATGATAGGCGCCATGGCGGGTGAGTTCTTCGCGACACCGTGACTCAAAAACCAACAACATGCTGACCAAAGAAAAATAGTCCTATCTCCTCTTGCTAGTTCGATATTCGCCCCTGGCATTGAGAAGGTTGCAGATGATCTAGGCGTGGAGAAGACCAGCGTCATTGCTTGTCAGACTGGCTTTGTTGTTATGCTTGGTGTTGGTCCTCTGCTATTGGCACCTCTATCAGAGACTTTTGGCAGGAAACCACTGTTCCTGATATGCTTTACTATCTTCACGCTACTTCAGATTCCTACGGCCTTGTCACGTTCTTTGCCAGTCTTGGTCTTCCTGCGCACTCTCACTGGTTTCTTCGGGAGTATGTTTCTGTTTCGTTTGCAATCGAGATGGTACGAATAAACTTACTGACACGGCTAGGTGTTTCTATCTGTAACGGAGGTGGTACCATTAGTGACTTGTTTGCACCAAATGAGCGAGCGGGAATCTTTGGATGGTATTTACTAGGCCCACTCATGGGACCTACGATGTAAGTTATTCAATGATCTTCTGATACAGTAACGTCCCATTAACATCTCCAGTGGTCCCGTTATAGGCGCCATCATCTTGCAATACCTCAAGTGGCCATGGATGTTCTGGATTCTTTTCATCATCTCAGCAGTCATCACGGGGGCAGCATTCTTCCTCCTTCAAGAGACATATGTCCCAGTCCTTCTCATAGCCAAGAAGAAGCAGCTTGAGAAGGAAGAAGGGGGTAAATACTTCTTCGAAGGTGAAGACAACAGTGGTCTCGTGCATAAAGTTGGCCAAGCAATCAAACGCCCCCTCCGTATTCTCTTCTTGCAGCCTATCGTCTTGACAATGGCAACTTATCAAGCTCTACTTTTCTCAATAGCTTACAGCTTGTTTACGCAATTTCAGACCATTTATGGTGAAGGCTACGGCTTCAACACGCTTCAAGTAGGCCTCGTGTATCTCGGTCCAGGAATCGGCTTCCTGGTCGCAGTGCGTCTCATCGTGCCTCGCATCGACCAAGTCTACAACCATCTCACCGAAAAGAACGACGGCAACTCAAA
>Ga0247809_1001109_pt1 | contig 12014 bp, 11 predicted proteins | sample UWRJL104311B1_FD_180951 | JGI IMG/M metagenome (GOLD analysis project Ga0247809, IMG submission 180951) | Plant litter microbial communities from Arlington Agricultural Research Station in Wisconsin, United States - UWRJ-L104-311B-1 | ecosystem: Environmental > Terrestrial > Plant litter >...
CGGTCGTCGAAGTCGACGTCGACGTCGGGCATCGAGACGCGGTCGGGGTTGAGGAAGCGCTCGAAGATGAGGCCGTGCGCGAGCGGGTCGAGTTCGGTGATGCCCATCGCGTACGAGGCCATGGAGCCGGCGGCCGAACCACGGCCGGGGCCGACGCGGATGCCCTGCTTCTTCGCCCAGCTGATGAAGTCGGCCACCACCAGGAAGTAGCCGGGGAACCCCATCTGCTTGATGACGTCGACCTCGTACTTGGCCTGGGCGAGGTGCGCCTCGCTCGGCGCGTTGGCGAAGCGGCGGTTCATGCCGACCGCGACCTCTTTCTCGAACCAGCTCGCCTCGGTCTCGCCCTCGGGCACCGGGAAGCGCGGCATGAGGTCGCGGTGCTCGAAGTTGACCTCGCAGCGTTCGGCGATGAGCAGCGTGTTGTCGCACGCCTCCGGGTGGTCGCGGAACAGGTGCCGCATCTGCGCGGCCGACTTGAGGTAGAACTCGTCGGAGTCGAACTTGAAGCGGTTCGGGTCGTCGAGGGTCGACGCCGACTGGACGCAGAGCAGGGCGGCGTGCGCCGTCGCGTCGTGGGCGTGGGTGTAGTGCAGGTCGTTCGTCGCCACGAGCGGGAGGTCGAGCTCCTTCGCGAGGCGGAAGAGGTCTTGCATCGTGCGTCGCTCGATGTCGATGCCGTGGTCCATCACCTCGGCGAAGAAATTGCCCTTGCCGAAGATGTCCTGGAAGTCGGATGCCGCTTGCCTGGCCTCTTCGTACTGCCCGAGCCGCAACCGCGTCTGCACCTCGCCGCCGACGCACCCCGTCGTCGCGATGATGCCCTTGCCGTACTGGCTGAGCAGGTCGCGGTCCATGCGCGGCTTGAAGTAGAAGCCCTCGATGGAGGCGAGCGACGACAACCGGAACAGGTTGTGCATACCCTCGTTGTTCTCGGAGAGCAGCGTCATGTGGGTGTACGAGCCGGAACCACCGACGTCGTCTTGGTTCTGGTGCTGGCCGCCCCAACGCACCCGCGTGCGGTCGCCCCGCGCGGTGCCGGGCGTGATGTAGGCCTCGGTGCCGATGATCGGCTTGACGCCGTTGGCCGTCGCCTGCTTCCAGAAGTCGTAGGCGCCGAACATGTTGCCGTGGTCGGTCATGGCGATGGCGGGCATGCCCTCTTCTGCCGCGGCCTTCATGAGCGGGCCGACGCGGGCGGCGCCGTCGAGCATCGAGTACTCGCTGTGGACGTGGAGGTGAACGAAAGAATCGTTACTGGGCAAGACAACTCCGACTGGGAAGAACTGGTTCGGATAGAGAGGTGGAACGGCGTGCGGAGTTACAGGCTACGCCTCCCCGAGGACATCGAGGGCGTGCTGCAGGTCGTCGGGGTACCGCGATTCGAAGCGCACCCGCTCGCCGGTTCCGGGATGGGTGAATTCGAGCTTCATCGCGTGCAGCCACTGCCGGGTGAGGCCGAGTCGGGCGCTGATCGAGGGGTCGGCGCCGTACATCGCGTCGCCGACGCACGGATGCCGCTGCGCCGCCATGTGCACCCGGATCTGGTGCGTGCGTCCCGTCTCCAGGTGCACCTCCAGCAGCGACGCGCTCGGGAAGGCCTCGAGCGTCTCGTAGTGCGTGACCGAGGGCTTGCCGTCGGCCGTGATGGCGAACTTCCACGAGCTGCCGGGGTGGCGGCCGATCGGGGCGTCGATCGTGCCCGCGAGCGGATCCGGGTGCCCCTGCACGACGGCGTGGTAGATCTTCTCCACCTCGCGGTCGTGGAACTGGCGTTTGAGTTCGGCGTACGCCCGCTCGGACTTCGCGACGACCATGAGCCCGCTCGTGCCGACGTCGAGTCGGTGCACGATGCCCGCGCGTTCGCTCGCCCCGGAGGTCGAGATGCGGAATCCGGCGCCGGCGAGGGCCCCGAGCACGGTCGGTCCGGTCCAGCCGACCGAGGGGTGCGCGGCGACGCCGACGGGCTTGTCGATGACGACGAAATCGTCGTCGTCGTAGACGATCCCGAGATCGGTGATCACGACCGGGACGACCTCGGGGGCGTGCCGGTCTTCCCAGGAGACCTCGAGCCACGCGCCGTCGGCGAGGCGGTCGGATTTGCCGAGCACGACGCCGTCGGCGGTCACTCCCCCGGCCTCGGCGACTTCGGCGGCGAAGGTGCGGGAGAAGCCGAGGAGCTTCGCGATCGCGGAATCGACCCGTTCGCCCACGAGCCCGTTCGGTACGGGGAGGCTACGGGTTTCCACTAGGCGGCGTCCTTCGGCGACTCGTCGACGCGGGACTTCGCCGTCGAGCCGGTGAGGCCGATGCCGCGGACGGTCAGCACGATGAACACCGCCATGCTCGCGACGATCGCCATGTCGGCCACGTTGAAGATAGCGGGGAAGTACTTGAGCTGGATGAAGTCGACGACGTGCCCGACGCCGAATCCCGGCTCGCGGAAGAGCCGGTCGGTGAGGTTGCCGAGGTTGCCCCCGAGCAGGAGGCCGAAGAGCGCCGCCCACGCGAGCGAGCGGATGCGCGGGGCGAACACGACGATGAAGATCGCCACGGCGGAGGCCAGGATGGCGAAGATCCACGTGCTGCCGCTGCCGAGGGAGAAGGCGGCGCCGGCGTTCTTGACGAAATAGAACTGCAGGAAGTCGCCCACGACCTCGACGGGCTTGCCTTCGGTGAGGTTCTCGACGACAAGGAACTTGGCGAACTGGTCGACCGCGTATACGCACACAGCAACGATGGCCAGTACGACGAGGGCCAGGATCCTGACCTTCGGCGCACTGGCCGTCGTGGCGGTGCTAGTTGGAGCCGGCAAAGCCCGTGTAGTTCGGGCCGGACGACTGCGCGGGCGCGGCGTAGGAGCCCGCCGCGGCAGCTGTCTGTCCGGTGGTGCCGATCGAGTTCGTCGAGTCGAGCTCGCGCAGCTGGCCCTCGATGTAGCTCTTGAGCTTGAGACGGTACTCGCGCTCGAAGTTACGCAGCTCTTCTACCTTGCCCTCGAGCTGCTGGCGCTCGGTTTCCAACTGCTGGCGCTCGGCCTCGAGCGTCGCGAGGTGGGCGCGCTGGGCGGACTCGGCCTCGGCGGCCGCGGCGCGCTGGGCTGCCTCTGCCTCCTGGGCGGCGGCACGCTGGGCGGCCTCCGCCTCCTGTACGACGCGGGTCGCTTCCTCGTGACCCTCGGCGATGAGCGCATCGCGCTTCTCGACGCCCTCGCGGACGTGCTCTTCGTGCAGACGGCGAGCGAGCTGCAGGAGGTTGTTCGTGTTGTTCGGGTCGACGGATGCGTCGGCGACCGGCGCGGGGGCCGCGGCGGCGAACGGTGCGGCGGCGGGAGCGGCCGGCTGTGCGGCGAACTGCGGTGCTGGTGCTGCCTGCTCGGCGACGGGCTCAGCGGGCTGGGCGATGAAGCTCGGCGCGGGGGCCGACGGCTGGGCCGCACCCTGTCCGGAGCTGCGCTGCAGCTCGTTGATGCGCGAGTCGCTCGCGATCAGACGCTGGCGCAGCTCTTCGTTCTCCTGGTTGAGGCGGCGCAGTTCGACCACTACCTCGTCGAGGAAGTCGTCGACCTCGTCCTGATCGTAACCTTCGCGGAACTTGGTCGGTTGGAACCGCTTGTTGACTACGTCTTCAGGAGTCAAAGCCATATCCGTCACCTCTAACACTTTCTTGAACTGAACGTAACGTTTAGCTAACGCTACCGATTACACATCGACGAGCACCCGTGGCTGTCGATCGACTTCTCCAGAGTACATGGGCCCGGCTATTAGATAAATCCCGCGACGATATAGCTCAGGATGATCGCGACGATGAGCACGATGCTCCAGGAGAAGTCGATGGCGACTCCCCCAGCACGCAGCGTGGGTACGATGCGGCGCACGGCCTTCACCGGAGGATCGGTGATCGTGTACACGAGTTCTGCGAGTACGAGCACGAAGCCCCGCGGTCGCCACTGCCTGGCCAGCATCGCGACGAGATCGAGCACGAAACGTGCCCACATCACCACCACGAAGATGTTGAGCGCGACATAGACGATCGTCGCGACTATGGAGACTCCGGAATTCACTGTTGCGAAAAGAAGGATGCTTCGACGTCGGTCTCGGCCTCGGCGTGGTCGCCGCTGACGACGACGTGCGCGGGCGAGAGCAGGAATACCTTGCCGGTGACACGCTCGATCTTGCCGTAGAGGCCCTGCGAGAGACCGCTCGCGAAGTCGACGAGTCGACGCGCATCCGGTTCGCTCATCTGCGACAGGTTGATGATGACCGGGATTCCCTCGCGGAAGTTCTCCGCGATGACCTGCGCGTCCTTGTACTGGTGCGGGTGCACCGTGAGGATCTCGTTCATCTCAGCTGGTCCTGCCTGGCGCGCGGCGGTGGGCCGGCGCAACGGTGTGACGGGTGCGCGGGTCGCGGCCGGCGCACTGGTGGTTGTCGGGTGGTTCGGCTGGGCGACGGGCTGCGCGGGCGCGCTGGGCTGCGCGGCCTCGTAGTCGTATTCTTCGTCGGCGAGGCCCAGGTAAACCATGGTCTTGCGCAGTGGGTTGGCCATTGTAATCCTCCGGTGTGTAGCTCCTACGGCCAAGATTAACCGGAGGCGGGGCGGTTTCCCGTGATTGCGGTGCCGATGCGTAGGTGTGTCGCGCCCTCGAGCACCGCTTCGCGGAAGTCGCCGGACATACCCATCGACAGGGCCGTGGCGGTGGGCTCCATCGCACGCACGGTCTCCCCCAGCGCACGCACACGGGCGAATGCCGCCCTGGGATCGGAATCGAGCGGGGCGACCGCCATGAGCCCGCGTAGCCGGATGCCGCGGGCCGCGAGAACGGATTCGGCGAATGGCTCCAGCTGGCCCGGATCGATACCGCCGCGCGCGGGGTCGTCGGTGAGGTTCAGCTGGATGAACGCGTCGACGGGAGTCCGGTCGGGATCCGACGCGTAGGCGTTGTCGATCGCCGTGACCAGCGAGCCGCGGTCGAGGGAGTGGATCGCCGAAGCGAAATCGAGCACGCCCCGGGTCTTCTTGCTCTGCAGCTGCCCGATGAAGTGCCAGTGTAGGCCGAGGCCGGCCAGCTCGGCCGATTTCTCTGCGGCCTCCTGCTGGCGGTTCTCGCCGACGTCGGCGACACCGAGCTCGGCGAGCTCGCGGACGAGGCTCGCGGGATGGAACTTGGTGACGACGATCGTCGTCACGTCGGCCGGGTCGCGGCCCGCCTCGCGCACGGCGTCGGCTATCGACATCCGTACTCGCGCGAGGCGGTCCGCGAGGAGCGACCGGTCGGCATCCACCTACTTGAGGAAGTCGGGGATGTCGAGGTCGTTGCTCTCGTCGTCGTCGAACGTGCGGTCGACCGGGGCGGTCGGCACCGCTTCCGGCTCGGGCGTCCACGCGGTGGTCGGCTGGGCGGCGGCGGCCGGCCTCTCGGGCTCGATCGCAGCGACCTGGCCGGTGGACCGGGCGATCTCGGGCGCTTGGGCGTTCGGGCGCTTCGTCTCGAGCGGCTTCGGTACGGGCTCGCCGCCGTCGAAGCCCGCCGCGATGACGGTCACGCGCACCTCGTCGCCGAGGGTGTCGTCGATGACCGCACCGAAGATGATGTTGGCCTCGGGGTGTACGGCCTCTTGGATGAGGCGGGCGGCGTCGTTGATCTCGAAGATTCCGAGGTTGGATCCGCCCTGGATGGAGATCAGCACGCCGTGGGCCCCGTCGATGCTCGCCTCGAGCAGAGGTGATGCCACGGCGAGTTCGGCCGCCTTGATCGAGCGGTCGGCGCCGCGCGCGGATCCGATGCCCATGAGCGCGGAACCCGCTCCCTGCATGACCGACTTCACGTCGGCGAAGTCGAGGTTGATAAGGCCGGGGGTAGTGATGAGGTCGGTGATGCCCTGCACGCCGGCGAGCAGCACCTGGTCGGCGGTGGCGAAGGCCTCGAGCATGCTGATGCCGCGGTCGCTGATCTCGAGGAGCCGGTCGTTCGGCACCACGATGAGGGTGTCGACCTCATTCTTGAGGCTGGAGACGCCGATCTCGGCCTGCGACGAGCGACGCTTGCCCTCGAATCCGAACGGCTTGGTGACGACACCGATCGTGAGCGCGCCGATGGACTTCGCGATGCGCGCCACGACGGGGGCACCGCCGGTACCCGTTCCGCCGCCCTCGCCCGCGGTGACGAAGACCATGTCCGCGCCGGCCAGGGCCTCTTCGATCTCTTCGGCGTGGTCTTCGGCGGCGCGACGGCCGACCTCGGGATCGGCGCCGGCGCCGAGACCGCGGGTGAGCTCACGCCCGACGTCGAGCTTGACGTCGGCGTCGCTCATCAACAGTGCCTGCGCGTCGGTGTTGATCGCGATGAATTCGACGCCCCGCAGACCGAGTTCGATCATGCGGTTGACGGCGTTGACGCCGCCGCCGCCTATGCCGACGACTTTGATGACGGCTAGGTAGTTTTGGTTCGATGTCACGTCCGGCCTCCGCTGGAAAAAACCCTCAACCTCAGGTTGAGGTCTAAAGTTATACTCAGTTTATATTTACTGGTTCGAGGTTAGGTCGGAGCGTCGGTCTCGCGCCGCAGGCCCGTCAGCGTGTCGCAAAGTATCGACGCCGCCGCTCGTCATCGCGGTGTCACGACGACGCTGCCGGGTGCGGACACGTCGAAGTCGATCTTCTTGTCCGGGTCTTGCGTCGCGACGATCTTGGCCAGCACGGTGGCCTTGTAGGCGGATCGGTCGGAACTCCCCCAGATGACGGTCTGACCGACGCCGCGCAGCAGGAAAGTCACGTTGTCTTTCGTCGTCGCGGTGATCGTGTCGACCTGGGCGAGCAGCTCGGGCGGCAGGGCGAGGAGCACCTCGACGACGGAGCGGTATGCCGCGCTGTCGACGCCCTTCGCGCCGATGCTGATGACCGGCACGCCCTCGGGCCTAGTGGGGCTCGACTGCACGACGACCCCGGCGGGGTCGACGAGGTCGAACTTCGCGCCGTTGACGACGGCGCCGACGGGCGCGCGCTCGACGATGTGGATGAGGAGGGTGTCGGGCGGCACGACCTCGGTCACGTAGCTGCGCACGAGCGGGAACTTCGCGAGCTGCTTCGTGATGGTGTCGTAGTCGAGCAGTGCGAGTGGCGTGCCCAATTGCGAGTCGACCGCTTCCGTCACCTCTTTCGCATCCACTCGGGCGGTGCCGTCGACGGTGACGGTCTTGAGCGCCAGGAGCGGCGAGTAGACGGCGACGGCCAGCACGACCATGAGCGCGGCGACGACGCCGGCGAGCGACAGCAGCACGGTGCGCCTGCTGCGCGACCGTCGGGTGAACCGCCGCACTTCGCCGCGTTCGAACCTGCGGCGGTCGCGTGCGGCCCGGGCGAGTTCGCGGCGCGCTTGGCGCTCGCTGAGCACCGCGGGAGCGACACGGGCGCGACCGCGTCGCGGCGTGGTCACCGCGTCGTCGCGCGCGGACGGTGCCGCGGCTCCCGGCCGCGCCGGCCGTTCTGGCCGCCTGGGCGCGGCCGTCGTCGGAGGGGTCTGGGCTGGCCGAGTCTGGGCTGGTCGAGTCTGGGCCGGTCGGATCTGGGCCGGTCGGATCTGAGCTGGAGGGGTCTGAGCTGGAGGGGTCTGGGCCGGTCTGGGCTGCGCCGGTCGAGCCTGTTCGTGCGGAGTGGGCGCCTGTCCGGCCGAGGCTCCGCCCGGCAGGGTCGGCCGCTTCGGACCGCCCGCGTTCGGGCGTGGCTGCCCCGTGGAGGGAGCCGACGGAGCCGTCCGCGCCGAGGGGGCCGAGGGCGCCGACGCGGCAGGCCGCGCGGAGGGAACGGTCGGAGGAATCGGAGTGGACGGGGCGGCCGGGGGCGTCGGCGGACGCGGGGGTACCGGCGACGCGCTGGGTGCGGGCGTGGCATCCGCCGGCCGCTTGAAGCGTCGCGTGCGCTCCCCCGCACCGTCGTCGGATCCCTTCTTGGGCGGATCGAACCCCTCGGGCCTCTTCACCGGGCTACGGGACGGCCGGGGCCACGGGGGCGTCGAGAGAGGCGAGCACCTGTGGCACGATGCGGTACACGTCGCCGCAGCTCAGGGTCATGATGATGTCGCCGTCGCGCGCGATCTCGGCCGCACGGTCGGCGGCGGCCTGCCAGTCGGGAAGGTAGCTCACGCGCGACTGGTCGACGAAGCGCTCGGACACCAGGGCGCCGGTGACGCCCTCGATCGGGTCTTCGCGGGCGCCGAAGACGTCGAGCACGATCGTCTCGTCGGCGAGCTCCTCGTAGACGCGCGCGAAGTCGCCAGCCATGAGCTGCGTGCGGCTGTAGAGGTGCGGCTGGTGGATCGCGATGACCCGGCCCGATCCGACGACGCTGCGGGCGCCCGCGAGGGCCGCCGCCACCTCGGTCGGGTGGTGGGCGTAGTCGTCGTAGACGCTCACGCCGCGCACGACCCCGTGCAGCTCGAAGCGGCGCTCGGTGCCGCCGAAGAGTTCGAGGCCGGCGAGCACCTCGGCCGGGTCGAAGCCGAGCCCGACGAGGCAGGCGAACGCGCCGGCGGCGTTGACCGCATTGTGCGCGCCCGCGACCCGCAGCCGCGCGGCGTAGTCGACGCCCTGCCAGGAGAGGGTGAACGACACCGGGCCGTCGGCGACGACGGAGTGGATGCGCACGTCGGCCGCGTCATCCGCCCCGAAGGTGAGGATGCGGGGAACGTCCGCCTCGAGCGCGCGCAGGGATGCGGTCACCCGCACCGCGCCGGGGTCGTCGCTCGAGATCACGACGAGCTCGCGCGCCGTCTGGGTGAACTCGACGAAGGCCTGGTCGAACGCCTCGTGCGAGCCGTACAGGTCGAGGTGGTCGGCGTCGACGTTGGTGACGAGGGCGACGGCCTTGTCGTAGAGCAGGAAGGAACGGTCGGACTCGTCTGCCTCGATCACGAACAGCTCGCCGGAGCCGCTCGCGGCGCTCGTGCCGATCGATTGGATGACGCCGCCGTTGACGAAGCTCGGGTCGGCACCGATCTCGAGCAGGGCCGTGATGATCATGCCCGTGGAGGTCGTCTTGCCGTGCGCCCCGGCGACGGCGACGAGCCGCTGGCCGTTGATGAGCCATGCGAGCGCTTGCGAGCGGTGGAGTACCGGGAGCCCGCGTTCGACGGCGAGCAGGTATTCGGGGTTGTCGGGCCAGAGGGCGCCCGTGAAGACGAGCGCGTCGGCGTCGCCGAGATTGGATGCATCGTGGCCGATGCTCACGGTGGCGCCGAGCTGCCGTAGGGCCTCGGTGTTGTGGTTCTCGCTGCGGTCGGAACCGGTGACGGCGTGCCCGGCCGCGAGGAAGAGGCGGGCTATGCCGCTCATGCCCGAGCCGCCGATCCCGACGAAGTGGACGGTGCCGAGGCTGCCCGGGAGGGGCTGGGAAAAGTCAGGATAGATCATCGGTCTCGATTTTACCGTCAGGGGTCTGGGAGTGTGCGGCCACGGCCTCGTCGACGAGGTCGACCATGCGGTCCGCGCCGTCGAGCATGCCCACGTCGGTGGCCCGAGCCGCCATCTCGGCGACGAGCGCGCGGTCGAGCAGGAGCGGCACGAGCACCGACAGCACCCAGTCGGGCGTGAAGGCGGCGTCGTCGACGAGGAGCGCTGCACCGGCGTCGACGGCGTCCCGCGCGTTGTAGCGCTGCTCGCCGTTGCCCACCGGGTACGGCACGTACACCGCAGGCACCCCGACGGCGGAGAGTTCGCTCACTGTCGCCGACCCGGCACGCGAGACGGCGAGGTCGGCGACCGCGATCGCGAGTTCCATGCGATCGCAGTAGGGAAGCAGCCGGTAGCCGGCGAGCTTCGGGTCGGTCACGGGCGACTTCTGGCCGGTGATGTGCACGACCTGCCAGCCCGACCCGAGCACGAGGGTGATCGCCTCCGACACGGTCTCGTTGATGCGTCTCGCGCCGGTCGACCCGCCGGTCACGAGCAGGGTGGGCTTGGCGGGGTCGAGGCCGAAGTAGTCGATCGCCGCCGAGCGCTCGGCGTGCCGGTCGAGCCGTTCGACCTCGCGCCGGAGGGGCATGCCCACGAGGGTCTTCTTGGGGAGCCGTGTGCCCTCGAAGGCGACGCCGACGCGGCGAGCGAGACGGCTGCCGAGGCGGTTGGCGATGCCCGGCTTCGCGTTGGCCTCGTGCACGACGAGCGGCACCTTCTCGCGCCACGCGGCGATGTAGGCGGGTGCCGACGCGTAGCCGCCGAATCCGACCACGACGTCGACGCCGCGGTCGCGGATCATCGCGCGCGTCTCGTCGACGGCCTGCCGGAAGGCAGCGGGAAAGCGGAGCGCGGCGGCGCCGAGCCGACGCGGGAAGGGCAGGCGCGCGATCGTGAGCAGTTCGTATCCCCGCGCGGGCACGAGGCGGGACTCGAGGCCCTCCTTCGTGCCGAGCACGAGCACCGTGGCATCCGGATGTCTGTCGACAATGCGGTCTGCGGTGGCGAGCAGCGGGTTGACGTGGCCGGCGGTGCCGCCGCCGGCGAGCAGGTAGGTGGTCACCTGGTGCGTCTTTCTGTGGCGGGGCGGGTGCGCTGGGTGGCGGCGAGCCGGGAGCGCTCGGCGGGCGACTGTTCGACGGGCGCCTCGCGGCGGGCGGCGGGCTCGCGCGCGAACGACAGCACGACGCCGATGGCGAGCAGGGTCGCGATGAGCGCCGACCCTCCGGCGGATATCAGCGGCAACGGTACGCCGAGCACCGGGAGGATCCCGAGCACCACGGCGATGTTGACGAGCGCCTGGCCGATGACCCAGATGCCGACGCCCGCCGTGACGATGCGGGCGAACGGGTCGGACGACGAGCGGATGATGCGGATGAAGGAGAACGCCAGCACGACGAACAGCAGGAGCACGACGATCGCGCCGACGAGTCCGAGCTCTTCGCCGATGATCGCGAAGATGTAGTCGTTGTCGGCCTCGGGCAGCCACGACCACTTGGCTTTCGAGTTGCCGAGGCCGACGCCGAAGATGCCGCCGGACGCGAGCGCCCAGAGTCCGTGGGTGGGCTGCCAGCAGAACGTCTCGTACTGCGCGGGCGTGCAGCCGTTGATCCACGCGCTGATGCGGTCCGACCGCGAGGTGCTCGCGAAGGCGAATATCAGGCCGAAGAAGGCGAGTACGGCGACCGTGCCCCCGATGTACTTGAGGCGCACACCGGCGAAGAACATGCCGCCCAACACGATCGCGAGCATGATGACGCCGGTGCCGAGGTCGTTTCCGACGAGGACGAGTCCGATGGCGAGGCCTGCGACGGGACCGATGGGGATGAGCACGTGCTTCCAGTCGGACAGCAGCGCGGCCTTCGAGGTGAGGATGTGCGCCATCCAGACGATGAGCGCGATCTTCAGCAGCTCCGATGGCTGGCCGCTGAACGAGCCGAAGTTGATCCAGTTACGGTTTCCGCCGTATTCGTAGCCGAGTGGGCTGAACACGAGCAGCTGCAGCCCGAGGCCGACGAATATCGCCGCCCACGCCCAGCGCTTCCAGAAGCTCGACGGCATGCGCGAGGCGACGAGCATGAACGGGATGCCGATGAGGGCATAGAGACCCTGCCGGGCGAACGAGGCGAAGAAGTCGTCGCTCTCCAGGTGCGATTCGACCGACGACGACGACAACACCATCACGAGGCCGAACGCGACGAGGAAGACGGTCGTCCCGAGCAGCATGAAGTAGTTGCCGGTCTCGGCTGCGAACAGCTTGCGCACGCCGACCATGGTGGTGGGAGCGCCCTTGGCCGCCTTGGTAGCCGCCGCCTCGTCTGCGGCGTACTGTGCGGGGGTCTTCGGCGGTCGCGGCGGGCGCTGAGCGTTTCGCGTGCCCGGGTTGCGTGTCGTGGTCATCCGCCGCGCCTCTCAAGTCTGTGGTCTAGGTGTCGCCCTGCTCTGCCGGATCCGGTGCGACCCGTTCGAGCACGGCACGGGCGAACCGGCGACCCCGGTCGCCGTAGTCGGTGAACTGGTCCATCGATGCCGCCGCCGGAGCGAGCAACACCGTGTCTCCCGGCC
>Ga0247809_1001110_pt1 | contig 12010 bp, 16 predicted proteins | sample UWRJL104311B1_FD_180951 | JGI IMG/M metagenome (GOLD analysis project Ga0247809, IMG submission 180951) | Plant litter microbial communities from Arlington Agricultural Research Station in Wisconsin, United States - UWRJ-L104-311B-1 | ecosystem: Environmental > Terrestrial > Plant litter >...
AAGTCTTCTATTTTATACTTTAAAAATATCAATTCTTTCCATCCAGAAAATTCCTGATTCTAAAAATTGAAGTTTTGTCTTCACGATTTTGTCACTTTTATCTCTTGGATTTTTGGTTATGAATCTCGCTATTGACTTATTAAAATCTAAAGTGTATTTCTCGTCAAAATCTTCACTTTTTTTAGAAGAAAAAGTAATCATATTCTCTTTTGCGCTCCATTTTCCTTTTCCGTATGTATTGACTTCCGGTGGACTTCCGCCCTGCATTTTCGAATACGAATGAAATTCGAATGTTCCGTCCTGATTTAAGGTCAGTTTATATTCTATGATATGTTTTCCTTTTTCACCAAGTGAACGTGTATAATCGCCAGCGAAATTGTTTGATTGTGCGAATAGGGTTAGGTTGAAAATTAAAAGTAAAGTGGTAAGTATTTGTTTCATTGGTTTAGTCGTTTGGTTTATTTGTTATTGATTTTTTTATTGCAAATAGCCCCGGAAGAATCATGATGAATCCAAAAAAGCCAAATATTGTAACATCCCAAAATTTATCATCAAGTCGAACAGCATTAACTCCGGATAAATTTAAATAATCATTATTTTTTGATGCTACACTTTCGACACTGATATTTTCATTAAAAAAGTACGTATCAGCAAACGATAGCGAATCTACATTTATTATTTTTTTTCTGTATTCTGCTTTGTCTATGCCGATAAATATAGAATCTCCTTCTTTTACTTCATTAATTAAATCGTCTACAAAAGTTGCTTTCAGATTTTTTCCGCTAATTATAAAGTTTAAATCAGGAAAGTTCTCCAGCTTAATTAAAACCGAATTACGTTTACGCTTGCGAAGTTCAATTTTTTCGGCATTTTTAGCACCAAAAACAACGATATCTTTAGCATCTACATCTTTAATCTGCAAAGCATTGTAAGCACCAAAAAAACATAATATTCCGATTAATGCAAATATAATACAAACTTGTAAACCGGTTTTTAGTTCTGCTAAATCCTCAAGTTCTAAATTTCGTTTTTTATTTTTAGTTACTTCATTTTTTATTTCAAAATAGTTATCATAGTTGCGACCTGATATTTTTACTTTTTCACCTGTTTTGAGGTATAATGTCAAAATTTCCCACCTATCATATTTTTCTTTGATCTGTTTTTCGGTCCAATTTTCTACTTCATTTAGATTGTAACTCTTTTTTGTTTTTCCAAATGACATTACCATTAATGTGTTTTTTACAATAGAGTAGTTTTTTAAGGTAATAAGCCTGTAAAAACAAATCATCGCACCCATTAAAAAAATGAGGCCGAAAATGAGGCTAATATAATTAGGATGATTGTTAGGCGTGTATTGTGTATAGCAGTATATTGACATGCATACACATAATAAAATACCAAAAAAATAAGGCAGCCAATATCTTTTTTTGTTTTTTGATTTCAATTCTCTTTCTGCCAATTTTGTTATTTTAGAATTACTTAAAACAATCTGTTTTATTAGTTATTGATATTTGTAGTAATAAAATTAGGTGATAATTTTTACTTTTTCGAGCTTAGTATGTGTTTTGTTATTGCCAGTATGTATTGCCAATTCAGAATCTTTAAATTTTTCTTTGAATTAATAAAATAATCCAAATTATGATTCCGAAGATTATTGATATTGTAAAATAACCTTTATCAAAATTGCGAGAGTTGAATAAGTAACTAATTATCACAGAACAACTACAGACTAAAAAGAGTTTTAAAAACTTATTTTTTAAATTTTTATCTTGATAATTCCATTTCTGTTTCATTATCTTCATTTACTCTATATTGATAATTTAAATATTGGTTTTTTTGATTGGTATTGTGTCTCGCTGTTGCGGGGAGGGATTGTAAATCTGCGCTATTTAATGTGAAGATATATTTTGATTATTCGTATAATTCCCAATACTGATCATCAATAAATTGCACAAAAGGCTCACTTGTAAATGTTTGGCTGTAATCTCCGTCTTCGTCTAAAAGGTAAAAACTTTCTCCTTTTTTTATTATAGCACTATAACTCATAGCGGCTTGATATGGCGTATCAAAATAATAAAGTTTGTCTTCTTCTTTACAAACTATATTAAAAACTGAATAAAGAAACAAAAGTCTTGTTTGACGCAGTACTTCCGTAATTTCGTCAATAGTTTCTAAGTATTGTTTAGGTGTTTTTATTTCATTAATATCAAAATCTTCTTTCAATAATTTTACATTGTCTGAAAAAGGTTTAAGTTCGAAATTATTCGAAATATCTTCAATTTCTTGTGACAGTTTGTTTAGTTCTTCTTTTGTCATTATTGTTTTTTAGGGTATTTTTTGGTTATAAGTTGTATGATAACGATAGTTTTTCGGCTAGTGCGAGCGTCTCGCTCGTGCCTGCAAAGTATTTCATTTGTTTTTGTGTTGACAGGGCTTGTGTTGACGAGCGGGACGCTCGCGCCAGGGGGCACTTGCGTAGCTTTTCATGAGAAATACTTCGGTGAGTGGGGATTGAGTGCCTTAAATTTAATAATAAATGTAATCGGCTATAACTCGAACGACAATCCATTTTTCATTTTCTTTTTTCATAATTACAACTTGTGGCTGATTACTACCAAAAAAAGATGCTATATTGAAATAAAACATAACGTATTTTTTATCCATATAATACATCGGCTCAGATATTATTACAACATCCTCTATCTTACTGTTTATATATTTATCATGAAATGCAGAGCCAAATAAACCTTCTTTATTTTCTAATATGAAGTCATATTTAGGAAAGTCTTCTTTTTTCCAATATCTTTTTATTGTATCATATGCGTATTCTTGATACATTTTTTTCCAATGTTTCTCTACAAATAAACCGTCTCTATAATCTATAGGGACATTTGGTTCTCCAACATGATCAGGTCCTTCTGATCCATTAAAAATTCTTAAAGCCTGTTTGTTTGAAGCTTTATCAGCTTGTAGAATGAACTTCTTGTCATGAACTATTTTTTGAGTTTCTAAAAATATATTGATTGGCTCGTAACTTTCCACATATTGTGCACTGGCACATGATAACATGAAAAAAGAAATTATTATAAATATTGTTCTTAATTGCTTCATAATTGTTACTTTTTACAAGGTGTTCCTATTGGAGAATAAATACCATATACATCTCCTTTTTTTTCTGTAATTATTCTACCCAAAATTCTTTCTCCTTTATGTAACTTCTATTTGTTTTTAGAAAATATATTACACTCTAAATTGTTATTTATTGGAACGGGTACGAAGTCAGGAGACTTCGCACAGCGATCGCGATGATGGAACACTTCGGAGAGTGGGAGAACAAAAGCGACATGTTCTTTGTCGCTTTTGTTTTGATTCTAGCTTCTTAATAGTCCAGTCGTAGTTAAAAATCCGTGACATCTCAAATATTAAAATACTATAAAAGTATAATCATTAGAACTGGCTTTTTGAAAACCGAAAAAAGATACTATTTTATCATTTTCGATTAAAATGTATTGGGGAATACTGTGTTTTAAATCAACTTTATGAACATTTTCTCGTTTCTTTTCTTCTAAATTATTGAATTTAGCTTTATCAATTTCATCAAAAGAAGTATAAGATGAAATGGAAAAATTATTTTCTACAATATCTTTTTTTAGTAAAAAGAAATTTCCATTTTCTTCCTTGGCAAAACTACGAAAGTCTACAATCATACTAATGCCTTTTTTGTATTGATCCGCATCAGAATATTTTATGTATTTACTAAGTATTTCTTCTGGATTAATATTATTAATATATAATGCATTATAAAAATCTTTTATCAACTTTACTTCATTGTTTTCCTGACCATAAGAATCTAAAGAATATCCTAAAATCAAGACTAATGTTAAAAACATGGATTTCATATTTATTGCGTTTTAAATTATTAATTACATTCTCCTTTTCTTTGTGGAGCATTATTTTTAGTTAACGTTTTTGTTGTATTTGTAAAATTACCACTTCTAACATCTTCGCCTAAATTTCCTGGAGACGTGCCGCTAAAAGTAAGACTTGATGCTTTTGTTGCTGGAAGATTAATTCCGCCTAATTTCCCTATAGCAATTCCAAAATCTGTGCAAGCATAACTATTTACATTGTATGTTGAAGGAGGTTTATTAGCATATTTAATAATAGAACTCAACTGATCTGCCGAAACCGATTTGCTTATACTTACATGGTATAATTCTTTGCTATTATCTCTTAATTCTGAATTGTAATCTTTTCCTATCGCTACCATTGCTGTATTAGCACCTGATTGAGGATAAAAACCATAATGTCGTTCTATTCCATTTTGTTTTATGCCAATAAAAACATGTCCAACTTCATTTGGGCCTACTAATTCTCTTGTACCCTCTTTTCCTTGTTGTATATATATAGTTAATTCAGCAGGTTTATTCAAATCAAAACATTTATTTTCTTTTGCAGGATCTATTTTTGGACCTGATGCTATAATATTAATAGTTGCCTCATAAGAAGAAAAATCTCCTCCTCCTGCATCCCAAGAATAGTAATCAACACCTCCATAATCATTAAATCCCCCACCAAAAATATTGTTACCAAATATACTAGAATATCCAAACATATCTAAAGCATGTACAGTATTACGATAATTATTTTGTACAAAAACTTCATTTAATGATGATGATGGAGTTTTACGCGTTAATGTTGTTATTTTGCCATTCTCAGTATTGGTTTTTATATTACTGTTATTTTCAAAAAACTGACTTACAATAATTCCATTCTTGGCTCTAAACCCACTTATAAAATTACCATTTAAAGAATAAGCAAATAGCTTTCCGGAAAAATTTTCTTTAGCAGAATTTTCATCAGCATACATGCTAAAAACGACACTCTTAATTTCGTTGTCAATTTTTAACATTAAAATTCTATTATTTTCATGATCGTTATTTGCTACAAAAGGAATTACGGTTAATAGCTGATCACTGCCATTAATTTTTTCTTGTACAATTTTATTGAATTCAAGATTCTCGAATTCGTTGCTTGTTGATTTTGCTGAAGAATTATTTATTGAATGCATCAGGAAATTCTCTGCTTCATCAATAGTTACCGTCTCAATCTTATTTTGCAACTGATCTGGTAAATTTTCATCATTTTGGCAATTAAACATCAATAATGCAGTGAATAATAGCATTATTACTTTTACACGGCTTTTAGTTTTACTTTTCATAATCTTTATTTTTTTATTAATTAAATTCAAATATATAAGAAAAAAGTTATAGAAATTTAATTAATTAAGAAAATAAACTTGTTAAAATTTTTAATAGATTTTTTTTGTATTCGTAATGTCTACTTTACTTGTTTTTGAGGTATTATTTTTTATTTTTAATAGAATTCAAATTGCTTATAAATTGTCTATAAAATTTTTTTAGACCTAACAACCCGATAGCGTGGATTTGTAATCCGTACAGACAAAGATTGGTTCTTTTTTATTTTGAATATTTGTATTTATGTCTCACTGTTGGGGGCACGGATTGAAAATCCGCGCTATCGGATATTTTATATTACGAACAGAGAATGAAAATCCGAACAAAAAAGTCCTATTGAACAAAAATTGGGAATTGTATTTTTTCAGTTCCAGTATGATCTCTAATGATTTTACATTCAACATAATGATGACCGAGATACGCAGCAGAGGTATCACAAATAGTTTTGTTATTGTTTTGCTTGTTAAAATCATGGCTACTATGTCCAGCATCGAGAGCTTCTTTTCCTGAGTTATAAGCATGCCATTCTATTTTTTCAAAAGTAGTTTGTGGATGATATGGCAATCCATTTTTTTTCAAATGATATGATATGTTTTTTCCTTTAGGAATTGAAATTGAATTTGGAAAATATCTTTCACTATTTGTTCCATTTTCTTCAGAAATATAACATTCAATAGCAAATGTTTTTTCAATTACTTCTAATGATTTTCCGCCTAAAGTCTTACTCATAAATGGAAAAGAATTTAGGTATTCAAACCAATTAAAAACAAAAAAGGGATATGTAAATTGATTAGAAATGTAATAGACATGTTCTTTACTTGTTTCATTTTCAAAAAATTTCCAAAATTCATTTTTAAGGTCAAGTTTAGTTTTAATATTTCCTCCAATTAAAATTGAATTGTCATAAGCTTTAGCTTGTAATTTAGCTGCCATATCTGTATGTAAACTTGTTGTTGTTAGCTCTCCACATCCAGGTATTCCATAATATGACCAAATTACATCTTTAGCTTCTCCATAATCAATTCCGATTCTTATTTTTAAAGGACGAATACCATATTCTTCCATTTTAGAAGATAAATCATTTTTAACAAATTGAGTTAAAATAGAGCAGGCATTTAAAGCATTAATTATTGAATCATTTTCATACTGATTTCGTCTAACAAATTGGACAAATATTCCATCACCTTGTAATCTATGTACATGACCTCCAAATTGACTTGTAATTTGAATCGCTAAAGTGAGTAATGAATCTTTTATTAAACGAACTTCGAGTAATGTATACTTTTCAATTAACCGAGTCGATCCTTTTATATCAATAAAAACAGAAACGCAATGATGGTTCAAATAATTTGATTCGTCAATATCATTAAAATCTGGATGTGGTCCTACAGTTATGTTTTCGAAAGTAAATTGATTTTTGCCAAACAAATTTTCGATATATTTTTTATCATAATCAAATAGTACTTTTGGACCCTCCAAATTTTCGGGAAGTACTTGACTCTCATTAAGATTAACTATTTTTCCTTTAACTAAATTAGCACTATAGTCCCTGTTTTTTTTAATTAAATTTGGTGTTACATTGACCTGCTTTGATAAAACACTATCAATTCCATCTAGATAATTTTCAAATAGTTTCATTTTCAAAAGATTATAATTAATAAAAGACTTAACATTAAACCCATTTCTACATAGACAAAAATCATTGCTAACTGCAGATTTTTATATTTTTTCTTACAACCTTTTGCTAATAAATAGGCTTGATTTGCTAGATCAGAATCAAATTGTTTATCATTGTGATTTGATAGTGAATCAAAGTATTCATTGCCATCCTTAAATTCAGAAACGGAATTAAAAAAAATATGAGAGTGGTATTTTTCTTTAGAAGAATTACTAGAGCTTAAAAATGGATAAACTGCTTTGATTACGAAAAAAGCGGTTATAATACTTAAAATAAACATAACTATAAGAATGCAATTTACAAATAAGATTTGTTCGCATCCTACCAGCTCGATGATTTTGGAATAATTGGTAATTATTCCTCCGATAAGAAATGTGTTAAATGCTAAAAGAAAATTACCTTTAACATTGGCTTGTGAAATATAGGCATCAAATCTTGAGATTATAAATTTAGTATTATCAGTTTGTTTTTCCATGAAATCTTATTTTATTTTAAATTTGTTTCTTAGTGTATTGGTTTTGTTTGTCGCAAATCCGATTGATTTAAATAGTTTTCTTTAAATTTTGCCATTTTTTAATTTATTAACTTGTAACAAGCAAACATCGTTTTTAATTTAAACTCATTACCACGTAAAAATACCTGATTTTACAAATAATAATAAAGACAAGACTTTTCTAAATTGATCGGAATTATAAATATGATTCCATTAAAAATTATTTATCTAATTATTTAACTTAGGTTGCTAATGTAAATTGTTTTAATTAAGAAATTTTACGGAAAACCATAATTACTGGAAATAAAACCAAAACCCACAGCCCTGATAGAAGCGGCATCCTTTTTAGGCAAACGAAAATATCTCATTCAAAAGAAAATATTCTGCCTAAAAAGATATAGCGGATAGCAGGAAATAGCTCCAAAAAAGATATAGCGAATAGACAGTCCCGATAGTTATCGGGATCCAAAAAAACATCCAAATCCCACTAAATTTTCCCTTCAAAAAACACAAAAAATCAATACTAGAATTTTCAACAAAAATTTCGTAAATTTGCACTCCAATAAAAGGAATTAGAAAATGTTAGATAGACTTCAAATAGTAAAACAACGTTTCGACGAGATTTCGGATTTGATTATCCAGCCGGATGTTATTTCTGATCAGAAACGTTATGTGCAATTGAATCAGGAGTACAAAAACCTGAAAGCATTGGCTGAAAAGCGTGATGAATATGTACTTGTGATGGCTAATATAGATGAGGCAAACGAAATTATTGCTGATGGAAGTGATGCAGATATGGTTGAAATGGCCAAAATGCAACTAGATGAAGCAAAAGAAAGATTGCCTGAACTTGAGGAAGAAATCAAGTTTATGTTGATCCCTAAAGATCCTGAAGATGCTAAAAACGTGATGGTCGAGATTCGTGCCGGAACGGGTGGGGATGAAGCGAGTATTTTTGCAGGAGATTTGTTCAGAATGTATACTAAATATTGTGAGAACCAGGGTTGGAGAACTTCTGTAGTTGATATGAACGAAGGAACTTCGGGTGGTTTCAAAGAGGTTATTTTTGAAGTATCTGGAGATGACGTTTACGGAACTTTGAAGTTTGAAGCCGGAGTGCACCGTGTACAACGTGTTCCTCAGACAGAAACGCAAGGTCGTGTGCATACATCTGCTGCAACAGTGATGGTTTTACCGGAAGCAGAAGAGTTTGATGTACAAATTGATATGAACGATGTTCGTGTGGATTTCTTCTGTTCATCAGGACCTGGAGGACAATCGGTTAATACGACGAAATCTGCGGTACGTTTAACGCACATTCCTACGGGATTGGTGGCGCAATGTCAGGATCAGAAATCACAGCATAAAAACAAGGATAAAGCGCTAAACGTTTTACGTTCTCGTTTGTACGAACAGGAATTGGCTAAGAAAGAAGCTGAAGATGCTACAAAACGTACTTCCCAGGTGAGTTCTGGAGACAGATCTGCTAAGATTCGTACTTACAACTACGCACAAGGTCGTGTAACAGATCACAGAGTTGGTTTGACTTTATACGATTTAGGAAATATCATGAATGGTGACATTCAGAAAATTGTTGCCGAGTTACAATTGGTAAACAATATGGAGAAATTGAAAGAAGCTTCGGAGGTTTTCTAAGCTGCTAAAATTCTGAAGGGCTGAGGTTCTTAGTTTTTTAGGTGCAAAGGCTCAGAGGTGCAAAGTGACAAAGGTTTTTGTCATTCTATAGCAATATAAAAAAATCCTGTTTCACAATTAGTGAAACAGGATTTTTTTTGACCATAAGATAAAACATAGCCAGTGGTTTCAACCACTGGAACGCAATAAATCTAATGGCAATGTATTGTAGCAATAAATTATCATGATTATATTGTGCATTCCGTTTTTCAAGGATAACCTCGAAATATTAGTTGGAATATCAAAAACAAAAAGCCCCACTTTTACTAATGCAAACAGGAGCTTTTTTGGTTCAGAATTAAGTCTTATCATAAGTTTGCAAAGAAAACCTTAGCAACTTAGAGACTTAGTCCCTCAGAACCTAAAAAAAAGAGACTGTCTCATATTTGAGACAGTCTCTTTTTGGATTCAGAATTAAGTCTTATCATAAGCCTGCAAAGAAAACCTTAGCAGCTTAGAGACTTAGTCCCTCAGAACCTTAAAATATATAGTGAAGGATATTAACTGTTTAACCGTTTGTTTATAAAACGTATAAAGCAAGTTAGATACCTAGAAATACTCTTGTATATTCAAAACATTTATATAGATTTGAGTAAACGTACACACCATTTTTTAATACTATTTCGCTTAACTTTTCCATAATACATAAATTTGAGTTAGACAATTACTCTCTTGATGATTCTTGTTGTGATGATTCCTCGTTTGGAGAATCATGATGTGGTTTTGAAACTAAATTAGTTACGACCAGTTGTAATAATGATCCCATAATGCCTTTGAACATCGAAGTGCTTTTACCTACTACAAAACGTTTTGCAAGATAACCTATCCCGATGCTTATGGCAGATTGTGCCAGATTGCTTTTGAAACCTACCGTTTCGTTGATTTCCTCTACGGTATTCCTGATTAGATTAAGCGGTTTTAAATTGTGCTTAATTTCTTCTATTTCGTCTTTAATAGAACACCACTCGGCGTCCTGTCGAATTTCTAATTCCTGGATCGTCTGATTTAATCCATCAATAGTATAAATAGTTTCCATAACAGTCTTTTTTAGTTATTAATTAATTAAAATCAGCTTTTGTATCATCCTTTTTAGTTTCTTTTAAAATACTGGAAATAATCATATTTCCAATAGGTGTTTTTATGATCTTATGCTGTAAAGTATGCATCAGGATCGCTACAATAAGGTAAAAAAGGGCTACGATAAAAAAACCGTAGTAATACTCCCCAAGTACTTTACCAAGCCATAAACTAATCCCTATATTCAGGAACAAGGTAAAAAATGCAACAACAGCTCCAACTGCTATTCTTGATGTTAATGTCGATAAAACATCTGCTACCGCTGCTACCGTTTTAAGCTTAATTAATTCTAAGCTTGTTTTGGTATAGTTTTCAGCTTTTTCATAAAGATTTAAGTTCTCCTCTGTTGTTGCATTTGATTCCATGATATAGGGTATTTATGGTTTAAAAATTTCACTCTTTAGTAGTTCGTTTTTACACTTTTTGCTTCATCTTTGATAGTGTTGAAGTCTTCTTTTGCCTGGTTGAATTTTGCTTTTCCTTCTTCGATAATATCTTTACCGTTTGAAGTAATAGTGCTTACAACTCCGTCAAATTTTGTTTTTAAATTATCTCCGTAATCTTTCGATTTATCTTTGATTTTTTTTCTTGTGTTAGACCCTTTGTCCGGTGCAAATAATACACCTATAAATGCTCCTGCAGCTGCAGCTCCTAAAATTCCTAATAATGTGTTACTCGTTTTCATAATGTTTGATTTAGTGATTAAAATAATTTTTTATAATGTTGATTTTTAAACTTCGCGACCTTTGATAAGTCTGAATAGTATTGCGATAATTGCAATTACCAGTAATATATGGATGATACTTCCTAAGCTATAAACAAAGAACCCTAGAGCCCAAAGAATAACCAGAATTACCGCGATTGTATATAATAAATTTGACATGGTTTTTATATTAAGGGGTTAATAATTTATTTTTTAGTTTAACTTATACGAAAGGTATAATGTTAAGTTGCTGTTTTTAGCGTCTGGGAATGTGTATGTTGTTCCTGCAACAGTTCTTTCTTTTCCAACAGTTGTTAATCCGTAGTTGTAACGTACACCAATGCTTATTGGGTCAAAGTCTACACCAACACCTGCTGCGATACCGGCATCAAACTTGTTTAAATCGTCTCTGTCAACTTCTTGGTCAAAATCAAAAGTTCCGTCACCAGTTACTTTAGAACTTACTAAATAAGATGCATAACCACCGGCATGAATATTAAAGTTTTTAGTAACATTTACTCTTACTAATAATGGAACTTCGATGTAGTTCAATTTAAATTTTGTATTTCCTGATGCAAAAGCATTGTTGTATTCAAATTCAGCACCTTTTGTAGTGAACAAAATCTCTGGCTGAATAGCGATGAAATCTGAAATAGGTAAAGTGGCATAAACCCCGGCATTGAATCCGTATAATACATTGTTGTCATCTACGTCATCTCCGCTACCGTATAGATTAGACATGTTGAATCCTCCCTTTACACCAAACTCGGTATTTACATTATTGTCCTGAGCGTGTAGCATTCCAAAAGAAGCTGTTAAAAAAAGTGTTAAGGCGCATAAAAAATTTGATTGCATTTTCATAGTTAAAATAATTTAGTTGTAAAATAATTTAGGTCTCAATTTTTAATAATAATAATAGATATATAGGCATTTAATTAATCTCATTGTTGATCCTCTGCATTTCGCGTAGGATTTGATATTGTTCGGGTAAATATTGCAGTACTAATTTTAATATCGCTTTGTCATTTGTTTGTTTCGAAATAGATTCAAACAATCCAATTTGCTCTTTTAATGATTCTGAAACAGAATTGATATAAGCTTTATTA
>Ga0247809_1001111_pt1 | contig 12001 bp, 11 predicted proteins | sample UWRJL104311B1_FD_180951 | JGI IMG/M metagenome (GOLD analysis project Ga0247809, IMG submission 180951) | Plant litter microbial communities from Arlington Agricultural Research Station in Wisconsin, United States - UWRJ-L104-311B-1 | ecosystem: Environmental > Terrestrial > Plant litter >...
AAGGTGGTTTTGATCGGTGTCATGGTGTGATCCTCACGTGATCTTCAACGGTAATGGGCGAACCGGGCGGCCGGCGACACGTCATCCGCGCGGCCCTGGACTCAGTTGTCCTGCGGGCAGTTCTGGGCAACGGTCTCGTAGTTCAGAACCTGTTGCTGGCCCTGGGAGTCGAGGTAGCGAAGGTGGGCATTGACCACGCCGCAGGCCGGGCTTGGGTCGACTTCGGTGGACAAGGCCTTGGCGATGTCCAGGTGCTCGCCGTACATGTAATTGTGGGCTTGAGCAACGGGCTGGGCTTGGGCGGTCAGGGCGCCAAGGCTCATGGCGGCAAACAGGGTGGCGATGCTGAGGTTCTTCCAGTTCATGATGTTCTCCGGTATTCAAAGGGTCATTCGGTCAGGGTTCGAGGCGGTGTGTGTCTGTCGTCTCGATGGGTCCCATTGAACGCCCCGCAGGTATCTCGCTTGTGTCGCGAACCGCCGGAAAATCATCCTTACGTGTCAGAGCCCGCTGCAGATACACAGCGATACATTCGCGCCGAAAAACCTGCCTTTTGCATGCGCATGTATGCCCGGCAGCGCCAGATACAGTGGAATACAAACCCCGGCAGGCAAGTCACGCGCGACTGGTTAAGATGCGCCTCACACACATGAATACGGGAGCTGCGGCAATGGAGCACGTCGATCACATTCTGATTGTCGATGACGATCGCGAGATTCGGGAACTGGTGGGCAACTACCTGAAGAAGAACGGCCTGCGCACCACGGTGGTGGCGGACGGCAGGCAGATGCGTTCGTTTCTGGAATCGACGCCCGTCGACCTGATCGTGCTCGATATCATGATGCCGGGTGACGACGGCCTGCTGCTGTGCCGCGAGCTGCGCACCGGCAAGCACAAGACGACGCCCGTGCTGATGCTAACCGCCCGCAGCGACGAAACCGACCGCATCATTGGCCTGGAAATGGGCGCCGATGACTACCTGGTAAAGCCCTTCGCCGCCCGTGAACTGCTGGCGCGGATCAACGCCGTGCTGCGCCGCACCCGCATGCTGCCGCCGAACCTGATCGTCACCGAGGCCGGTCGTTTGCTGGCGTTTGGCAAGTGGAAGCTGGACACCACCGCCCGCCACTTGCTCGACGCCCAGGGCACGGTGGTAACGCTCAGCGGCGCGGAATACCGCTTGCTGCGCACCTTCCTCGACCACCCGCAGCGCGTCTTGAGCCGCGATCAACTGCTGAACCTGACCCAGGGCCGCGACGCCGATCTGTTCGACCGTTCCATCGACTTGCTGGTCAGCCGCCTGCGTCAGCGACTGGCCGACGACGCCCGCGACCCGGCCTACATCAAGACCGTGCGCAACGAGGGCTACGTGTTCACCTACGCCGTGGAAATTCTCGGGGAAAGCCCATGAAGCTGAGTTTCGGATGGCCGCGCACCCTGGCCTCACGTCTCTCGCTGATTTTTCTGATCAGCCTGGTGCTGGCCCACGGTCTGTCGTTCGGCCTGCAATTTTATGAGCGCTATGAAAGCGCAATGACCACGATGCTCGGCAACATGGAGCGCGACCTCAGTACTACCGTTGCCATCCTCGAACGCCTGCCGCCCGACGAACGCCAGGCCTGGCTGCCACGTTTCGAACACCCGACCTACGTCTACATCCTGGGTGCCGGCCAGACCGGTACGCCGGTGGACATGGACAAGGCGCCAATGTCGGTGCATTCGATGCAGGAAAGCCTGGGCCACGATTACGCACTGACCTTCAATAACATCACCGACAGCCGCCCGCACTATCAGGCGCATCTGACGCTGAAGGACGGCAACCCGCTGACGATTGACGTACGCCCGCAGATCACCCCGCTGTCGCCCTGGCTGCCGCTGCTGTTGATCGGCCAACTGGTGTTGCTGTTTGTCTGCACCTGGCTGGCCGTACGCACAGCGATTCGTCCGCTGACGCGCCTGTCCCACGCCGTCGACAACCTCGACCCCAACGGCGAAGGCATCCGTCTGGATGAAAGCGGCCCGACCGAAGTGGCCTTCGCTGCCGTGGCGTTCAACACCATGCAGCAACGGATCTCGACCTACGTGAAGGAGCGCATGCAACTGCTGGCGGCGATCTCCCACGACCTGCAAACCCCGATCACCCGCATGAAACTGCGCGCCGAATTCATGGACGACTCCACCGAGAAAGACAAGTTGTGCAACGACCTCGGCGAGATGGAACACCTGGTGCGCGAAGGCGTGGCGTATGCGCGCAGCATTCACGGCGCCACCGAAGAAAGCCGGCGTACCGATCTGGATTCTTTCCTCGACAGCCTGGTGTTCGACTATCAGGACATGGGTAAAGACGTGCAACTGAGGGGCAAAAGTGGCATTGTGATCGATACCCGGCCGCATGCGTTGCGGCGGGTATTGGTGAACCTCACCGACAATGCACTGAAATTTGCCGGCGCCGCTGAACTGAAGGTGGAAAGCAAGAACGGCAGCCTGTCGGTGACAGTCATGGATCGCGGCCCAGGCATTGCCGAGGAAGCACTGGCCCACGTGATGGAACCGTTTTACCGGGTGGAGAATTCGCGCAACCGCAGCACCGGCGGCACCGGGCTGGGGCTGGCGATTGCCCAGCAATTGGCGCAGGCCATCGGTGGGTCATTGACGTTGAGCAACCGTGAGGGGGGCGGGTTGTGTGCGGAACTTCGATTGCCAGCACAAGAGACCTGAACCAATCGTCACGCGCAGCTAGGCATTGCCGAATTCGATCCTGCATTTGACTGGGTTACTGCCCCTTCATCCCCGGCCATCAGGATCACTGCCACTTCTCGACTTACAATTGCAACCCCATCAACGTAATTCAGGCAACTACCTGCCCTTCCGGAACTTGTAATGAGAAAAACCTCGTCAACATTGATACTCGCCATATTATCCATATTGCACTTGAGTAATTTAGTTCAAGCCAGCGAGAATTCGAACAAAGCCGCAGGCTGCGTAATCAGCTCACACGGCCGACTTTTGTTGGTACAAGGCGGCCCAGGCAATAAATGGTCTCTACCAGCCGGCTATGCAGAAGCCCGCGAAACCCCCGAACAAACGGCACAACGAGAAACGTTCGAAGAAACGGGATTAACGGTAAACATTATTAAATCGATTGATACAGGCGAGCAGCAAGTCCGGCTTTTTATATGCGCGTCCGAACACGCACTCCAAGTTTCTTCAAATAGAGTCAACTTACTCAAAGCCCCTCACCTCGGGCGAGAAACAATCCAGGCTGGCTTTTTCGATGCGACGGAAGTTGAAGCACTAAAACTGAGATTCCCTGATCAGGTTCTCAGACTATTTGAATTCAAAGAGGTCTGGCAGAACAGTGCAACGGAGGAAGTCGCCTATTTTTCCGATCGATTGCCCTATGTGCAAGACCTTGAGCTTTTCTGGATGAATAAGCTGGCGAATGCCACGTCCGAGTGGGGGGTATTTTTTCGAGCCGGAAATTTCCTGGGCGAGACATGGTTCTACGTTTTGTGTCTACCGCTCATAGCCTGCCTACTCGGATGGCGCTACCTGCACCGGATGCTGTTAGGTCTCATGCTGGTGACACTGATAGCGCAGGTTTTCAAATCAATGGCGGCCATGCCCAGACCCTTCAATTATTTACCGCGACTGAGCCTGGACGGAGCTTCCGGGTTTGGGATGCCCAGCGGGCATGCATTCAGTGCGATGTTTTTTTTCGGCGCACTGGCCTTATGGTCGACATCACGAATCCCGTTGCGATATGGAGCATCCATCGCATTGATGTTGGCGCTTTGGACGGCCATGGCAAGAGTCTGGCTGGGGGTCCATTTTGCTTCAGACGTGTTGGTGGGACTGAGCCTCGGCGTCGCGCTTTTGTACATCGAGCGATTGCAGAATAAACATGAAAGTTCGACTGGAGTTCAAATAGCCGTTCAACCTTACGCATGGTTTGGCCTTGGCACCCTGTGCCTGGTATTGGGTGTTATATGCAATCAGGAAAGCCTTTTACTCCCCTTCGCTGTTGCAATCGGCTATGGATTGGCAGGCCGTCACTCGATCACAGGAAAAGCGAGTGCAGCAACTTCCCTATGGATGTTCATGGGCATGGCAGGCCTGGTCTTGATCAAGGGCTATCTGACCAACCAACTAACTGTCTTCTGGCAGATAGCGGTGAAGGATGCCGTCATTTACATCGCGTTGGGGTACTGGTTACGGGCCGGCGCTTATCGGACTTTTCAAGGGCTGCTTAACTTGTCACTGCCAATTCGAACCAAGTCCCAAGAGTAAGAGCCGATTTGGCCAACCCTCAGCTTTTCGGCGCGTGGGCATGGCGTGAACTCGATCACGCCAAGCCCAATACCCCTTCCCCATGCATCTGCCGCAACAACGCCGCGCCACTGTCCATAAATTCCGCCGATCCGTTCGCCCCCGCCTCGACCGCCAGCCCTTCCAGTTGCGCACGCCCATTGAGCTCGGGAAATTCCTCAATCCGCTGCAACAACCGCCACGCCAACGGACTAAGTTCAGAAAACTTCACACTCCAGTCCTCCGCCCGCCGCACCAACAATAAAGTCGGCTGAGCGGGGGCAGCTTCGGGCTGAAAGTCCGGCCCGACCACATGCACCGGCCAGCCATAGGCCAAGGGCCACGCGAGTGGCGACACCTGCAACGGCCGCGCCAGGATCAACGCCACATCGCTCGGCGCCAGCGGCTCGGCATCAGACTGCTGCAACGCCATCTCGACCCATTCGTAATGTGCCAGTTCCACCATGAACGGCGGCAATGTGCCCTCGCTCAATGCCTGTGGTTCAGACGCGAGAAACTCGACAAACTCTTGGGCAATCTCACCAAATTTAGGCGTGCGCGCACGGTAGTCCCGCAGGAATATCCGCACCAGTGAACGCCACTGCTCATCCCCGAGAATCTTGATCAGCACCGGAAACGTCCCGCTGAGCAGCGTCGACAGGTTGGCGAAAATCAGGTCGCGATACACCTGGGCGCGTTCGGCGTCCATTTCCACCGGCGGCGCGCAGTGTTCGGGATCGCGCAGGTAGCGGCCCAGGGTGGTTTGTTGTTCTAACAGGCTCGGTTTATCCACGGGTCACCCCCTCGGTTTGCAAGCGACGAATAGTTTGCAATTCGGCCACTAACTCGGAAAACGCCGGGAAGTTGAAATCCCGCTCCAGCAGCGTCGGTTGCGTACCGAATCGGGCATAGGCCTGCGCCAGCAAGGACCAGACCACCGGTTTCACCGAAGCGCCATGGGTGTCGATTTTCAAGGAGTCGGATTCATCGAAGTGCCCGGCGACATGCATTGCCACCACCCGGCCAGAATCGATGTCAGCCAGAAATGCCTGCGGGTCGAAACCGTGATTGATCGAGTTGACGTAGACGTTGTTGACGTCGAGCAACAGGTCGCAATCGGCTTCGCGCAACACGGCGTTGGTGAAGGTCACCTCGTCCATGTCCTGCTGCGGCGCGGCGTAGTAGGAGACGTTTTCCACCGCCAGCCGCCGGCCAAGAATGTCTTGGGCCTGACGGATGCGCGCCGCCACGTGGTGCACTGCTTCTTCGGTAAAGGGCAGCGGCAACAGGTCGTAGAGGTGACCGTCATCGCTGCAATAGCTCAAATGCTCGCTGTAAAGCGGCACGTTGTAGTGGTCGAGGAACGCCCGGACTTCTTGCAGGAACCCGACATCCAGCGGCGTCGGGCCGCCGAGGGACAACGACAAGCCGTGACAAGACAACGGGAAACGCTCGGCCAGGGCGCGCAACGCGTGACCATGGGCGCCGCCGATACCGATCCAGTTTTCCGGCGCGACTTCCAGAAAGTCGAAATCGCCGGTGCGAGCGGCCTGAAGGTCTTTCATCAAGCCGCGACGCAGGCCGAGCCCGACAGTGGCTTTCGTGGAGGTGGAAGAGGTCTGCATGGTGTCGATCTCAATGATTGCCGTAACGGAATCACAGTTAATCGAAGTGCTGTATCGGGGCTGTGTTCGGTTGCGGCTGAACATCGTGGCGGATGTATCAGTGACGGGTCTGTACACACTTGGGTACAGACCCATTGGTTGGCGTTACGCCAGGTCGTATTTCTCGCGCACCAAATGGCCGATGCCGATCCGGTCCAGCACGGTCATCGGACACAGGAAGGTCACACGAACGGTGCCGGGCAAGCGGCTGATGTCGATGGAGCCGGTGATGGTCGCGCGGTTGAGCACTTCGTCATACGGCAAGCCGGTGACCGACGCAGCGCGCTTCAGGCCATTTTCGACTGCAACGTTGAGGTTTTCGCCGCTGCCGATAAAGGTGATCGGACCGCTCTGCTCGATCTCGTGCTGCCCCCAGCGCTCGCCCAATTCACGGACTTTCTGCCGCTGCTGCGCATTCATCGGTCGGGCCATGGGCGGCAGGTCGTCAAGATTTTGCAGGAGGATCGGCCCTTCCAGCGTCAGGTGCTTGATCACTTCCACCTGCACTTCGGTTTCCCCGGAGCAATCGGTGGCGTGCCCGGCGATTTCGCCGTTGCCCTGCTGGGCATGCATGTCACCCATGTACACCCCGGCGCCTGGCACCTTGACCGGACAGATCAACACACAGCCTTCGCGGATCGAATTGGTGTCCATGTGGCCGTCGGTCTTCGCCACGTGTAGCTCTTCGCGGGTCATGCCGAAACGGTGCGGCGCATTGATCAAGTATTGGCCGAAATCGGCGCAGTTGTGCGAGTCAGGCAAGTCACGGGACGGAGTGGTGCCGATGTTGCCGAGGAATGGGCGCATGTGCGCGGCGACGCCGGGGATGTCGGCGCGGGCCAGCGACAGGATCGAATGCTGGGCGGCAAACTCCGGCAGTGCCGACATCTCGGACGCATTGCCCGCCAGTTGGTTGGCGACGTCCTGATTGACGGTCAGGCTCACCTGATTTTGCGCATCGAATACGATCACGTAACCGTGGCTGAAACGAAACGCACTGACTTCGGCACCACAGTTGTTGCAACGAATGGAATCTTCGCCGATGCCTTCGATGTGGCTGGCCGGGTGGTCGGTGCCGCACTTGGAGCAGAATTTGGAGACGAACGGATCGCCGTTGTAGCGCCCCTCGACAAAACTCATGACCCCGGATGAAGTCGCCAGCGAAGTCACTCGCATGCTTTTGATCTTGATCGCCACGGCGTCGCCGACTTCCGCACCGGCGATGGCCACCGGTTGTGTCACTTCGTGGCCGCCTTCAAAGGCCGGTGTAATCATCGGCCCCCAGCAACCCGGAGGTGTACCGGTGATCAGCGTGCCGCCGTCGGCCAGCGGCCCAAGCATGGGCTGGCTGGGGCCGATGATGCCTTGGGTGTAATGGTCGACGCGCAGGCGATTGACGGGTTTGGTTTCAGACACAAGCGTAGTCATCAGGGGGTTCCCTTCACGGAGTCAGAAGCGAAGACGGCCGCCTGTTGCGACGACCATCAGATGCCTGGGCAGAACCGGTGTTCGGGTGCTGGACGGCCTTTACAGTTCATCGCAGGTTTGTATCCGGGCTGTGTTCGGCAGTGGCCGGCAGTCGCAGAAACTGTATCGGGAGAGGGTTTAGATACAGTGCGATACACCGCACCAATCCCCTGGAGGAACACAAATCCCCTGTGGGAGTGAGCCTGCTCGCGATAGCGGTGGGACAGCCAGCATCCATGTTGAATGTAAGTCCGCTATCGCGAGCAGGCTCACTCCCACAGGGGACTTTCGTCGTTCCAGACAGCAGTGCATATCCCACGAACTAAACTTAATGCACCCAGGACGTACTTGGCGTCCTGTTCATTCCAACGACCACCGCCCAGAGGTAATGCCTCGATAAATACTGCCTCTGGACCGTGATCCTGCTAAAGGAGCACACGTGATGGACGAGGCCAGACTCAATGATTTCATGGGCAAACTGGTGAACGACATGGGCGGCGCGGCGATGCTCGCCAACGTCATCCTCGGCGAAGAGCTCGGACTGTACCGGGCCATGGCCGACAGTCAGCTCATCAGCCCGGAAACCCTCGCCGACAAAACCGGCTGCAACCCCCGCCTGGTGCGCGAATGGCTCAGCGCCCACGCGGCTTCCGGTTACATGGAACACCTCGACGGCCAGTTCCGCCTGCCGGAAGAACAAGCCTTGGCGCTGGCGAACGAAGATTCACCGGTCTATGTGGCCGGCGGTATCGGCGTGGTCGCATCGTTTTTTCATGACAAGGACAAACTGGTCAAGGCCATGCGCGGCAACGGCGCCCTGCCCTGGGGTGATCACCATCCGTGCATGTTCAGCGGCACCGAACGGTTTTTTCGGCCTGGATACAAAGCGCACCTGATCGCCGAATGGCTACCGGCGCTTGAGGGCGTGGTGGCCAAGCTGGAAGCGGGCGCCAAAGTCGCGGACATCGGCTGCGGGCATGGCGCCTCGACGGTGATCATGGCCCAGGCGTTCCCGAACTCGCGGTTTGTCGGTTTCGATTACCACGCGCCCTCCGTCACGGTCGCCACCCAGCGCGCCGAAGAAGGCGGCGTGGCCGCGCGGGCACGGTTCTTTCAGGGCACCGCCAAGAGCTACCCCGGCACCGACTATGACCTGGTCTGCTACTTCGACTGCCTGCACGACATGGGTGACCCGGTGGGTGCGGCCAAACACGCCTATGAATCGTTGAAACCCGACGGAGCGGTGTTGCTGGTAGAGCCTTTCGCCAACGACTCGCTCGACGACAACATTACCCCGGTAGGACGGCTGTTCTACGCGGCGTCGACGTTCATTTGCACGCCTAATTCGCTGTCCCAGGAAGTTGGCCTCGGGCTCGGCGCCCAGGCCGGTGAAGCGCGGTTGCGCGAGGTCTTCACCGAGGCGGGGTTCAAGACGTTCCGGCGGGCCACGCAAACCCCGTTCAACCTGATTCTGGAGGCGCGTAAATAAACGCCGGTCAGCACCCGGACAGGCGCGCTGTCCGGGTGATCGGTCTGCTACGCTGCAACCACTCAAGGCCCTCCCCGGAGTGTTGAACATGCTCGACAGCCTCCTGCGCGAACAACTCGAGCGGCTTCGGCAACTGATGGCTGACCAGCCGTTTGTGGTGCTGACCGGCGCCGGCATCAGCACCCCGTCGGGCATTCCGGACTACCGCGATAACCAGGGCGTGCGCCGCGGCCGACAACCGATGATGTACCAGGAGTTTCTGTCGACCCCGCAATCACGTCGACGCTATTGGGCACGGGCCATGCTCGGTTGGCCACATGTGAACCTGGCACAGCCTAATGTCGCGCACGAAGCGTTGGCCAGTTTGCAGAGCACCCGGCAGATCAGCGGCCTGATCACCCAGAACGTCGACACCCTGCACGATCAGGCCGGCAGTCATGACGTGATCGAATTGCATGGCAGCCTGCACCGGGTGCTGTGCCTGGATTGCGGGGTTCGCAGCGAACGCAATGCCATACAGCGCTTGATGGAAGAGCAGAATCCCTACCTGGCCGGGGTCGACGCGGTACAGGCGCCGGATGGCGATACCTTGCTGGATCCGGCATTTGAAGAGCGATTCCAGGTGCCCCATTGCCCGCATTGCGCAGGCGAGCGGATGAAACCGGATGTGGTGTTTTTCGGCGAGAACGTGGCGCAGGCAACGGCGGCCAAGGCGATGACGGCGGTGGAAAAGGCAGCGGGGTTGCTGGTGGTCGGGTCTTCGTTGATGGCGTATTCGGCGTTTCGGTTGTGCCGGGCGGTGGCGGATCAAGGGAAGCCGTTGATTGCGATGAATCTGGGGAAGACCCGTGCGGATGACATTCTGGATTTCAAGATTGAGGGATCGTGCGAACAGCTTTTGCCTTTGCTGGCCCAGCGCCTCACCACATAAATACTGACAAAACCCTATCCCCTTGTGGGAGTGAGCCTGCTCGCGATGAGGCCAGCCCATGCAGCATTGATGTCGACTGATCCACCGCCATCGCGAGCAGGCTTGCTCCCACATTGGCACTGTGTTTCATCTGGCAGACAAACGCTGGCCCAGGTTTTCTTCCTTGAGAATATCGAACAACGCCTGCGCTGCCGCCGACAGTTCAACCCCAGGCCGGGTCAATACGCCGATGGCCCGTTCCACCACCGGATCGCGCAACGTAATGCACCGCGCACCGAGCTCTTGCATCTGCCCGGCGCACAACGCCGGCACCGCACTCACGCCCAAACCGCTGGCCACCATTCGCCCCACCGTCGCCAACTGATGGCTTTCAAACTCCACCGGCAATTTCATCCCCCGCGCCTGCAAATGTTCTTCCAGCATCACCCGCAATGTCGAGGGTCGCTGCAAAGTGATGAACGGCTCCTTGAGCAACGTTTGCCAATCGATATCATCAAGCTCGGTCAACGGTGAATCTTTCGGCACGACAGCTACGAACCGGTCCACATACAACGGCGTGAACGCCAGCGACGAACTCTGCGTCGGCTCGAACGCCACGCCCAGCTCAACCTGCCGGTCTCGGACCATCTCCAGCACCTGCTCGTTGATCACGTCATTGACCGTGACATTGACGTTGGGATAGCGCGCGCGGAACGTCTTGAGGATCGGCGGCAGCAGGTTGCCGGCAAACGATGGCATGGCCGCCAGCGTCACGCGGCCGCGCTGGAGGGTGAAGCGTTGGCGCAGTTCGTCCTCGGCATTGTCCCAATCGGCGATCAACCGACGCGCCAGCGGCACCAGCGATTCGCCTTCGGCGGTCAACGCCACGTTGCGCGTATTGCGGGTGAACAAGCGCCCGCCCAGGCCCTCCTCCAGCGCCTTGATCGTCAGGCTCAACGCCGATTGCGACAGGTGCAGGCGCTCGCAGGCCACGGCAAAACTCAGGCTTTGGGCCACGGCCAGGAAGGCGCGGATCTGCTTCACGGTCATGTCGCTTTGCTCCAGTTGTAAGCTATAAGCTTCAAGCTGCAAGAGTAGAGCAGCCATTATTGAGTTTTATCTATCAATCAACCTTAAAAATCAACTTAACAAATGAATACAAGAGCGCGACACTTCGTCGCATACGGCTAGCCAGCCGACCACAAAGAATAAAAGAGGTGCATATGGCAGGTTTCGACAAGCGCGTGAGTTCCTACGAGGAAGCTCTGGCAGGTCTTGAAGACGGCATGACCGTGATCGCTGGCGGCTTCGGTCTGTGCGGGATCCCGGAAAACCTGATCAACGAGATCAAACGCAAAGGCACCCGCGACCTCACCGTGGTTTCCAACAACTGCGGCGTCGACGGTTTCGGCCTCGGCGTGCTGCTGGAAGACCGCCAGATCAGCAAGGTCGTGGCGTCCTACGTCGGCGAAAACAAGATGTTCGAAGAGCAGCTGATGAGCGGCGCCATCGAAGTCATCCTGACCCCACAAGGCACCCTCGCTGAAAAAATGCGCGCAGGCGGCGCCGGCATTCCGGCATTCTTCACTGCCACTGGCGTTGGCACCCCGGTCGCCGACGGCAAGGAAACACGCGAATTCCATGGCCGCCAGTACCTGATGGAAGAATCCATCACCGGTGACTTCGCCATCGTCAAAGGCTGGAAAGCCGACCATTTCGGTAACGTCATCTATCGCCACACCGCCCAGAACTTCAACCCGCTGGCCGCTTCCGCCGGCAAGATCACCGTGGTCGAAGTTGAAGAAATCGTCGAGCCCGGCGAGCTGGACCCGGCACAGATCCACACCCCTGGCATCTACGTCGACCGGGTCATTTGCGGCACGTTTGAAAAGCGCATCGAACAGCGCACCGTGCGTAAGTGATCCCCAGCCCCCGGACCGAATGAAGGAATAACAACAATGGCACTTTCCCGCGAACAAATGGCTCAACGCGTCGCCCGCGAAATGCAGGACGGCTTCTACGTCAACCTGGGCATCGGCATTCCGACCCTGGTCGCCAACTACATCCCTGAAGGCATGGAAGTCATGCTGCAATCGGAAAACGGCCTGCTCGGCATGGGCGCGTTTCCGACTGACGCCGAAGTCGATGCCGACATGATCAACG
>Ga0247809_1001113_pt1 | contig 11988 bp, 13 predicted proteins | sample UWRJL104311B1_FD_180951 | JGI IMG/M metagenome (GOLD analysis project Ga0247809, IMG submission 180951) | Plant litter microbial communities from Arlington Agricultural Research Station in Wisconsin, United States - UWRJ-L104-311B-1 | ecosystem: Environmental > Terrestrial > Plant litter >...
AATATGTTTTGACTTTAAACATAGCGCAATCAAACAGTAAAATATTCGGAACTGCAGAAATTACGAGTGCTCATGAAAAATTCGTTACCGGCGTTATGGAAGTGACCGGATATGTTTACGTACTTGGTGAAAAAGCTCAAATCAGCATGAAATCTAAAAATGGTTCGGTAAGCGCAGTACTTTATGCAAATGAAGGCGTAATACAATTTACTAAACGAGGCGGTTCTGATTTAGTTCCCAAAGAAACGATTCTCACGAAACTTTACGATTAAAATATTGAATCAATTATAAGCTAAATAAGCTGTGAATGAGAGTGAGACTTTAAAGTATCAAATATGAAATACTTTATAAAAACACAGAATTGACTAAGCCTTACCACTGTTATATACGGTAATGCATTTGAACTATAATTTATAGTATGTATAAACGTTTTTTTTACAATTATAGTAACGCAAATTTATAAAAAAAAGTAATATATTTGTAAAGAAAACATAACAAATTAAAAAAGTTATATATTTGCAACAAAACATAAATAATTAAAAGATTCATATATGTTACAGGAAATAATTGCTTACAGAAAAGTAGCTAGCCAAATAGATGAATTAATAGACAATTCACCATTCAAAAAAAAATATATAGTAGAGCAACTTGGTTTATCAAGCCCAACATATTACAGGAAAATGCAAACACAAACGTTTACAATTGATGAAATGCTTGCAATTGCAAAAATTCTTGATCCAGTAGAATATAATAAATGGGAATTGTTAGAAGAGATCGAACAAGCTAAAAACGATATTACAAACAAAAAAACCATTCCGCACAGCGAAATGGTTAAAAGGATAAAAGCGAAGAAAAAAGATATTTAGAATAAATCTTTGACCTGTTTTTGTCTGTTATCGTGAAAAATTAAAAGATATATTTTACCACCACTAACAGAATAAAATAAGGTTATTTGCTTTACAACCAAAATACTACTAAAATCAAAATCCCTGTTATAGAGCCCTAAATGGGGATTTTTTGATATAATCTCAATTGTTTTTAAAACCTCTTCATCGAACTTTTCAGCAACTCCAAAAGACCAATTTTCTAACAAATAATCGTAGTTTTTAGTATAAGTCTTTTCTGCTTTCTCCGTCCAAATTACTTCCATAAAACTTTTTTTGATGTAAATATAAATCAATTCTAAAAAGTTTTAAAAAAAAATCCAAAAAAAGTAAGTTTAATATTACTTTAAATTATCATTTAGATTTTAAAAATTATAAGAAAAAAGCTAGTTAATTGTTTTTTTTTGTTTTTAAGAATGAGAAATTAAAGATTCATTTTTTGAAACATTTTTTATTTTAGAGTAGATTATTTGTTTTCTCAAAAGAAGGCACTAGCGAGGGCAAAAAAAAGGGCGAATAACTGCAAACATAATTGCCCTTTTTTTTGCGACGGGAGCGTCCGACACTTATTATTGCGACAATTTGTTAGGGCTAAGCGCAAACTAAATTTTGCCCTGACAAATTGTTGTAATAATTGCCTGTGGCGGAACATTTACGAATAGCGGGGGGTTTAGGCGCAAATAATATAAACGGGCTAAACGCAAACTTTATTTGGCCCGTTTATATTATTTGTGGCTAAATAGGGTAGGCCCCCCGCTATACCTATTGTGCCACTAATGGAAAACATTACTTTCTTTTTAAAAGAAAATGTGTTTTGAAAAAAGAATCCGGGGGGTTTGGGGGAGACCACCCCCGGCACAACGAATGTAACATAACGGAATATCTAAAGTGAAACGAAGGCGACGGAGCGAAGCGGAGTTAATTACTTAAACTTCAATTTATTTACGGTTATCCGTAATAATTTTATACTTGTATAGTTTATCTTCGGGCACAACCAAAAAAAATAAATTATGGACGAACATAAATATAAATCGCTTTTTATCTATGACTTAGAAGGGAACCAATATCAATTTAATCAAGAATTTAAAAGAATTAAAAATGAACATGGAGATTCTGATGAAATTAAATTAGAATTTTACAAAGGTGCTTTTAGATCTATAATTACTTTTCATAAAAAACACCAGGACAAAGATGACTTATATGGACGTAAGATTGAAGGATATTATAAATCTTTCATTAATGCACTAAAACAAGATAAAATTGATGCAGCCGAATTCGTGCAAGGATTAGAAGATTTTAAAAATAAAGAATTACCAAACATTAAAATTGTACAAAATATCTCTAGCGCATACATTCCTGAATATAAACAATATAATCCAAATACAAAATATGGCAGACGGAAAGCTAGAGAACAAGCTCAAAGAAATTACGAAAACGGCACTCCAGAATATAGAGACGGAATTGATTCCATAAAAGTGGTATTATGGATAATAGTAATTGGATTTGCATTTGTTCTATATCTAATTAAAAGAAAATTAGGGCTCTAAATCCCTAAATTAAAGCGGAGTTTCTAAAAGCCTTTAATCATAAACTTTTTTCACTCGATATTTACCATCTTCAGTTCTTTCAAGAAAACGATTGACTTTATTACAAGCTTCATCGATAGCTTCTAGATGCCATAAAAATTCGTCAAGAGGCATCGAAATATCTTTAGCAGCATATTCTTTTAATGCTAAATCATAATTTTCTCTTGCTTTTTCTATCTCTGGATCTTTTTCGAAAACCGATTTGTATTTTTCCATTATATGTTGAATTAATAAATACAAAATTATAATTCGACCGCACATTGCTTATAAATAATCTGTTATAAATTGTAACTAAAATAATTGCATGAAATACGGTTTTCCGTAAAATTTAAAAATATGAATAGTTTACATTAGCGCCCAAACAAAAAATTAATTTAAAAACTATGATTTCACTTTTACAAACTGTTGCAAAACCAGTAGTTGCCACTATAGTTAAACAAGCAGTAGCAACAGAAAAACCCGTTAATGATGCTTTAGAAATTTTAAGTAAAGTCAACGAGTTTTATAGTTCAGCATGGGATAAACTTATATTATTTGGTACAGTATCTTTCGCTATAGTTGGGATATTTGTACCCTTAATAATTCAATGGTATCAAAAAAGAGTTTTAATTATAAACGAAAAAGAATTTGAGTCAAGGGTAAATAAAAAGATTGATCAAATTAAAAATGAAATTACTGATGAGTTGTCTAAAAAAATAGATGAAAAATTTAAATTATTTGATAAAGAATTAGAAGTTGCTAAACAATTATCGGTTGCACAATCATATCATATACAAGGAAATTTATATGCGCAAAAAGATGAATTTTACGAAGCTTTAAAAGATTTTATTAGCGCAAGTAAACATTATTCCTATTGTCAAGATGCTTTTAATTTGAAAAGATCCTTAGAAAATATTGGTTTTATGCTTGATAGATTAAAAAAAACAGATACAGACAATCTTAAAAATGTTGATTTAGTGGATCTTGTGAAAATTTTAGATAAAATTGATAAAGAACAAAAAACAAATGTCTTGCTAGATTTTACCAATGAAATAAGAGCAAAACTACATAACATGAAATAAAAAAAAAGCCTCAATTAATGAGGCTTTTTTTTTAAGTTTTCATATAGTTTATAATACCTAAAACTAAGGCTGAAATAGCAATCAATGGAGTTGCAATTTTATTTATTCTTTCAATTCTTAAATTCCAGAGGGCTCTTTTATATTCTGCCACAAAACCATTATCAATTTTTACTTTTATGTAACCTTTTGTTGTAATAAATATTCCTTGCTCACTGACAAGAACTAAATCTTCCTTTTTTAAATAAAATAGTGCATTACTTAGTGTAACGGTATTTTTAAATTCTAAAGAACTAATTTCTTTATTTTTATTAGGAAAAAGAACTTCTCTTAATTCTTCTACCTGATACATCTTGTTATAATCTTTAGAAAGAGTAAACAAAATATTATCAAAAAATTCTAGTGGATTTTCTGTCATCGTTTTTTTTTGCTTTTGGTTAAGCAAAGATAAAAGTATTATTTAGTTATTGTAATAAATGTTATTTCGCCAAAATACAAAACATCTTGAATTGGGGTTTCTTTAATTTTCGTCAATCGATTTTTATATTCAGAAATCATCAAATTTGTCTTTAAGTGATGATGCGAAAGTTTATTTTCTAATTCAATAATATTTTTTTGCGTTTCGTTTAGTTCATAATCCGGAAGATCTAAATTCAATTTATTTTTTTCCTGTTTTAATAGATTTTGAGTTGTATAAAATTCTTTATTGTCGTTTATCAATTGATTTTCTTCATTTTTAATTTTAAGTTCTAATTCGTTTATTTTCTTAGCTTTATTTACTGCAATTGTATCTAAAAAATGAGATTTAAATTGAATATTAAACTTATTTTCAAACTCAAATTTCTTTTTAAATTCTAGCTGATTTGTTGAGATTGTACTTTCGTAATTTGAATAAACAATTGCTTTTTTTACAAATGAATTTTTCAGTAACATATTTAATTTACTTTCTGAACAATCTTTTAATTCGATTTTTTCTTGAATAACTAAACAATCTGTTTTTTGAGTTTTTAAAGTATTTATTTTTAACCCTTGTTCATTTTCCTTTAAAATGTGCATTTTATCATTTGCAAGAATAAAAACCTCCGATTCTGTTGCGTAAATTAAATTTCCTGTTCCTTTAAAATTTGTTTGATAAACATTATAATCATAATCTATTTTTAATGCATTTGGAGACTTTTTATATTCTTTTATTTGGTGTTTTATATCATTGAAATTATTATTTACTGTAGACCAAAATCCATTAGCAAATAAATCCTGCATAAAGAATGTTAGGAAACAAAAAATAAATAAAATAATCCCCTCCTGGCGAATATTTCCTGAACGAATTCTCATTTCAGGATTTGCAGGAAGAACACAAGGATTTTTATAAAATGGATATAGCAACGGAATTCCTTGCAATGTCACCATATCAAACAATAAATGGGAAAAGACAGAAAAAAATAAAATAATTGAAATGCTATAATTATCACTAAAATTCTTTTCTATAAATATGCTTAAAATACAAATACCAATTAAAAAAAATACTGAATGTGTAATTGTTCTATGCCCGTAATTTACTGATAACCATTTTGCAATAGGATAAAAAGTTTTTCCTATCCAACTCTTTGTATGATCTATATCTGGCAATAAAGAACCGATTAAAGTAACTGATATAAATAAAGGACTTGCAAAAATATTTACAGAGAAAAAACTACAAAATAATCCTGTAAAAACGATACCGCCAGTTAAATGATTTGGTGCTGTCATAAAATTAAATATTGAATAAAAATATTCTTAAAAACGAATTTCTCCTTATTATTATAGAAACATATTAGTAGTTGATTCTCAGTGTTTATTTCTATTTTTTGCACACAACCAAATGCAATAGATTTACCACTTGTGGCATTTATTAATTGTACATTTTCATTTACTAGGTTTTTTAAATCAACTTTCATTTTAATTAATGATATGTTTCGCGAAGATCATTTTCATAATCCTGCATTTGTTCATCTCTTAATTCATTTGTTGATTGTCTTTTTAAATCTTTAAGATTTTTTCTATTAGTTTTTAAGATATTTTCTTTTTTATGATTTTTAACTGAATTATACGAACTACATTTTATATTTATTACTACTATAATTAGACAGATTAATACTTTAATTACTTTCATTTTGATTGTTTTTTATTAATTATTTATTAGTGTTATATTATTATATATGGAAAGGCGCGCGCCGGACAAAATAACTATTTTGTCGTGTTTTGAAATGGCTAAAAACCAGACAAAAATCAAAATTCAAAATTATAAGAATTTTCTTTATATATTTTGAAATGATTTTAGGAATTATCGGGATTTCTCAGGATTTCTCAGGAATTCTCAGGAATTCAAAGAAATTTTCGTCTAAAATTTGAAAGAAGAGGACGAATTAGAAAAAGTAAAACCATTGCAATTCCTCCGATAAATCGTAAAGCTGGTTCGTTCATTTCACGTGATAAAAATCTTAGAGAAGTAAGCAAGCCCAGAGAAACAATTATTATCCAAGTCATATCAATTTCAGGTAACGCACCAGTATGTCGAATCTCCCTAATAGTTTGTGTGTCTAAAAAGGGTTCTTTTTTGTATCGATTTATTAATTCAGAAATAGCACGGGGATTTCCATTTGTTTGATCAAAAATATGTGAGTAAAAAAGTTCTTTATTTTCAACTTCTAAATTATTAGCCAATTGATTTATAAGCAAAAAAGATTCTTTTCTATTCAAATTTTTAAGTTCTACTTTTTCAAAATTCCAAAGAAATGAAGTATTTACAGCTTTAATTTCCCGAGCACCTGCAACAATTACAAAGCAATCTTTTAAGCGTTCTAGCGCTTTTTTAGCACTTGGAGTAATATTAGTTATATCATCAATAATTAAGCAATATTCAAAAGGTTTAATTGCCGAAATGATTGTATCGCAAAGATGCATTGTATTTTCTCTCTGAATTTTTTTATTGATTTCTTCGGTTGTGAAATCTTTCCAAAGCATCGCTAAGACGGTTTCTTTTTCCTTGAAAAGAAAAAGTAAAATTTGAGCCAGTGATTTTTTAATATTCTCAGTATCATCAAGGCGTAAGACTTTTTTATCAATATCAATATTCTTTAAAAGATGTGTTTTTCCCGAACCAATTTTTCCAATTAAAATTGTATTAATGTGTTTACCAATGTTTGTATTTAAATTGATTAATTCCTCGTTTCTACCAACTGTAAAATACGATTCTGAGAAATCTATATTGATCAATTTTTGTTTTGGTTTCGAAATTAACAAGTTATACATTTTCTGATACCATTTTAACGGCGAAGCCGTTACAGTATTTACTCGATTTCGTAATTCTTCCGTTGGAATTTCTGCGTAAATAAGTGTTGTATTGTAATTTTTATGCCCCAGCATTTCTTTAATTTCAGCTAAAGAAGTTCCCGCAGATAAATGATGCGTAGCAAAAGAATGGCGTAAAGCATGCGGATGTAAATTTTGAATATTTACTTTCTTACTGATTATATTTATCGCTTCCCAAATTGTTTTTCTTGAAATATGTCCTGTACTTGAATTTTTTGACGGAAACAAATAAGAATCTGATTCGATGAAAATATTAGTCGTTGCCAAATAATCTGCAATACTTTGATACAAACGATTTGAAATTGGAATTGTTCTCAAATCTTTTTTCTTTTTTTTGAGAGATTGTATTGTGAGAGTTCTATTTTTAAAATCAAAATTTTTGCATTTTACACTGCAAGCTTCAGTAATTCTTAAACCTGCATCAAGCATAAGTAAAACAATCACTTTATGTTTTACATTTTTGATAGAATTGATCGTTTGCTCAGATTCTTCTTTTGTGATGTAATGAAATTGTTTAACTAACATGATATCTAAATTTGTTTGTGAGGAGCGAGGGGTATGCTAGCAGGTGCCAGCCACCACCCCGACAGGGGCGCTTGCGTTTGGCTGGTTCCTGCTAGTATGCCCCGAGTGGAGTTTTTATTTTTTCTTAGAACCTTGAATGAAAAAGGAATTTACACACGGTTTGTTTTCTGGATTTTGTTTCTTTAGATAAAAATAATTTTTGAGCAAAGCGATAATTAAAGGTTTTAATTCCTCAGCGCAATTTTCAAAATTTACGTCTCTAAATGTAAAAGGTTCAGATTCCATAATAAGTTTGATAACTAATTTTTCAATGATTTTTTCCATATCTAAATATTTTTAAAGTAAAAAAGACTAAAACATCTTACCATCTTACCCAAGCCAGCAATAGCAAGGCGGGTAAGAAAAAAAAAGTGTTTTTTTATGTTACCCAACTTACCCAAAATTTAATTTTTCGAGTTTTTTGTTTTTGGGTAAGATTGGGTAAGATTAGGGTAACTTATTTTATATTAATCTTACCTTATATTAAACCTTATATTTAGTGGTATATATAAGTATTAGGTAAGATAGGTAACTTGTTTTAGTGGTATTTGATATTTTATTTTTTACTGTTACCTTTTTTTTAAAGAATTAAATCGATTTAATTTCAATTTCGGTTTGTTTAAGAACTTCAATTGTATGTTTCATTTTTGGTAGATTTTTGTCATTTTTAGGATAAAACGAACCTTCGACAGCTCCAAAATTGCTTTCGGCAAAAAGCGGTTTTGGATGAACCCAATAACCGTAAATACCATTATCTTTTGCTTTTTCATATCCTAAAGAATGCATTGCGCGACCAACGGCGACAGCATTTACATTTACACCAAGCGGACGCAAATAAACCAAAACATCTGTGCTTGTAAAATGTGTTCCTTGACCAATTTGAGCCTTTTCAAAGTATTTACCAATTAATTCCTGCTCTGTAGATAATTGTTTAAATTTTGAATTTCTTTTCTCGTTTTGCTCGATTTCGTCTTTTGATAAATCCCATTGATTACGATTTGTTGTACATTTAAATAAAGCATAAGCCTGTGACCAAATAAAATCGACATTACAATGTTTTGAATAATCCCAGTTTATACCTTTTATATTGAAGCAAAGCCAACGAACAGAACCCGTTTCATCAGCTAAAAAACTTTGTTCATTTGTAGAACCAACAAAAGAACAACGACGTAATAAATTTGCTTCATTACGCCCAAAAGGAACTCGAATATTGATGTTTTTCATTGAAAATAAAGCTTTTAATTGCTTTGTATCTTGTTTATTTAAAGACGCTAATTCGTCAATATTTATCATAAAATTTCGAGCCAAAGAAATAATACCGTCTTTATCTGTAGTAATTCTATCAGTATAATAAGGTGAAAGTTGGGCAGGGGAGAGCCAATTCCAAAAAGACGTTTTACCATCGTTTTGATTAGAAACCAAAACCAAAGCTTGTTTATTAAAAAAATGGTCGTCCATAGCACAAAAAACCGCACGCACCAGCCATTTGCGAAAATGATACTCGAAAGCACCTGAATCAAAAGCTAAAACATATTTTGCGAGATTCGCAATATGATCAGTTTTACCGTCCCATTTTGGTAGACTAGAAAAATAATCCTGAATAGGATTAAAATCTTTACAAAAGTCTGATTTAAGAATTGCAGATAAATTGCTAAGAGAAATTTTTATACCATGTTTTTGTAAATCTAAGTACAAATTATTCTCGTTCAATTCTTTCCAATTATCCGAATTTAAAGTAGCAATCTCTACAAACATTTTAATTTTATTGTAGCGAAATTTATATTTATTACTTAAAAAATCTTCAGTTTGATGAAAAATAGAATAGATTTCTTTTGATTTATCCTGGATTGAAATGTCATCGATTAATTTCTGAAAATCAGCTTTATTATTTGTTTTAAAAAAATCAGCAACATCATTAAAATCCTCAGGTAAAAGGATTTCCTTTATGTCATATTTAGACATAATTTTCTTTTTCGCATTAATTCCAGCCTGATCATTATCATAACAAATAAATATATTCTTATTATTTAATAACTTTAATTGTTCAGGTGTAATACTATGATTCTCAGATCTAAAAGTCACAGAGTTAAAACCATTTGCATTTAGAATAAGGCAATCTTTTTTACCGGCACAAATAATTATAAATTCAGCGTTTTTACTAATTTGTTCTAAACCAAAAATATCATTTGCGCGATACTTATTCAAAAAGAATTTTTGTGTTTTTTCTTGTTTTGGTATATATATTTCAGCAATAAAATCATTTAATTTATAAGCAAAGCCTAAAATATTAGGAAACAATTTAACTTTAGAAATGTCATTTTTAGTTGAATTGTAAAATTCAAATTTATCCAAAGCAAACACATTGTATTTCTGCAATAATTCTTGAGTTATATTCCAATTTCCTTGAGAAAAATAATCTAAATGTAAAGGAGTAAAATCCTTCGTTTGAAAAGAAAAATGATTTGAATTTCCATTATCTTGAATATTAAATTCTGCTGCTATAATTTTTAAAACTTTATCAAAATTTTGTTTGCAATCTATATTATTTAAATCCGCAACAAGCTGAAAACAATCGCCTTGTTTACCAGTAGAATTGCATTTAAACGAGTTGTTTTTGTAAAGTTTGAAACTAGGTTTTTTATCTTCTGAGAATGGAGAAGAAATATTTCCCGCAGGAAAATCGTTAATTTTTAAAAATTTAAAGAAAATTTCTTTTTCAGTTATGGCGGATAATATTGTATTTTTGTCCATGTAATATAAATTTATTGATTAGGTAGATTAATTGATAAATATTTAAACTCCTGCTCGAAACAGGAGTTTTTTATTTTTAACTCGAATTGCTTCATTTTTGCAATAAGATTTTTACACTTTACTACTAGTAAAATGCTGGATTTCTGATAATTGTCTTGTATCATTAACCAAGTTTCTAAGGTGATCTTGTTGTTTACATATTGACTCTTTTTAAGATTAAATAATTCTTCTGATATTTTCCTGTTATCCAATTCTAAGCGCAAAACCTCATAAGTATTTGTAATTGACTCATATTCAATGGAGAATTTATCTATAGAATTGTTTTTATTTTCAATTAATTGAAAATGAAGCTTTTCCATTTCTATTTCATTTCTTTTTTTGGTTTGATAATAATTGGAAAGATTTGATAAAGAAATCCCGACGTTAAAAACATTTTGGTTTAAGTTGTATGATAAATTCGGTAAAATCGACAAGTATTTTAATTTGTCTTTTTCATCGTATTTTTTTATCACGCTGTCAATTTTTGCTAATTCAATTTTATTGTAGTTTTTAAAAATTGAATCCGTTTGTTGTGCATAAGAATGATAACTTAACGTAACGAAAAAGTAACACCAAGTCGATGCGTTTTTTAAATATTGAATTTTATTTTGATTCATACGAGTGAGAATTTAAAGTAAAGAATATGTAAAGCTTTTAAAACCCCTGAATTATGCAATCCCTTATGTCACAAGCACCACTATTCTGTTTTGAACTATAATTTATATTATGTAAAATAGAATATTTTAAAAACCTTCTACTTACATTTCTTTCTTCATTCTTTTTTCGCTTATAAAAACAGATTACTTAGCCATCAGCGAATTCTTTAGAATTAATTATACCTCTATTTTGAAACACACTCAAAAGTTTAAATGATAATAATGTTTTTAAAATCCTAAAAAGCATTTTTTAAAGTCTAGAAATCAGTTAATTTTAACATTTTCTTAAAATAATTACATTCTCTCAAAGATGCTTTCATTGTAAGAGTTTATTTTATTATTTTTACATTCGATACTTTAAAAAAATTATCAAACGTATGAATACAATTGCTGAGCATATTGCAGATTTTTTAAAAGAATACCCGCCATTTGATAACTTAACTTTTCAGGAATTATCTGATATTGCTACAAACATTCGTGTAATCAATTTAGAAAAACACGCTGTACTTTTTCAAATAAACGACTTACTTCATGATAGTTTTTATGTTGTGGCTTCGGGTGTCATAAATTTAACCACAATTGCTGATGCCGAAGAAACTATTATAAACAAATGCCATGAAGGTGATATTTTTGGTTTACGTCCGTTTTTTGCCAAAAATAATTATATGATGACTGCAAAAGCACGCGAAGAAAGCATTATATACGCTATTCCTATCGCTGTTTTCAGACCTTTTGTAGCCAATAACTCTGATGTATTAAACTTTTTGCTGGAGAATTTCGCCATCAATTCAAGACATGCAAAAGACAATGTAAACTCTAATGGAAAACTGATATCTGACACTGCTTTCTATGTAGATCAGCAATCAGAAATGCAATATATTCAGTCACTTGCATACAATAATTCACCATTAACAACTGAGTCTAATCGTATCATTAAAGATGTTGCGATCCTGATGACAGAATCTATGGTAGATAATATCGTTATTTGCGAAAACAACAATCCGATTGGTATTGTAACCAATGCCGATTTATCCTCTAAAATTGCAACTGGCCGCTATCCTATTACAGAAACAATTGACAAGATCATGTCTTCTCCGGTTGT
>Ga0247809_1001114_pt1 | contig 11985 bp, 12 predicted proteins | sample UWRJL104311B1_FD_180951 | JGI IMG/M metagenome (GOLD analysis project Ga0247809, IMG submission 180951) | Plant litter microbial communities from Arlington Agricultural Research Station in Wisconsin, United States - UWRJ-L104-311B-1 | ecosystem: Environmental > Terrestrial > Plant litter >...
CTGTTTGCTATGGACATATCACCTGGACAGAGAGACGCTCTGCCAGACAAGCGAACGCACCAAGTCCAGGAAGAATTAAGCATCGTGCCAAGTGTGACAAGCTTGCGGGAGAAGCCGCACCCCCCCCAGAGTTCCACTCGCAACGTTCAAATTAGGAAGGACTTAGACTAAACCCCCCACCGGCATTTAACATTGTGTTGGGAACTGTCATTCTCGTATGAGAGGCACTTCCCATTTGCCATATGTAAATGCAAGCTAGGAAGCGTCTTGTCAACATGGAAAGCAAAAAAAGTCCCCCGCTCAACTCTATTACGTCACAGGACTTATTCGGCGTTTGTGGCTCTACATAAACTAAAAGCATTTACCAATGAGAGAAGAAATGAAGGCAACACTCCAATTCACCGTAACCAAGGAGCCTATCAGTCACTTCGAGATACATAAGCTGACAGGCACTCTACCAGCAAGATAAGAAATAATCTTTGTCGTAACCAAGGAGCCTATCAGTCACTCTGAGAAACATAAGCTAACAAGCACTCTACCAGCAAGAGAAGAAATAATCTTTGTCGTAACCAAGGAGCCTATCAGTCACCTTGATGTACCTACGCTAACAACTTTACATATGCAGGACTGCGGACGATGAAGTTATAGAGCTAGTTCTTTCAGCAAAGAGCTGCATGGCTAGAGTTCTCTCGAAGAAGCATGGTGATCTCCCCGCTCGGCCATATCAGATATGCAATTCTCCACATCTGGCGGACAATCCTCAAATCAATGGTAGCTTCGTGAAGCCCATGAGAGACGTCTCTGAAAGGTTGTCATACAGATACACAGAGTACGGTGAACATAGGAGATGGCCGTTTTTGGAACCGTATGCAATTTCACCAAAACAAGACATGCATCGCAAAACAGATGAATGGGCAGGAACAGGGCGACACATAGGTCGACGACACAATTCGAATATAGACGCCTATGATTTAAGACCTGGGCAGGATGAAAGGCTATCAATGTTCTCTTGATCCATTTGCTTGATTGATGCAACGGTTGTATGAGTGATGTGTCCGAGAAGGCTTCTTAGCAACATCAACTTGGCTGCGGAAGCAATATAGAGCCGTGGCGCCTCATGGTTACACTAATTCAGACATATTTCCATCGATACGCTCCTATTGAATGTCTCCCCGCATATGGTCCTCGGCGTTGCCATGTCCTGACACAGCCATTGAACATTCAACATCGTCTTACGTGTGCTGAACACCGTTGGGAACTAATTTACCAGATACTTTCGGTCGAAATGAGAGAATACTCATGTCTCTGTTGCGAGGCAGTCAACTGAAATGTGTTCACAATTTTCTTCAACTCAACGTCTTGCAGTGCAAGCCGCTTTACACCCACGTCGATCGGAATTGGAACACGAGCACTGCGCGGATTTTTTTCGAGCAGGATGAGCGGAGCATGAAAAATAGGGTATGATACTTGGCCTAGATACTTGGGAAGGAGCTTGTAGGCATCGATGAGATTACTTATCTAATGAGGGTTTAATTATATTTGCTTATTTCCAGCATTGCGATTCGTCAACTACAATCACGTGGCTTGTGCTTTCCCATAGCTGTTTCCCTTACCTCGAAGTTGATGATCCCTTGACAACGTTCCACTTTACAACTCATGGTTAAAAAGTAAGTCCGACTACGTTTATATTTTGAGAGGGGTGAAGATTGCAGGTAAACAGGTGGAGTCGGCTTTGGACAATCAGCAGTCTCTGGGTGCGTGTTCTGGTTTTAAAAGTCCACACCAACGCACAATAATATGCTTGCTTCGTGCTCGACCTGAGGCACATGGAAACGTTCATTGCGCTAGCTCCCTTCGCTGCCTCTTGCGGGTGACATTTGGTCCTAGGCCTTTGGAGAGTTGTTCCACCAAAGTCTCTTCCTTACTTCATTCTTCACGCTCGCGCGCTGCCCTTTCCTAGTCATACAGCAGTGTCATTTCAAGAAGGCTCCAACGTATTCTGAGGTGTAAACGATCATGGTCGTCACTTCTTTTCGCCATTCTGACGAGACAGATTCTACTTTCAACATGCAAGATCCACGCCCAGACGGTCATACATTGTGTTATTATTTGCTCATCTTTTCACCACCTTGTTCATGAATTTTACCACGGTTTGTTCCTTCTTCCGTTTCTGCATTCACGACTGATCCCACGACTCACACGGTATCATGCGACAAGTATCTTCGGTGGTGCCTGCCTATCTCGATCGCGCATGTCAGATACTATTACTACAAGTGCTGGTGATAGTACTTCTTAAACACTACTTTATCTGTATGGCGGCCCAAAATATCGCGAGACACAAGCTAATCACTCCTGTAGCTGTCAAAGATCCACTGAGGTGCAATGCGCTCCTCAACAGCGGTCGCTGGCTCGACCCCAGTTCCACAAACACTCCCTTCCCATACCGCAACTGGCAGCCAAAAGGATGCATGATGCACAAGTACACCAAGGATGATCTTGAGAGTTGTATGGGAGGGAGGAGAATTGTCATAGCTGGTGACTCTACAGGACGCCAGGTATTCGCAGCGATGGTGGAGAAGATGGGGTCGACGATGGACCAGGTTGCGAACACAACAACAGGCCTAAGCATTATTCCCGCTCATCACGATTTGATGTTACATGCTGGAAATATCAGCCTACAGTTTCTCTGGGAACCTTACCTGAATGACTCGGGCATAAGAAACGAGCTTGGAATTTTCCGAGGAGATACCACAGACAAAGGTGGCAAGGCATCAGCTGGTTTGTTGTTCGTGAAGGGGCCGGGATTGTGGTATGCAAAGAGTGAAATAGCTATCGAGCAATACACGCGGACCATCAATGAGACCTTTCACCAATTGACATCAAATCACAATCAAGAACTTGGCCAGACACCCGACTTTTCTAATTTGTTGGTCATGTCTTCCATCTCCATACCGTGGTATCCTGCACTTAACGAATACCGCCGACCTTTACTCACATCAGGTCGCATCAAGCCGATGAACGAATACCTGAGCACACTGGCTTCGAATTTAAATTTAACCCTCTCTCGGAGTTTCATAGCCATGATCGAAGGGGATAACAGCAAAAACACACACTTAGAGGACGGTCTTCATCTTGTCGAGAATGTTCGGGATGCCGAGGCAGATGTCTTGTTGAATTTACGTTGTAATAGCAAGCATGCTACGAGAGGCTATCCCCACGACCGAACCTGTTGTATGCGGTACAATAAGCCAGGAGTATCACAGTTTGTTGTCGCATTTAGCGGAGCCATATTGTTGATTGTCACGGGGCTAGGCTGGGTACGTACATACAAGACGTCACAACCACCGTCGAGAACAGCTGATCGCATTGCCTCTGTTTCGACGATCATTCTCGTTCTTTGTTTCTGCTATCTTGCGGATCGAACACATGTCTTTGAGAAGGCACAAAAACAATTTTCCGCTTTGGACTTCTGGTTAATGTGTCTTGCATTTGCGCTGGTGGGACTTGCTCCTATCGTTACGCCCCGAGGCCCAGTGAACTCGGAGAAATCCACAGTTATGCTTGTACTTGGTCGAGATCAAACAAATGAGTGGAAAGGTTGGATGCAAGTCGTCATTTTGATTTACCATTATACAGGGGCATCTTCGGTTGCTGATATCTATAAAGCAATCCGGTTGTTGGTGGCAGCTTATCTGTTCTTGACGGGTTATGGTCATACGCTGAGTATGCTTCGAAAACCAGACTATCGATTGCAAAAGGTGATGAGAATTTTGTTGAGACTCAATCTGCTCACGCTTGGACTCAGCTACATGATGAGCACCAACTATCTTTTCTACTACTTCCCCGCGTTAGCTTCCTTCTGGTATGTGGTCGTGTTCACGATAATGGCTGTTGCGAACCGGAGGAACGTGAGTACGTGGTTTCTTTGTTCCAAGATCCTCGTTGCTGCACTTTTAACGACAACCTTCGTTCTGCTGCCAGATATCATGGAGTCATGTGGCAGAGTACTATATATAGTGTTCAGGATCAGTTGGAATATCCCGGAATGGCGCTTTCGCATGCAACTAGACCTCTTCATCGTCTATATCGGCATGTTGATAGCAATCCTACATCAACATTATTGTAATCACGGCTCACAACAACGGCAACACACTTTGGCTACCACGAGTATCACAGAGCAAGAGCGGTGGCTAGAGCAAGGCGACTCTTACAAGAACAAAGTGATTCTGGGATTAATGACTGTGCTATTCATTGTGTATGTACTGATCTCATTGGTGTCACCTGACAAGTTTGCGTACAACCACATGAACCCCTACATTTCGTGGATTCCAATTCTCGCATTCGTACTTTTACGGAATTGTCATCGCACTCTACTGCGACATCATTTGGCAAATTTGGCATGGCTGGGCGAAATATCTCTTGAGACATACGTTTTGCAGTATCACATTTGGTTAGCTGGTGATACGAAGGGCCTTCTCCGACTGGGGTTGTTCAATCGTCGAGTTGAAGCTGCCATTATTACCGTGTTATTTGTTTGGATCAGCTGGCGGACTTCACTTGCCACCAAGAGTGTCGTGGCCTGGGTGGTAGACACAGCGACATCGGAATCATCACTTCACAAGGACAGTAGCAATAGCTATACGCTCCTTTCCACGAATGCATGCGAGCCACTCTTGGAGTCCAGGGTTGTCCACGAAAATAGCCAACAAGCTGATAACTCAATCTTTGAGAAGAAGCACAATAAACTCGGCACATTCTCGACACCTCGCTTGAGGTCTCTTATTGTGAGTCTAGGTGGCAGTTTGAAATGGAGACTATTCGTGATTTTCATATTACTTTGGACAACAAACTTATGTACCGGTTCCTAGCCCTGGGAGTAAATCGGGTTCAGCTGGCGGAATGGTTGTTATATGTACATAGGTTGAGATGCTGAGTGTGATTTGGTCGTTTTCGTATCATACTCTATTCCAAACCGTGGCAGCCCTATCTCTTACTCGTTACCCGACTTGACCGTAGGCTCATGATTTAAATTGATTTCGTTAATTCGACTATGTCGGCCTTCGCGAATACTGGCTGAGCGTGGGTTACTTTGTTGTCAGGTATTCTATATGGGTAGATTTCTGTCGGACTGCGAAGATTTACCATCCCTCAAGCTTGCAGTATGCACGAGATCATCTTACGATACTCATGTATACATGGAAATGCAAGCACCTGCATCAATGCACACTGCAACACATGTAACCTCGACGATTCCTTGTGTTGCTGGAGATGTTACTAACAGAAATGCGTCACCTTTGCCAACAATACTGGACACCAAAAGTGGCGTTTCAAGTGGCGCAAGCACAAATATTGATCGCGTACGTATAGATAATCATTCCAGACGGCTGATACACATGTGACGGTTGGTTGAGAGTGACTGCAAGATCCACATCTGTACTTGGACTTGTTCAGTGACCCCAGCTGGTCCTTCAATCACAATAGACCTTGCCTGTAGACATGGCATCGCACAGTCAAAGTCTTCGGTATCGGTACAAAAGCAGATGGCTACGATGTTAGTTATCGAAGGAAGAGTCAACATGCTTCTAGTTTTATGATGGGGAAATGTAAAAAGCCACACAGATCGAGGCCAAAACAGAGACATGCTGACTAAGCGACCCAGAACTCACAAAACATGGGTGTTAGGTTGATAACTTGAAACTGCCTGACTCTCCTTGGCGCGCAAGTAGATTATCTGTCTCTTGAGCTCGTATTCTATTATCTCTACCATTACGATAATGAACGATACACCATTGTACATTGCGCAATCACGTTTTATAAAGGGAGCTCAAGCTGTGCTTCATCGATGAGCCGCATCTTCTGCCACCCGCCCACGAAAGCATTGAAACTATGGTCACTCGGATATTACGCCCAGATGGAGGATGAATTGTCCAACCACATTATCGAGAACTGCCATTGCATTCACTTTGCTCCGTGTGCACTATGGTCAGTCTGTGGGGAGCACTACCATTATTATGCAGCACTATTGTCACCGTCCTCAAGACATCATTGGGCACGAATGCACTTCATGGCTTTTTGTTGTCATGCCGCTTACATATTTGTCTTGAGGGACGAGAAAGTCGGGCTCCAACATCCATTTGGAGGGCTGCGCGTCGGATATGCGATGCTTGCTGTGAAAGCGATCGAGGAGATCCTTCTGGGGCAAATTATGTCTTAATTTCATTCTGAGTGAACGCTTGATTACATGACTAGAATGCTCTGTCGGTGTCTTGGCTATCTTCACTTCGAAGGATGGTTCCGAAGAAGGTTTGCAAGCCGCTCCCGCGGCATTCCACACAGTGCCAAGGACTTTCGCAGTAGCTATCACCACGTAGACGTTTGTTGTTAACCTGGCTGTCACTATCAATTGTCTGAAGCAGGTGCACGTTGCAAAGAACACAGCCATTGTAAAAACCTGGATATTGGGGTTGTAATGGTATCCGAATCAAGCACTTTTTCAGTTGACCAGCCATCCTTGCGGCTCAGGAGTTTTTTTCGTTAGCCCATTCTCACGAATCATGGGTACGTCCACTTTCCTTGTCATTCTGTCATGACATCTTTTTGGCGGGTGTAGGCGTAAACTGCTCGTGTGCAAAGACCGCAGTTTGCACAATTACAGGAGATGGTTGTGGGGTCCGGAGAAGTATTCAACCCCGCCACAGCCATCAGTGCGAGTGGTCTTGCCAGGGTGCACTTTAAACTCACTTCATGACGGTGATGCTGCAAATATTTCTTCTTTTGCAGAGGAGATGGCAGAGAAAGTGGCAGAAGGGCCGACTCATCATAGGATGCTTTGCAAGCAATCGTGCACGACGATGGGATTTTCGCAACAGATGCCGAACACTACTACTTCTTCTATGGTGTGAGGTCTATTGACAAGGGATACCAATGACTGCAATTAGGCCGCGGTCCATGAAACTCCAAGTTCGATGATATTCTGACAGACGTAGAGACAGGCACTTCGCAGCCAATGCTGGCCATAGCCGATGCTGGTGCTATCGATGTCACGAAGATATTGACAGATGCTGCAAATGACGAGAAGCTCGGCATCTATACCGTACCGAGGCAGTTGTTCAATGACGCGATAGCTTCTTGCTTCTTTATACCACAGAGGCGGCAAACCGTCATATTTCACACTGCCGGTCTCCTTGGACCTTACAGACTCCCGATCGGTTTCCCGAAGTTCAACTTATCGGGCCTATTTGTCACTTCTCTATTATCCACTTTGTACCGATCCCCCATTCTAGAAGTGCGGGGCACCCACTCAATGTCACCACGAGGAGCCCACAGGCTTCTACGGTACGAGGGAGATGTCCCATATGCTGTTTGCTGGAAAGTTTATGTGGAGAGTGCCTAATTGTCCGGATCATGGAATGGAGAAGTGGGTACTTAGTTTGCAGTAACGACATGGTTAAACATCGGACCAAGAATTTGCATTTCAGCTCTAGGGACTATTCGAGTATAAAACTGGCAACTTGACTCAGTATGTGTGCTTGGCATGGCATAACACTACAACGCTCACAGCGTCTGGTCGAGTTGGTGAATATATAAAGAGGAAGGTATCGTTCTACACTCATCTCGAGTTGACCATCAAGTTCAGCACACTCGAGCATCATCAAAATGGTGGCATTTTCTTCCAAGGCTGCTGCAGCATCTTGCCTGCTTGCACTTTCCGGAGCAGCGGCACAAAACATCACCAGCGATGCCCATTTCTATGGCCAGTCTCCCAAAGTGTTACCGTCGCGTGAGTCTTTGCCACTATCGATGTCAAAATCGTATAGCTGATACCCCATAGCTCAGATGCCAGGTTCTCGATCATGGGAGGTTGCACATGCTAAAGCTGTCGCTCTTGTCGCTCAAATGACACCAGCAGAGCGAGCGAATATGTAAGTCAAGTGATCCACGAACCAGACGTAAAATTGACATCATGATAGAACTACAGGTCATACGTCAACAAATGGATGCTCTGGAGTCACTGGCTCTGTTCCGCGTTTGGGATGGGAAGCGTTGTGTCTTGCAGATGCTGGTCAAGGACTTCGCGCTCACAATCTTCTGAACGCATACCCAGCCGTATGTCATACTTGTTAGGTTTCTGTCTCATAGCAGAATTTGGGGCAACCACCAACATCTGATGCCTGATGGAGTGTAAGACAGTCTCACTAATATCTTTCGTGCAGGGAATTCACGCTGGAGCCACTTGGAACAAGCCACTGCTCTATGCACGAGCTCGTCACATGGGTGCAGAGTTCAAGCGAAAGGGTGTGAATGTCTTGCTTGGACCAGTCGTAGGTCCCCTAGGACGTGTTGCTCTGGGTGGCCGTAATTGGGAAGGCTTCAGCAATGATCGTAGGCGTTCACATCTGAACTTAGAGACATGCTAATCAAGATTCAGCGTACTTATCAGGAAGTCTCGTGCATGACACCATCGAGGGTATCCAGGACGCGGGTGTGATCGCTTCAGTCAAGCATTTTATTGGTAATGAACAGGAAGTCAACCGCAATCCCATCACACCATCTGCCGTCTCAGGAGGAATTGGTGGGGCTACAATTGGAGGTGGTGCTCAGAGTATAAACATCTCACAGACCATCGAGTCTCTGTCCACCAACATCGACGACAAGACTATGCATGAACTGTACCTCTGGCCCTTCCAGGATGCTGTCCACGCTGGTGCCGGAAGCGTTATGTGCTCATATCAACGCATAAACAACTCCTATGGCTGTCACAACCAAAAGGTATGTTTATCGAGGAGGAAAAATGTTCTGTTACTAGCACATAATCTATCATCTCCAAGATGCTGATTAGATATTCTTCTTGTTTGACGAAAACTGATGCCTTATTCTTCCACAGGCGCAGAATGGCTTACTCAAGACTGAACTTGGTTTCGAGGGTTTCGTAGTATCAGACTGGGGGGCTCAACATGCTGGAGTAGCTTCTGCGGAAGGTGGCCTTGACATGGTCATGCCTAACGGGGGCAAGTTCTGGGGTGTTGATGGTATGTATGGTAAGATCTGATACAGGCAAAGCTGACTCCTGGTGCCCTATAGGAAGTAACTTGACTGTGTTCGTCAACAATGGAAGTAAGTAATTAAAAAATCCACCAGAAAATCCACCTCTACACGGCAACATTTCTTCCTTCTTGAGCGAAGGCTAATTTCATTTTTTTGATCAGGTCTACCAGCAGCGCGTTTAGACGACATGGCAACTCGTATCGTTGCAGCATGGTACCAACTCAACCAAGATATAGGCTTTCCACCAGTTGGATTGCAGGCCAATTACAGTAAGCCGGGCTACAAAGTGGTTGATGGTCGCGATCCAGCTTCCAAGCCTATTCTTCTCCAGTCTGCCACTGAAGGTCATGTTTTGGTCAAGAATGTCAACAATGCACTACCTCTGAGAAAGCCAAGGATCATCTCCTTGTTCGGCTATGATGCGGTTGCTCCAAGACGCGTCAACCTCGTCGATGTCAATGCCAATTATGGGTTTGGATTCTTGTCAAACCTTAATTTCTTTTGGTACTCAGCCTTCGTCTACCCATTCAAGCAGCCAGGACAGATTTCACCCAATGGAACCTTGGTAAGCAGTGATATTGATACCACTATCTCCAACTTGCTAATTGCTATTAGATCGTGGGAGGTGGAAGTGGAGGAACCGCTCCACCGTACATTTCTGCCCCGTACGACGCTTTAGTCGAGCGCGCGTACAAGGACGATTTCCAGCTCTTCGTCGACTTTGATTCCACCAATCCCCCAGTCGAGCAAGGAAGCGATGTATGCCTTGTATTCATCAACGCATTTGCTACCGAGGGCATAGATAGACCAGGACTGCACGACGACTATAGTGACAGCATCGTGCAAAATGTTGCGTCGAAATGTGCGAACACTGTCGTTGCTATTCACAATTCAGGCGTACGTGTTGATGCTCACATCCAAGAGCCTCTACTGACACTGTCGTAGATTCGCTTAGTCGACCAGTTCATTGACCATCCCAATGTCACTGCTCTTATCTTCGCCCATTTACCAGGACAAGATGCTGGACGTTCGATTGTCAATCTATTGTTCGGTGATGAGAGTCCATCAGGAAAGCTCCCATATACGGTGGCTCGCAACGAGTCCCAGTACAACGTGCCAGTTGCGTATCCCAAGGACGAGTACTTTTACTTCCCGCAAGATAATTTCACAGAGGGGGTATACATCGACTACAGAGATTTCGACAGGCAAAACAAGACGCCACGATACGAGTTTGGTTATGGCATGACCTGTAAGTTTTAGATCTAGGAGTAATACGTAATTCGAGAGTTAACTTGTTTGCAGACACAACTTTTGAGTACTCCAATCTTAAGGTCTCTCTTGTACGTAATGCAAGCACCTCGTACCTCGCACCTGAGTCACCAATCATCGAGGGGGGACACGAAGCCCTATGGGAGACAATTGCCACTGCTAGTGCCACCATAACCAACACTGGCGATATGGTGGCAAAGGAGATCGCACAGCTCTATGTCTACATTCCAGGAGGTCCACCAAGACAGCTTCGCGGATTTGAGAAGGTGGAGATCCATCCGGGAGAAAGTTCGACTGTCACATTTGCTCTTACCAGACGCGACCTTAGCACGTGGAATGTGGAACTACAGCAGTGGGCCCTACAACAAGGAGCTTATCCAATTTTTGTTGGTGCCAGCAGCAGAAATCTCCCACTTGCTGCAGACTTGACCATCGGTTGAGCCGGGAAGAGGAAAAGTTATGCGTCATGATTTATGAAGTGGGTTTGACTCCCAAGTACTGAATATTATCTTTAATGCAATAATGTACATACTCGTATTGGCTTGTTTTATGATGTTCACAAGGGAAAAGCACGTTAGAATCTGGCAAAGTGTAACGTGAGAAGCTGCAACTGTACATCCCACGTGAACGTCCTGTTCAATATGATGTAATCCGTCTTGATAGCTCATCACGGTTGATGTTAGAGTAGCTAAAAATTATTGGTCGCGACATTCGCCTATGATAAACCTGAGATAATGAATGCAAACGGACGCAGGAGATATTCGGCCAGTCCTCCTTGTCGGCGGACTATCCTCTCGGATGGGCACAACAACAGAACTCCTCATCTTACTTGGTTGTCGGAGGGACATCGAGTACGCCATTGAAACACTCGAAAGTGTCATAACACTCGGCTCGAATTGACCAAGCAAGCCTTTGAGGTTCCGCGACTTGAGAAGACTCCCATGTGAGTAAATCGCTCAAATAATATTACAATTCACCACGACCATACAAAATGCATAGGTCTTGCTGCTAGCCTTTTCAATATGCGGGACAAACGGATTCTCAGGTTTTGAAACATCATGAATCTAGCATGCAACTCTCCGTCGTTGACAAACGAAGCCCTCCAATAGCTACTTGCTGAGTTTGAGCCTCCAGCGACGTGCTTCGTGAACGACTTGTGATATGTAGAGCTTCTCACTGCGATCTCGTCACCAAATCTATTTTAAATTACACCATCAAGCGAGCTGGTGGCAAGTTAATGAGACCTCCATGCCACGATTGTATTCAGGGCACCAATGTGGAAGATCAATGGAAGGCGGCAATGCAGGTTCTTAAGGGACAGGCTTCAGTATGATACAACATATTCATTGGACCGTGTGTCGCTCCTTTGTTTCGATAAATAGCTACCTAGGTCGTTCGTCCCTTGTTGATCGGAGATTGACGATTAAGCAGTGTCTGCGGTAGCTTCACTCCAAGCTTCTGCAACAGATACCCCTACCCCACAGTGCTTGAGACGTGGGAAACAAACAGATCACATAGCTTTCCAAAAGACATAAAACTTTGTAGAAGCTCCGTAAGGCCTTCAGACGGGGACAGCAATCTGAATAAGGTCGCTCAGGAATTGTGACAAGCAGCGTTTCGATCACACTTCGTCGATATACTTTGTCCTCACCATGATTCTCTACATAGTGT
>Ga0247809_1001115_pt1 | contig 11954 bp, 18 predicted proteins | sample UWRJL104311B1_FD_180951 | JGI IMG/M metagenome (GOLD analysis project Ga0247809, IMG submission 180951) | Plant litter microbial communities from Arlington Agricultural Research Station in Wisconsin, United States - UWRJ-L104-311B-1 | ecosystem: Environmental > Terrestrial > Plant litter >...
CATCTACATCTAAACTGGTGTTTGTACAAATAAGTAGCTTATCAGCTGAAAAGGGTTATTGCTGGGCTAATAACAAATATATTGGTGGCCAATTAGGGCTATCAGAGCGTCAGGTGTCACGTAGCATAAAACAGCTTGGCAAATATTTATCAATTGACAATCCACATAACGAAAAACGTCAAATATGCCTAGACAAAAACGTCCATGCGGTTAGACAAAAACGTCCAACCAGCCTAGACAAAAATGTCGCACATAATACTATAAAGAAAACTACAAATATAAAAGGGTTTGTAAACAAATATAAAACACCCGCTCAAATGGGTATGCCGGACTTGAGCAATGTTTGATAACAAGGTAGATATAAACGCGACTTATAACTCTAAAGTTGTGGTAAGAAAGCCAGTTAAACAGACATCTGCACCTGAACTTATTAAATCAGTTGATAGAAAAGTAAGTAAGCTTAAGAAAAAAGATAAAACTCGTGGTCGCATAGATAGCACGAAGACTTGGAATGAATACCAAGAATTACGAAAAACAAAAGAATTTAAGATGTGGTGGTGGGAACAGAGAGAAAGACAAACTGGTCTTTGTTATTATTGTCTTACGGATTTAGGCGAAGCTGTTATTAATGTAGAACATATTAGACCTATGAGTGCTGGAGGTACAAACGACTATAACAATATGGTGCTATCGTGTAGAGAATGTAATAAAAATAAAGGTAGCCGTGTTTTATCAAAACAAGAACGAAAGCTATTAAGAGAAATCATGCAAGAAGTTGTAGAAAAAAAGCAAGAAATAAAGAAGGACTACATGTTCCTATTCACGGCTGAAGAATTATTCAATGAATTAAATATGCGTATACCTTTGGAAAGGATAGCAGAGAAAGCAACTAAATATTTGTGATATAATTACCCCATAACTAAGGAGCAACAAACATGCAATCATTAGCAGCACGAATCATTCTAGCGGTAGTTATCGCTGTGGTAGCCTGGGTAGTAACCTACCTTGTAGGGCTATTAATTACATTAGTACCTTTCATTGCCGTTATTGGTGAGTTTATTAAGGGTATTAGCGTGATTGTCGGTATACTTGCTGGTGTCTGGTACGCAGTTACACAAAAGAACCCACTACGTTAATTTAGTGGTATAATAGTCACATCCTGGGTTCAACCATGATAAATGATTTAGTTTAGCTTTCGTTTCGGCGAAGGCTTTTCTATTTATAAGCGAACTATCTAACATACAAACAGCAGAAACGTCCATTACCATAAGCATATCGGCGAAGGTATACTAAGCCGAAGCACCTAATCGTTCTCCTGTTGTGAGGGGCTTAGATGTTCCCTAGTATCAATGACAGCCCCTCAGCAGGATTTTATTTACTAGCAAACTCTACTAAACCTTCTTCGTGACGAAAGTACAACTCCGTGGCAATTAAACTGATTTCATGTTGTACTTGAGCTTTGCGTTCAGGGTTTAAGTAGTTACCCTGTATTGCACGTGTCAGCTCTTTGCCGCGTTCATCTAATCTACTTAGTGACCACTCGGTTTGATTGTTTTCCATTAGGCTGCCCTCAATTGGTTATAATCGTTAGTTACTCGTCGTAAAACATCTTTCGTTAATGAACGGAATACAGGATTACGTGCTGAACCCGTTCTAATACGTTCTCCAGCGTCGTGAGCTTCTACTACGACATTCATAGCTTCTTGGATAGTTGGGAGTGCTGGAGGGCCATATATACGGTGAAGTGTATCATGCTGGTCAATAGGCATTAAGAACTGGTGTCGCTCTAAATCTCTAAAGGTTTGTAGCAATGCTAAAGAACCAAACATACGTGCCTCCCAGCCGTTATGATGATTATTCCAGTTTTGCTCTCTAGATAGGTCTAGGTGAGATTCTGGTAGCCCAATTTCAAAGGGAGAGATACCAACGCCGTTGAGGGTCGGGTATCTCTTTTCCATCTCAGTTAATACTTCTGAAGACGTTAAGTGGCTCAGGAGGGTTTACGTATTCATCCTGTGAAGCATCATAGAAGCCAAGACTAGCCATCACACCTACAGCACCAAGGAGCCCAATACGTTCTCGATTAGTAAGCGAGGTTATTTCAACCGCTTCGGAAAGTAGCTCAAGTTTATCAGAATTTGTCAATCGTTCTGTCATCGTGATTTAAGGATACTCTTAATGTTTATGTTTTACAACAACAAAAATAGCTCGCGATGTACGAGCTATTTTCTAGTATACTACCACTATTTATTTTACAGGTGCTTACTCAGAATACTATTTTAGTTCTTCTGTTTCAACTACAAGTGAGGCGCTATTGCTATTACCTGTAGACGAGCTAGCGATGCTCGTTAGAAGCGATATAAGCCCCGCTAAGCCACTTACAGAAAGCAAGGTGACATAGTTTACGTCTAGTAATCCAAAGGCTCCTGCACCAAGCTGTGCAATCATTGCCTGAGCAATAGTTTTAACTGAGCGTTCAATTGCATCTGCCCAAAAAGTTTTTGTTGTTAATGCTGACATGTTCGTTCTCCTGTGTTCTTGTATTAGTTTAAGTGCTTCATTAACGAGGCGTTTGTTATACCCCGAGGGTCTTCAACTGTTCATATTATTTCTTTCTGTAGAAGGTTTCTCCGAACAGTTCACCCGCTACTTTATACTCACCCTTATCAGCCTGAAGTAGCTGGGTATTAATCCAGCTTATAGAGGTTTTTGTATTTGAATCACGCCACTGTACTGCGGTAGCACCTTGGAATAGCTCTTTAATGAGTGAAGCGGTAAGTGGGCGACCTTTTAATGAATCGCCTAAATCACTACCATCTAAAGCATCGGGGCGACCTGCAACCCCGGTGTAACCAAGAATTGAGCTAATGAGTATTCGTGATGTGTCTTGGTCTATAATTTCTGGCATCTCTTTTTTCTCCTGTACTACTCGTACGTTATTAATATCTTCTGACCATCCAACATATTTCATACCGTTACCAAAGGCTTTAACAAGGTCGTCTACTGAGTTAAACCACGCGTGCCCTGTACCTGATAATGGTGATGAATATACTTTACCACTTTTGTCTCTTACTGCGGTATGGCCGTATTGTTGTTTCTCTTTGTCACCCGGTAACTTTCCCCACCAATCAAACCATACAGGTACTGAAGCTTCAGGAAAGTCTTTATTAGTATGCTTATATTTAGCGTTATTCCACGCATCCCATGCGGTAGCGTAGACTGCTGGTGCTCCAAACACACTACGTGAATATACAAGACATAAGCCTGCCTTTATATTATGAACGTAATTAGGCTCGACGAGTTGTTCCATCATTCTCCTTATCTAAGATTAAGTAGTGGTGTATCAAGTTGTAAGTCTAGTATACCAGTATTTAGGTTTAGAAGGTTCTGAGAGGCTGCAGGGGGTGTTGTTTCTTGTGGGTTGACAGTTTGTGTAGGTAACTCATTTGGAGACGCTGGAGAGGCCTGTACGCGTGTCTGAGGTATTTGTTGAACTGGGAATGAGTTACTAATCTCTGAGTTAGGGTTAGCTTGAATGTATGCGTTAATGTCTTGCAGTTGTTGAGAGATGATACTGAGGCGATTTGGGATGGAAGGTTTACCGATATTGAAGTAATCAGAATATTGCTCAACAGGAATACAGCGACGGAAGACAAAGGCATTGAGACAGTACTTGGCTCTAATAAGAAGTTTATATTCACCTTCTGGGGCGGCAATATCTATCGGAAGTTTAATTGTTTCAGAATCTCTACAACCCTTTATATTATCGAGTGTTTCAAGTGAAGGCGATGAATCAAGTTCTTGGGGATTAGTTAGTTCGCTATCTTTAGGAATAATGAATCTTCGTACTTCAGTCTCGGTTCCTTGTTCTACATAACGACAAAAGTTAACCTTATATTTGATTAAACTTCCAGCCTGCACTTTATTAAGTACTGTTATCTTATTTATTTGAGCTACATTGAATGGAAAAGTATAGAAGAATATTGTACCTGCAATGAGTGTGAATAGACCAATAATTATAATCAGTGTCGAGTGTTTGATAAGCCATTTAATTGGTTTCATGAGTGTTTCCTAACGCTGATTGTACAGCTGGTACGGTGCTGAAAAGACCCCAGGCGATGATAATAACAACGCCTAAGGAAAGTACTGCAAGGATAGTTTTAGTGACGTTACCGAATATAAAGTTGATTGATTTTACGCCACCAGCATCGACTAGTACCGCAAGCCGTTTATTTTCTGTTACTACATCAGCTATCTTAGCATTTAATAATGTCATATCATTATCATAGTCCTTTTGTGAGACAAAAGCGAAGTTATCCATTCGGTCAATGATAACTTTTTGATTTGTAGACATATCCTTTTGCATACGCCTAATATCGCCTTTAATTAAACCTACATCAAGCTTAAGTTCTTGAATGTCATCGCCTTGTTGAGAGTTATTGACCATCATAAATTACCTGGACATTCCAACCTAAATTCATCACATTCCAGTAAAGGTGACCAAAATCGAGCATCGTCAAGTTTTGTTTCTAAATCACCTGTTGTTGGATTAATTCGTATTCTATCCCCTGAACCATTCGCGCCTCTGCATTGCGTTTCTTCTAAAAGGCAGGCAGGTGAATCACCCTTGTCTCCCTTGATACCGGGTAGAGGTACCTCTTTTATTATAGTATTAGTAATACTGAAACTCATAGCATTTAGTCCTGTTGCACCGTCAAAATAATCCTTACCTTTGATGGGTGTGTAGCCGTCTTTAGCTTGTACGTACACGATTTTAGGTGGATTATTCTTTATAGAATCTTGTAAACCAGCAGTGTTATTGAATGCTTGGGAACTGTATACAAAAGTAAGTACGTTCATAAACGCTAGTAAGATTATTGCTAGTGTTGTGAACTTATTCTTCATATTAATTGCCAAATATAAGCATGACGTTTTGCGATGCGCCTAAGGTGTTAGTAGTGATATTGAAAATAACATTTGTGCCCGTGAAACTTGTCCAGGTTCCTTCTAGAACAACAGTACCAGAAGTATTTTTCACTTGAATAGCCTTACTTACAGGAGTCATAGTTGTGTCATCAGAGAATGCATACTGAAATCCGCCATGAATAAAACCGGTAGACTTTTTAAGACCTGTACCTTGAATGATTAAATCAAGCCAAGTAGCAGTCATGCCAATCGAAATAGTTTTACTCCCTGTCCCTGCTGTAATAGTTCCTGGTCCACAATCTGTTGCCATGTCGTTCTCCTTATGGTTATCTTTATCTTAAATGAAAATACGGTTAATTAATAGCCCTATTGCAATGGCGGCACTATTTCGAGTGGTTGTTTTGTTTGAAAGGAACTATCTACCTTTTCGACGTGTACGGTAACAGTCTTAGGGCTAACGAGTGCGTATACCACGACAGCGTTTACTATGAAAAATATAGTGCCTACAATTAATAAAAACTTCTTATTAACAATAAACTCTTTATCCGTAGCCATTATGCTGCAACACCCCACCAAGTGGCTTTGACGGTTACACCATCTGGGATAGCGGCGTTAGTTGTTGAGCCAAGAACATTGACATTAGTTAGTATGGTAATACCTGTAAATGTTTGTTTAGAAAAAGCTTGGCCGATAGATTTATTACCTGCGCCGATTGTAACAGTACCAGGCAAATAAATACCGGAGCTGTCGCGATAGTTAGGTTGAATAGAGTCAGCAGACAAGTAGCTACATAAAGCTGTTCCAGTTGAGAGACGGTTTGAAGTCGCATAAAATGTTGCACTTCCACCAGAGGTAGCAACTGAGTCAGTGAAAATAATTATGTCACCTGTGTTAGGTGTACCATTTTTAAACACTCCACTGTCACAATAGCGAACCGAGGTTTTACTATTTGCAACTGCTAATACTGCTTGGTCTCCAAGATATACTTGAGCTTCAGAGGGAATCTGGTTTGGACTATTAGTCATAGGCATCATATTTGTAACATTGTCGAACGTGACTACATTACTGGGTTGGTTTGATGGTGATATATCTGGCATAATTACTCCTTAGGCTGCTTCATACGTTAATGTACCTGAAAAAAAATCCCCAGTTGACCATGTAAATGGTGATGTAGCATTTGCACCAGTATTATTTAGGAAAGTTCCAGCTGTACCGGCTGCAGTTAGAGTGACAGAAGTTGTTCCACCCGAGCGGAAGAAACCAGTATACCCAGCTATACCGGCATCTTCAATATAACAGTTGCCAATAATATATTGTCCAACACCCGAGCCGCTGTATCGGCTTGCTGCGGTCACAGGTAAAGAAAACATTATTTGACCTGTTATTGATGTCGTAGAACCGTGAGTATAGGAGATTGTTATAGAAACTGTTTTTCCTACTTGAGAATAAAATGCAGTTACAACTGCATTCCCAATTGTAACTCCTGACCATGTTGGGACGTACGAAGTCCATGCCCCAACTGTAGTACTAAATGTCGGAGTAGATGAAGTGCCACTTAGCACTCCAGAGAGTTGAATTTTCCCTTTTGTTGTCGTTGTCGCATCTGGGGTGTTTCCTGAAATAGATACCATATTATCCTCCTATACCAATGTTTCTGTTACGCGCATTGTTCCTGTGGCTGTATTCCAAATAGCTACCAATGCTCCGGCATACTCCGACCCAACAATGGTTGCTTGATTTCCAGCAGCGAGAAGGAATGAATAAGAAGTTATTGATGCGGTTCCTCCATAACTTACATAGCAGTCAGAAGTTGACTCATTCACAAGTAAAGCACTTTTTCGTGCAGGGTTAGCAGCGAGTACTGTAGCAGAAGTTATTGATGCGGTCACGTTTGTTTTATTAGCTGTATTTGCTGGAGCTTCACGAGTAAAGATTGTTCCAGTACCATCTACAGCTAATCCACTATAGTCACCAGTTGCGCTTGTAAGTGTCGTAGCTGCGTTATCGTTACGAACCCCCCACATCGCCACTCCTGTATCTCCGGTAGTGTGTACAGCGTCTTCGGCTTTACCTAAGTTGGTTGCTCCTACACCTGGGACTTCTGAAGTAATAGTTGTTGACGAGACTGTTACGGTTCCCGTTACGGTAGCATTCAAGTTAGCAGCGGTTGGGTTAGTAACTACTACTGTAGGCTGTGTGAACTGAGCAGAAGGTTCAATACGAACGTTTGCAGTACCTGAAGTATATGCAGAAGCGCGAACCCGGAACTGTGCAACGCCGAGTAATGGTGAAACATTCCATGCATTTGATGCGTTAGTACCAAGTGCGACACTTGTTACTGGAGTTGGGTTAACGACAATGATTGGATTTGCCGCAATGCTATACCAATTTACGCCATCATATACTTCGAAATTGACGGTTACACCCGAATATGTACCGTATATTGATACTGTTACCGCACCAATACCCATTAGGTCGGTAACAGTGACGGTTGAGGTTGATGTCGTAATTGTACCCGTAGTGGTTGTTTGAATTGCGTTTAGTTGAACAGGTATTTGGGTTTGGTCTGAAGCGAGAACAACCGGGCTACTATTTGCCATTGTCGATTGTCCATTTGCGTTAGTTTGATTATAAGCCATGGTTATCCTTTCTAAGTGATTACCCAGTTAGTGTTATCGGAAATTAAATCGACAGAAGCATTAGGTGCTAGTGTGATTCCACCCCCGTCAGCGGTTTGACCTGATGTAAAAGCTAAAGCTACGGGCGAAGTGTGACGATTCTTCAATGTATAGAGATTCGTGTTTCCTACAGCAGTAGGCAATGTCACTGTGTGTGCTGCTGAAATAATATACACATAATCAACTAATGCTGTAGAACCTGCTGTTATGTTACCAGAAGTAACTACGACTGAACGGGTGATACCCGAAGCTCCCCCGCCTCCACCTGCGTAATTAGGAATATTTAGCGTATTACCAATTAAGGTAGCTGCACCGCTTGTTCCAGTTGTTGTTAAAGACAGAGTACCTTGTTTGGCTGCAAGGTCAGATACTAAGTTTGTTACCTGAGATTCGGCAATTTGAATTGATGTGTTAGCTGAAGCAGTAATTAATCCTTTTGCGTTTACTGTATACGTTGGTACTTGAGTGGCAGTTCCGAATGTACCCACGTTTGAGTTAACGGTAGCAAGTGTAGAAGCAACAGAACCTGGCCCAGTAGCGGTAACATCGCCCGTAAGAGCAGTGATGTAGTTACCGGTAGCTTGCTTAGCATTCAATTGGGTTTGAATAGCTGAAGTAACGCCATTGACATACCCAATCTCGGTAGAGGTAGTTGTTGCAGGGGTAATGAAACCCGATACATCAGATACTAATGCTCTAGAAGCCGTAGTTGCGGCAAGCTTGGTGAGCGCCACTGCTGCTGAAGCGTTAACATCCGCGTTGACGATAACACCAGTGCCAATTGCTGTAGCGAAAGAACCCGTACCTGAACCGGTAACATCTCCCGTAAGAGTAATCGTCTGGTCCCCTGTATTTGCTCCAGATAAGTTAGAACCTGTTACTGTTCCAACTGAAGCTACGGATGTGGGGGTTATAGCCCCTAGACCGATTGTAAGGCTTCCTGAGCTTGTTATTGGCCCTCCACTGACAGTGACACCATTTGCTCCAGTTCCATTCACTGAAGTCACTGTACCAGTTCCGATAGATTGGTTGACCCATTGGGTATTATAGTTAGTATTATTAATCTTTGCTAATACTTGACCTGTGGTTCCCCCTGCGGGTATTCCCACACCATCAGCACCGTTTGTACCATTTGAACCAGGGCCGCCGCGGGCTAATGCAATAGCAGAAACATTTGTTGTATTAACTGAAGCTTGTAAACGATAGGTTTTAACTTGGGCGACAACTTGATTACGATTTAGGTCAGCGGATGGCATCTAGCAATCCTCCCCTTTTGGCGGGACTACCTCCACAGTACGAGGGTTAAGTTGAATACTTGTAATCTTGCTGCTAGCGTCTTTAAAGCGGGCATACCAATTGTATTCACCCAGTGGAATCAGTGATGAAGCTGAGCCAACTGTAGATGTCAGTATGAAGTCGAAACTTGTCACATTGGTTGCGAATGGACCAATATTAACAGTAATCAATGCTGTTGAATCAGTATAAGTATCCGGTGGTGTTGAGGTTAGAGGTATAATATAAAGAACAGCATACCCACCTAATGTAGTTGGAAAAAGACTTGAGACAGGAATTGAAATTGTCTGGTCATCACCGCGTATAATTTCTGCTTTACTCATTATGATGCCTCGTAGGTAAGGGTGCCAATAAAGAAGTCACCCGTGCCCCATGTAAATGGTATAGTACTTGTCATTCCAGCGTTATTTAAATAACTACCTGATGAACCGAGTGCAGTTAGGCTGGCTTGAACATTCGACCCTAAACGTATCGCGCCGTAATATCCTGCTACCCCAGCATCTTCTATGTACAAATTACCAAGGGACGGCTGCGAAGAGCTCCCCGTGTATCGGCTTGCGGCTAATACTGGTAGTGTGAAATTAGGTTGTGAACCTATTGCTGATGTAGTCCCTAAAGTAAATCCAATATTACAAATAACTGTTTTACCTATTTGCGTCCAGTATGCTATCGTTACTCCATTGCCGACAGTTAAGTTACTCCAAATTGGTGTCCATGTCTTCCATGCAGATGCTTGACTAGTGGTTCTGACGTCATAAATACTCGTAATGTTTGTTGCATTTGTAATAACTTTTGCAATCAATGTATACCCAGCGGGTGTTGCAGGTTGGATAGCACCAGTAGTTTGAGGATTGTATTGAACACTTCCCGTATTATCTATATAGACATATGTGTCTCTCGAAGCTGTAAATACATAAGATGCAACAGCTGGCACAACAAGCCGTTTACCGTCTACATAGGCTACTCCAGATGTCATAGCACCTGTAAGACCGCTCGTAACTGTCCATATCAGTCCTGAAACAACAATATCGCCCATTAACTCGTCTTCCCTTGTTTCGGGGTTTGTAGCCACATTGAAGGCCGTGCTCGGTATAGTTCCGCCAGTTATTTTTGAACCAGAAAGAGTAGAGATATTACTATCATCCAGGTTACCATTCACCACTGCTGCAACAGCGTTAGCACCCTGATTTACAGAGAGAGCCGTAACTTCGTCGTTAGGATTTACTTGTGGGACGGTTACTAAAGTCATTTGTATCTCTTTCCCGTCCGTGTGCTGTCTTAAATATAACAGACAAAAGACGATTATTAAATAGCGTTATTGGTAATTAAGGAACGCTTGCTGTGAGTCAGTTGCAGCAGACCCTGGACTAATTCCTGCGCCAACTCCTGCAAAGTAATCACGTACAGCTTTAATCTTTTGTGCTTTAACTTCTTCAGAGTCAAATGCTTGAGGTAGAAGTTGACGATATAGTTGCAATTCTTCTTTAGTTGCAGCAGCACCAGTTCGGAGACGAACCATCGCATCAGCAACGTTATCGGCAGCAGCATCATACGAAGCCGTGCCAAGCACGTTAGAGCCAAGCCCTCCAAGTAGTCCTCTTCCAGGAACAACAGTGCCGAGTGGCACACCAGAACCACTTGAGATTCCTTCTAGTTGGCCAAGTGAGGCAAGCCCAGATTGAGTAATTGCCTCGACTTTAGAACCTTCAGCACTAAGAGGCTTTTGAGTAGCTAAAGCACTTGTTTCGTAATCATTAATCTTGTCGTATAGGTCAGATAGCGTTGCATATCCCTTTGTATCGCCATTTGCAATTGCAACTTGTAGTTGAGAAGCAACATCATTAAGGCTAATACCAAATGGATTGGTAGATTGTGGTTGAGTCATTTGGTCTGTAGCTCCAGCTAAGCTAGAACCACCAAATACTGGGTTTGATTCGAGCGAAGCATAATCTTCAGGCGTAAGTCCATTTGCATCAAGTGCAGATGGTGCTTGGCTGGCCATAATAGTTGGTCGTTGACCTAATGCGCTTTCACGAGTAATTGCACCTAAGATACCTTGGCCAGTAGCGTTGCCAGCAGAAGGAACAATACCACGACCACCAGATAGAACATTCGCTCCCTTAGATATAGCACCTGGTATCACTTGTGAACCAATGTTATTACCAAGAATGTTTAAGCCACCCTTAGCACTACCTGAGTTTTTAGCAGATAGTTCAGTAAGGTCTTTAGCTTTAGTGTAAGTACCCTTAGTCGCTTTATATTCAGGTGAAAGAGCGGTAATAGCTTCATCAATTGATTCACGTACTGAACGGGCTTGAGCAGCAGCAGAAGTTTTCCCAGCACCGTTTTGAGTGTAAGCGATGTTGTCAGCTTCTTTACGGATTGCTTCGAGGCTCTTAAGGTCCTTGGCATTTGCAATCTTAGTAGCGAACTTATCAAGAGTTTTAGTTGTTCCAGTAATCGTAGCATCTTCGGCCACCTTGGCAGCTGCACTGGCGGTGATTGCCCCGATTTCATCCTTAGTAACAGCTCGGTTAATTGAATTAAGAGTTGAATCAAGTTGGCTACCCGTACTCTTAAGTAAGTTTTCAGCGGCGACAGCTTGGGCTTGAGGTGTACCTGCATTAACACCGTTCGTACGGGCAAAGTCGAGTAATTCATTAGAACGGCTAGGAGTAATAGTAGAGCCATTAAGTCTTGTGCCTACACCTAGACCACTAGCACGTGCGTCTGCGTTAGTAGCTGTACCTTGAATACGACTGAGCAACCCTGGTGTAGATTGTACTGGAGTAGCACCAGCAGTCTGTGCAATTTCTTGACCAGCTCGTGATTGTAAGGTCGCAGCGCGTTTAGGGATAGCGAGCTGTCCTGCCTCTTGTACTAATTGCGTAGCGCCCTTTTTCCCAATACCAGTACCTACCTTAAGGCCAGCTTTCGCAAGCTTGAATCCAGCACCTAATGGAGTAGATGTAAGACCACCAAATAGTGCTTCGCCAGCTACGCCCTTCCCTAGGTCAGCTTCGCCTTCAATGGCATTCTCACCAACTTTGCCGGCAG
>Ga0247809_1001116_pt1 | contig 11947 bp, 13 predicted proteins | sample UWRJL104311B1_FD_180951 | JGI IMG/M metagenome (GOLD analysis project Ga0247809, IMG submission 180951) | Plant litter microbial communities from Arlington Agricultural Research Station in Wisconsin, United States - UWRJ-L104-311B-1 | ecosystem: Environmental > Terrestrial > Plant litter >...
GCGGACGCACCGACAACCTGCCGCGGCTGCCCCGCAAGGAGGTCAAGGAGAAGATGCGTCGCCAGAGGATGAGTGCGGATGCGGCGCAGGCATCGGGTGACGACTCCCGCACCTCGTGGCTGCTCGCCGGGCGCACCCTGTCGACGCGCAACCGGTCGATCCTGCTCGAGGTCGTCGTGCGGCTCATCTTCCACCCGATCATCATCCTGTCGATCTACCTGCTGTTCGCCGGCCACAACCTGCCGGGCGGGGGCTTCGCCGCCGGTCTCGTCGCCGGGCTCGCGCTCGTGGCGCGCTACCTCGCCGGCGGACGCCACGAACTCGGCGCCGCCGCGCCGATCGACGCGGGCAAGCTCCTCGGTACCGGACTCGTGCTGGCGGTCGGCACGGCACTCGTACCGATCCTCTTCGGGCAGGCGGCGCTGACCTCCACCTTCTGGGAGGGCGAGGTCTGGCTGTTCGGTCACGTGGAGTTCGTGACATCCACGATCTTCGACGTCGGCGTCTACCTCGTCGTCGTCGGGCTGACCCTCGACGTGCTGCGCAGCCTCGGCGCGGAGGTCGACAAGCAACAGGAAGACGAGACCGAGAAGGAGGAGGTGACCGCATGACCGTCTCCGCCGTTCTCATCGTCGTGATGGCCGTGCTCTACGCGGCCGGCGTCTACTTCCTGCTCGAGCGCAGCATGACCCGGGTGCTGCTCGGGTTCCTGCTCGTCGGCAACGCGACCAACCTGCTGCTGCTCACCATGGTGGGCAAGGTCGGCAGCGCGCCCATCGTCGAAGACGGCGTCTCGGCGAGCGAGATGACCGATCCGATGCCCGAGGCGCTCATCCTCACTGCGATCGTCATCACCTTCGGCGTGAGCGCGTTCCTCATGGCGCTCATCTACCGCTCGTGGCGGCTCGAACGCGACGACGACGTCGACGACGACCTCGACGACATCGCGCTGCGCGACGCCGACGTCGCCGAGCTGGGCGAGACCCTCGAATCGACCACCGAAGACTCCGAGTTCGGCGAGACCACAGAACCGGAGGTGAGGCGATGAACGGCCTCGTGCCCCTCGTCGTGATGCTGCCGCTGCTCGGCGCCGCATCCGCGCTCATCCTCGGCAAGCACCCGCGCGCCCAGCGACTCGTCGCTGTCGTCACCCTCACGGCGGTGCTGCTCGTCGGCGTCGTGCTGCTCGTGGTCGTCGACGACTTCGCGCCGCTCGCCGTCGAGGTGGGCGGCTGGCAGGCGCCGTTCGGCATCGTGCTCGTCGTCGACCGGCTCGCCGCGCTCATGCTCGTGGTGTCGGCGCTCGTGCTGCTGGCCGTGCTCGTGTTCTCGGTCGGCCAGGGTCTCGCCGACGGGGACAGCGAGACGCCGGTCTCGATCTACTACCCGACCTACCTGATCCTCGCGGCGGGAGTGTTCACGGCCTTCATCGCGGGCGACCTGTTCAACCTCTACGTCGGCTTCGAGATCCTGCTGGTGTCGAGCTACGTGCTGATCACCCTGGGCGGCACCGAGGCGCGCATCCGGGCCGGCGTCACGTACATCGTCGTGAGCCTGCTGTCGTCACTGCTGTTCCTCGCCGCGATCGCGATGATCTACGGCGCGGTCGGCACGGTGAACATCGCGCAGATCTCGCTGCGCATGGCCGAGATCCCCACCGACGTGCAGATCATCCTGCACGTGATGCTGCTCGTCGCGTTCGGCATCAAGGCGGCCGTCTTCCCCCTGTCGTTCTGGCTGCCCGACTCGTACCCGACGGCCCCCGCACCCGTCACCGCGGTCTTCGCCGGCCTCCTCACCAAGGTTGGCGTCTACGCGATCATCCGCACCGAGACGGTGATCTTCCCCGGCCCGGAGCTCAACACCGCCCTCATGGTGCTCGCGCTGTTGACCATGGTGATCGGGGTGCTCGGCGCGGTCGCGCAGGCCGACATCAAGCGCATACTCTCGTTCACGCTCGTGAGCCACATCGGCTACATGATCCTCGGCATCTCGCTCGGCACGGCGGCCGGTACAGCGGCCGCGGTGTACTACATCGTGCACCACATCGTCGTGCAGTCGACGCTGTTCCTCGCCGCGGGGCTCATCGAACGCGTCGGCGGCAGCACGTCGATCACCAAGCTCGGCGGGCTGCTCAAGGCCGCGCCGGTGATCGCCGTGCTCTACTTCATCCCCGCGCTCAACCTGGGCGGCATCCCGCCGTTCTCCGGGTTCATCGGAAAGCTCGCGTTGTTCGAGGCGAGCGCCGAGCAGGGCACCCCACTCGCCTACGTGCTCATCGCGGCCGGCGCACTGGTCTCGCTGCTCACGCTCTACGCGCTCGTACGGGTGTGGAACATGGCGTTCTGGCGCTCGTCGAGCGAGGTCGAGGGCTACGAATCGACGCTGCTCGACAACGTCACCGAGGCGCCGAACGCGCCCGTGGTGCAGCGCACCCGCACCGCTCCGAAGCTCATGATCGCGGCGACGGCGGGCATGGTGCTCGTAAGCGTCGGCCTCACCGTATTCGCCGGTCCGCTCTACGCGATCTCGGCCCGCGCGGGCGAGAACCTCGAGGGACCGTCGTTCTACGTCGACATCGTGTTCCCGGGAGGCGACGATGACTGAGCGCGCAGCGAAACGCAAGGTGCGGGTGCGCCTGCTGCAGCAGGTGCCCCTGCTGGTGATCCTGGTCGTGCTCTGGATGCTGCTCTGGGGGCAGTTCACGACGCTGAGCTTCGCGACCGGGCTCGTGGTCGCGTTGCTCGTGACCCGCGTGTTCTACCTCCCGCCGATCGACCTGTCCGGCCGCCTGCACGTCGGCCATCTCGCCGTCTTCCTCGGCATCTTCTCGTGGAAGCTGGTCGTCGGCTCGTTCCAGGTGGCGTTCCAGGCCTTCAGCCCGCAGCCGATCCGCGGCAACGGGGTCATCGCGGTGCAACTCTTCACCCGCTCCGACCTCATCATGACCCTCACCGCGATCGCGCTCTCGCTCATCCCCGGGTCGCTCGTGCTCGAGGCCGACCGCGAGCGGTCGATCCTCTACCTGCACGTGCTCGGCGCCGGGCCCGGCGACAGCGTGGAACGCACGCGCGTCGACGCCGTGCGCATCGAACGCCGGCTCGTGCGCGCCGTCGGCTCGCGCGAAGACCTCGAAAGGATGCGATCGTGAGCGTCATCTTCGTCATCTCCGGCGTGCTGTTCACGGTCGCCGCCCTGCTCACCCTGTACCGGATCGTGCGCGGCCCGTCGATCCTCGACCGGATGATCGCCTCCGACGTACTGCTCACCACGCTCATGCTCGTGGTCGGCGCCGAGATGGTCTTCAACGGGCACACCCGCACCATCCCGCTCATGGTCGTGCTCGCGAGCACCGCGATCTTCGCCACCATCGCGGTGGCGCGCTACGTCTCGAAGCAAGACCGCACCGACGGCAGCGCAGAGGCCCCGACCGAGGAGGCGAAGCCGTGACCTTCGACGAGACACTCGACCTGTTCGCCTCGATCGCGCTGCTGCTCGGCGCCTTCCTCTCCGTCGCCGCGGGCGTCGGCCTCGTGCGGTTCCCCGACGCGCTCAGCCGCATGCACGCGGCGACCAAGCCGCAGATCCTCGGCCTGATCTTCGTGGTGATCGCGATCGCCCTCGAGTCGCGCGAGTGGGCGACGCTGCTGCTGGTGATCCCGATCGTGCTGTTCCAGATGCTCACCGCTCCCATCTCCGCGCACATGGTCGGACGGGCGGGCTACCGCACGGGCAACTTCGACAAGGAGACGCTCGTCGTCGACGAACTCGAGAGCGCGATCGAACGGGCCAGTGCGGATGCCGCGGGGGAGTCCGACGACGCGCGCGCGTAACCCGCGCCTGCCGAGAGCTTTACACTCGTAACATGCCGGACACCTCCCGAGACGCCATCGACATCAAGCCCCGCTCGCGCACCGTCACCGACGGAATCGAAGCGACCACCTCGCGTGGCATGCTGCGCGCCGTCGGGATGGGCGACGCCGACTGGGAGAAGCCGCAGATCGGCATCGCGAGCTCGTGGAACGAGATCACCCCCTGCAACCTCTCGCTCGACCGTCTCGCGCAGGCGGCGAAGGAGGGCGTGCACGGCGGCGGCGGCTATCCGCTGCAGTTCGGTACCATCAGCGTCTCCGACGGCATCTCGATGGGCCACGAGGGGATGCACTTCTCGCTCGTCTCCCGCGAGGTCATCGCCGACAGCGTCGAGACGGTCATGATGGCCGAGCGCCTCGACGGCTCCGTGCTGCTCGCCGGATGCGACAAGTCGATCCCCGGCATGCTCATGGCGGCCGCGCGGCTCGACCTCTCGAGCGTCTTCCTCTACGCGGGCTCGATCGCCCCGGGCTGGGTCAAGCTCAGCGACGGCACCGAGAAGGACATCACGATCATCGACTCGTTCGAGGCCGTCGGCGGCGTGAAGGCCGGCACGATGAGCCTCGAAGACGCGCACCGCATCGAGTGCGCGTTCGCCCCGGGCGAGGGCGCGTGCGGCGGCATGTACACCGCGAACACCATGGCGTCGGTCGCCGAGGCCCTGGGGCTCAGCCTCCCCGGCTCCGCGAGCCCCGCCGCGGCCGACCGCCGCCGCGACTACTACGCGCACCGCTCGGGCGAGGCGGTCGTGAACCTGCTGCGCCTCGGCATCACGGCCCGCGACATCCTCACCAAGAAGGCGTTCGAGAACGCGATCACCGTCGCGATGGCGCTCGGCGGCTCGACCAACGTCATCCTGCACCTGCTCGCGATCGCCTACGAGGCCGAGGTCGAACTCACCCTCGACGACTTCAACCGCATCGGCGACAAGGTGCCGCACATCGGCGACCTCAAGCCGTTCGGCAAATACGTGATGAACGACGTCGACCGCCAGGGCGGCATCCCCGTGCTCATGAAGGCGCTGCTCGACGCCGGCCTCATGCACGGTGACGCGCTCACCGTCACGGGCAAGACCCTCGCCGAGAACCTCGCCGAGATGAGCCTCGACCCGCTCGACGGCAAGGTGCTGCGCACGCTCGACAACCCGATCCACGCGACCGGCGGCCTCACGGTGCTGCACGGCTCGTTCGCCCCCGAGGGCAGCGTCGTCAAGACCGCCGGCTTCGACGCCGACGTCTTCGAGGGCCCGGCCCGCGTGTTCGAGCGCGAGCGTGCGGCGCTCGACGCGCTCACCGAGGGCAGCATCAAGAAGGGCGAGGTCGTCGTCATCCGCTACGAGGGCCCCAAGGGCGGCCCGGGCATGCGCGAGATGCTCGCCATCACCGCCGCCATCAAGGGCGCTGGCCTCGGCAAAGATGTACTACTCTTGACGGACGGCAGGTTCTCAGGCGGCACAACCGGACTGTGTATCGGCCACATAGCTCCCGAAGCGGTGGACGCAGGTCCCATCGCCTTCGTGCGCGATGGTGATCTAATAAGGGTCGATATCGCAGCTCGCTCGCTCGACCTACTTGTCGATCCGGCAGAGCTGGAAGCTCGCCGCATCGGCTGGGCTCCCCTTCCCCCGCGCTACACCCGAGGCGTCCTCGCCAAGTACGCGAAGCTCGTGCACTCCGCCGCAGAAGGCGCCGTCACCGGCTGAGCCGCCGGCCGCCACCGATCACTTCCTCTACAAGGAGCCCCATGTCCACGGACTCACCCGCCGTGCCAACGGCAAGCCCGCGACCGCCGAAGCCGTCCGGCCCGGCCGAGCCCGAGATCCTCACGGGCTCGGGAGCGGTGCTTCGGTCGCTGAAGAACCTCGGCATCACCGACGTCTTCGGCCTCCCCGGCGGCGCGATCATCCCGTTCTACGACGAGCTGATGGCCGACACCGACATCCGCCACATCCTCGTGCGGCACGAGCAGGGCGCGGGTCACGCCGCCGAGGGCTACGCCGCGTCATCCAACCGCGTCGGCGTCGCCATCGCGACCTCCGGCCCCGGGGCGACCAACCTCGTCACGGCTATCGCCGACGCCTACATGGACTCCGTGCCGATGCTCGCGATCACCGGACAGGTGTTCTCGACGCTCATGGGCACGGACGCGTTCCAGGAGGTCGACATCATCGGCATCACGATGCCGATCACCAAGCACTCGATCCTCGTGAAAGACCCGGCCGACGTGCCGGCGGCGATCGCCTCGGCGTACCACATCGCCACGACGGGCCGCCCCGGCCCCGTGCTGGTCGACATCACGAAGGACGCGCAGCAGAATTCGGCGCCGTTCGTCTGGCCGCCCAAGCTCGACCTGCCGGGCTACCGTCCCGTCACGAAGGCGCACGGCAAGCAGATCCTCGCGGCGGCCGAGATGCTCTCCGTCGCCAAGCGCCCCGTGTTCTACGTCGGCGGCGGCGTCATCCGCTCCCAGGCGTCGGCCGAACTCCTGCAGCTCGTCGAGGCCACGGGCGTTCCCGTCGTCACCACGCTCATGGCCCGCGGCGCGTTCCCCGACTCGCACGACCAGCACCTCGGCATGCCCGGCATGCACGGCACGGTGCCGGCCGTGCTCGGCCTGCAGGAGAGCGACCTCATCATCGCGCTCGGTTCCCGCTTCGACGACCGGGTGACCGGCAAGACGAGCGAGTTCGCCCCGAACGCGAAGATCGTGCACGTCGACATCGACCCGGCCGAGATCGGGAAGATCCGCATGGCCGACGTGCCGATCGTGGGCGACGCCCGCGAGGTCATCGTCGACCTGACCGCCGCGTGGGCCGACGTCTCCGCGCAGACCCCGCCCGACTACACCGAGTGGTGGACGCGCCTCAACGGCCTCAAGGAGCAGTTCCCGCTCGGATACACCATGCCCGACGACGGGCTGCTGTCGCCGCAGCAGGTCATCGAACGCATCGGCCAGATGACCGGACCGGAGGGCGTCTTCGCCGCCGGCGTCGGCCAGCACCAGATGTGGGCCGCCCAGTTCATCAAGTACGAGCGCCCCAACTCGTGGCTCAACTCCGGAGGCGCCGGCACGATGGGCTACGGGGTCCCCGCCGCTATGGGTGCCAAGGTCGCGCAGCCCGACCGCGTGGTCTGGGCGATCGACGGCGACGGCTGCTTCCAGATGACCAACCAGGAGCTCGCCACCTGCGTCATCAACAACATCCCGATCAAGGTCGCGATCATCAACAACTCGAGCCTCGGCATGGTGCGCCAGTGGCAGACCCTGTTCTACGACGGCCGCCACTCGTTCACCGACCTCAACACCGGACACGGCACCGCGATGGTGCCCGACTTCGTGAAGCTCGCCGACGCCTACGGTGCCCTGGGCATCCGGGTGACGAAGCAAGACGAGGTGGATGCCGCGATCCAGCTGGCCCTCGACACCAACGACCGCCCCGTGGTCATCGACTTCATCGTGAGCCGTGACTCGATGGTGTGGCCGATGGTGCCGCAGGGGGTCGGAATGAGCCAGGTGCAATACGCACGCGACCACGCCCCCGAGTGGGAAGAGGAGTAGACCATGAGCCACGTACTCTCCCTCCTCGTCGAGGACAAACCGGGTCTGCTGACCCGCGTCGCGGGCCTGTTCGCCCGCCGGGGCTTCAACATCGAGAGCCTCGCGGTGGGCAAGACCGAGATCCCCGGGCTCTCCCGCATCACGGTCGTCGTCGACGTCGAGGAGTTGCCGCTCGAGCAGGTCACCAAGCAGCTGAACAAGCTCGTGAACGTGATCAAGATCGTCGAGCTCGACCCGTCCCAGTCGGTCACCCGCGAGCACATGCTGATCAAGGTGCGCGTCGACAACACCACGAGGTCGCAGGTTCTCGAGGCGGTGTCGCTCTTCCGCGCGAGCATCGTGGATGTCTCGACCGACGCCCTCGTGATCGAGACCACCGGCGACAGCGGCAAGATCCAGGCGCTGCTGCGCATCCTCGAGCCGTACGGCATCAAGGAGATCGCACAGAGCGGGCTCCTCGCCATCGGGCGCGGCGGCAAGAGCATCACCGAGCGCGTCTTCAAGAACTAGCCAATCCAACCGGTCCCTGAGCTCGTCGAGGGGGCATCCGCGCACGACCCAGCCCTTCGACCAGGGGCCGAACCAGAGAAAAGGAACTATCCAAGTGACTGAAATCTTCTACGACAAAGACGCCGACCTCGCGCTCATCCAGGGCAAGAAGGTCGCCGTCATCGGCTACGGCTCGCAGGGCCACGCGCACGCGCAGAACCTCCGCGACTCGGGTGTCGAGGTCGTCGTCGGGCTGAAGGAAGGCTCGAAGTCGAAGCAGAAGGCCGAAGAAGCCGGATTCACCGTCCTGACCGGCGCCGAGGCGGCCGCGTGGGCCGACGTCATCGTCATCCTCGCGCCCGACCAGAGCCAGCGTCACCTCTACGCCGACGACATCGCCGCGAACCTCTCCGAGGGCAAGGCGCTCGTCTTCGGCCACGGCTTCAACATCCGCTACGGCTACATCACCGCCCCCGCGGGCGTCGACGTGCTGCTCGTCGCCCCCAAGGGACCGGGCCACACGGTGCGCCGCGAGTACGAGGCAGGCCGTGGCGTTCCCGTCATCGTCGCCGTCGAGCAGGATGCCACCGGATCTGCCTGGGACCTCGCCTGGTCGTACTCCAAGGCCATCGGCGGACTGCGCGCCGGCGGCATCAAGACCACCTTCACCGAGGAGACCGAGACCGACCTGTTCGGCGAGCAGGCCGTTCTCTGCGGCGGCGTCTCTCAGCTCGTCCAGTACGGCTTCGAGACCCTGACCGAGGCCGGCTACCAGCCGCAGATCGCCTACTTCGAGGTGCTGCACGAGCTCAAGCTCATCGTCGACCTCATGTGGGAGGGCGGCATCGCGAAGCAGCGTTGGAGCGTCTCCGACACCGCCGAGTACGGCGACTACGTCTCCGGCCCGCGCGTGATCACCCCCGACGTGAAGGAGAACATGAAGGCCGTGCTCGCCGACATCCAGTCCGGCGCGTTCGCCGAGCGTTTCATCGCCGATCAGGACGCGGGAGCTCCCGAGTTCCTCGCCCTCCGCGAGAAGGGTGCGGCGCACCCCATCGAGGCCACCGGCAAGGAACTGCGCGCCCTCTTCGCCTGGAAGCAGCAGGACTCGGACTACACCGACGGCTCGGCCGCTCGCTAGTCACCCTGCTGGTTGAGTAGCTCGCTCTGGCGAGCACCCTGCTGGTTGAGTAGCTCGCTCTGGCGAGCGTATCGAAACCTCGATGGCCGTCCCGTTCGCGGGGCGGCCATCGTTTTGCGTCGGGGCTACGAATCGCCTCCATGAACCGCTCACTCCTCGCACTGCTGCGTCTGGCGCTCGCCGCGACGGTGCTCGTCACCATCGGCATCCAGATCGGCGACCGCGTCGTGCACGACGCCTTCGACCCGGCCGAGTACTTCAGCTACTTCACCATCCAGTCCGGCCTCATCAACGTCGTCGTCTTCGCGGTCGGCGGCGTCATGGCGCTCCGGCTCCCACGCGACACCGTGCTGTTCACCGCGGTGCGGGTGTCCGCCCTCGCCTACGCCGTCGTCACCGCTGGCGTGTACAACCTGCTGCTGAGGAACGTGCCGTACGAGGGCTTCGCCGGGCTGCAGTGGCCCAACGAGGTGCTGCACGTCTGGGTGCCGCTCGTGATCGTGCTCGACTGGCTGCTCGGCCCGGGGCGCCCTGCCCTGCCGTGGACCGCGCTGCGCCTCCCGCTCGTGTTCCCGGTGGGCTGGCTCGTCTACACGCTCGCCCGCGGCGCGGCCACGGGAGGATATCCCTACCCTTTCCTCGACCCGGCGACCGCGGGCTGGGGGAGCGTGGTGGGCTACATCGCCGCGCTGAGCGCCGTGATACTGGGCATCGCCGCGCTCGGCATCCTACACAGCCGTCGTGGGTCGAGACCGGTCGAACGTGCTCGAGGAAGGCGCAGCGCGCAACGTCGCGGCGCGCTCGGCTAGTGGGGAGCTAGGAGACCCACGAGATTATCGCCGCAACAGCGAGGCCGACGATCGCCCAGAGCACGACGGCCGCGGAAACGGCGATAATCCAGCCGCGTGCACGATGGGTATTTCGTGCTCCGCGGGCGGCACCGGTGGGCAGGAACCAGATCGGATCGTCAGATCCGGTGTCCTGCCCAGCCGCTGCCGTGTCTTGCATGTGTTCCCCCTGATGATGCAGGCGCCCCCGCGCCTGATGCCACCGTACGCGGCGTGGCCCGTCCGGCGCATTCCCGCGAACTGGGGGTACCGGATTCACGCCCGCACGCGCAGATACGAGATACCGCGCATCTCCACGCGCAGGTCCCGGGCTCCGCGCACGAGTGTCATGAGCACGTCGCCGCACCGGCTGCAGCGCACCACGAAGTCGGTACCCGACTCGTAGACCATGGCCATGGCGAGCACGGCTTCGTCGCCGCACCCCGCACACCGCCCCACCGCGGTCGTCACGTCGACGCTGAACACTTCGGATAACGGGCCTGCGAGCAGATTGCCATCGAAGTGCGTCATGATCACTTGCCTCCGAACCTCTCGGTCTTCACGGATGCCGCGGCGTGACCCAGGGCCACGAGCGAGTCGGCCACGCTCTCGACGAACCCGGTCGGGCCGCACACGAAGACGGCGGGGCCGTCGCTCGCCGGGATGGTCGCCGCCGCGAGCACGTCGCGGTTGACCCGCCCGGCCGGCACGGGCCAACCGTCGGGCGCACGCCTCGTGTACACCCACGTCACGGCGAAGTACGGTGACGCGAGGGACGCGATCTCGTCTCTGAAGAACACGTCCTCCGGGGTTCGCACCGAGTACAGCAGCTCGAACCGGGCGGTGCTGCCGGATGCCGCGTGGGCGCGGGCCATGGCGATGAGCGGCACGATGCCCGATCCTCCGCCGATGAGCTGCACGGGCGTTGTCTGTTCGGGACGCCAGACGAACCAGCCGCCGAGCGGGCCGCGTAGCTCGAGCTGGTCGCCCGGCAGGAGGTCGTCGACCAGGTAGGGCGACACCTCGCCGTCGGGCAGCCGGTCGACGGCGAGCTCGAGTCGGTCGCCGCTCGACGCCGAGGCGATCGAGTACGAGCGCACCGCCTGGTACCCGTCGGGAGCGGACAGCCGCAGGTCGAGGTGCTGGCCGGCGAGGTTGCCTCCCCATCCGGGCACGTCGATCATGATGCTGCGACCCGTCGGAGTCTCGGTGTTGACCGATACCACGGTGCCCACCCTCCAGAGGTTCGCGGGAGACGTGCTCGTCGGTGCGGCGGTGCTCACGAGTAGCGTTGCTCGAGCCAGGGGTCGCCGTAGATGTTGTACCCGTTCTGCTCCCAGAAGCCGGCATCGTCCGTCTTGTGCATCTGGATGCCGCGGATCCACTTCGCGCTCTTCCAGAAGTAGAGGTGCGGCACGAGCAGTCGCGCGGGTCCGCCGTGCTCGGGGTCGAGCGGCTGGCCGTCGAACTCGAACGCGATCCAGGCCTTGCCGCCCATGAGGTCGGCGAGTGGCACGTTGGTCGTGTAGCCGCCGTAGGAGTGCGCCATCGTGTAGCCGTAGCTCGTGTCGACGCCCGCGAACAGGGTGTCGAGCGAGACTCCGCGCCACGAGGTGCCGAGCTTCGACCAGCGCGTCACGCAGTGGATGTCGGTCGCCACGTCTTCGATGGGCAGCGCCATCAGGTCGGCCCAGCTCCAGCGGTGCACGGTGCCGGTCTCGGTCGTGATCGTGAATTCCCACTCGTCGGTGTCGATGCGCGGGGTGGGTCCGGCAGAGAGCACCGGAAAGTCTTCGGTCAGAAACTGCCCGGGAGGTAGCTCGGGATTGTGCTCACGAGAGCGTCCGGAGAAACCGCGAGAAATGATGCCCATGTCAGTGCCCTTCGGTCGCAGCAAGCTTATCCGTCGACGGCCGCGTTTGAGTAGTCGCACACGCTCCCCGCCCCGCGCCCGCCTACGACGTAGGGTGGTGGGATGACAAGCCTCGGACTCGGTATGCCGACGATCCGGCGCGACCCGGCCAGGATGCCCTCCGTCGACGGTCGGCCGGATGTCGCG
>Ga0247809_1001118_pt1 | contig 11937 bp, 15 predicted proteins | sample UWRJL104311B1_FD_180951 | JGI IMG/M metagenome (GOLD analysis project Ga0247809, IMG submission 180951) | Plant litter microbial communities from Arlington Agricultural Research Station in Wisconsin, United States - UWRJ-L104-311B-1 | ecosystem: Environmental > Terrestrial > Plant litter >...
GCTCTCTTGCCATTCGTGCGTCAGCAAACCATCTTTTTGCAGGCGCGAAAGTAACGGGTAAATCGTGCCTTCCACAACGACCAGTTCAGCAGACTGAAGTTGGCGAATAATATCACTGGTGTATTTTGGTTCTTTGGCACAGACCCGAAGCACGCAGTAGGCGAGGAAGCCTTTGCGTAGTTGGACCGCGAGCTGTTCGGCGTAGGCGTCAGCATTGAGTTGGTTGTCATTGTCTGTATCGTTCATAGTCCTATGTTATACATAGTACTATAGTAAGTCAACAACTAATTAGCCAATTACCGCCTTTGACAGCGGTAATTTAATAATCAAGATAGGGTGTGTCAGAGATCTGATACTTGCGATTCAAGCGTTGTCGTATCACTCTCATCAGTAAGGTCAATCGATTCTAAATCACTCGTAGCAGCATCCAGCTCAGATATAGGTTCGGCATCGGCCTCTGCTTGTGGTGCAGATATCGTTTGCGGTACCACAACTTCTGGTTTCAAAAATTGATCATAAGCAATGAATCCAAGCATGCTCACGACAGCCGAAACGACAACAATGCCCAGGGCACCAATAATCGTCATACCGCGCCCCTTCATTAGTTTTTCTCCTCTACCACGGCATCAGCATTTCCGTCCTTCGTCGTTGGTTCGGTGACTTTTGCAGCATCGCGCATTGCCCCAACTAGCGCCTTTACTGCGTCCCTATATACATTAAAGGCATCGACTTTATCGAGTCGTTTGTTGCGAAATACCTGGATGTCGGCTTTTGGTCCAGTAGAACCACAAGAAAATTGCGAGAGATTGGTGAGTTCCTTGTTAGCAGCTTCCGCAGCCGCTTTTGCCGAATCGGCATTTAGCACAAGGGCTTCATAATTATCAATAGAGAGGTTTTTAGCGACATAAAACTTAGTTGCCTTGGTATAGATAGCGGTAATGCGGTCAAAGTGGGTTTTGCTTCGATCTATCACGTTAGTCATTGCCGTATTAACCACAGATTGGCGACTCTCACACAAGGTAAGCCTTTTGGCGTCAAGTTTTTCGCGCGCCACCTCCTTGCGCTGCTCGCCTTTTACATTATCAACCTTGTCGGACACCCTTGTCGTTGTTGTTTCGACACGCCCGCCGTCGACTGCAAATAGTTGAGGAGAAAAGACTACTGTCAATGCGAGGCTTAAAGAGATTCCAACTACAACATTTCTTGTCGCAAATTTCATCGAAGATATCCTTATGTAATGGTTATGCTTTCAGTATACCCATGGTGAAGCAAAAGGCAATAAGCATAGCCAGATAAAAACAATAGGGCAGTGATGCCCTATTTCTGTCCCCTTTTTATTCCCACTTAGTATTGATCAATAATCGCTTCACGACTCTCAATAAAACTTCGTAGTTCCTGACTTGATCGTGGTCGATCCCAGGTCGCCAGCTCTAACACTTCGCTCATTGTAACTGGTTCGATCTGGCTACTGGTCATATCCATGTTGGTTATTTGCCTTTTTTTGTTTTTGTTGTTTTATGTAGTTATTTAAGCACAAACACCATATAAAGTCAATATGCTCATGCTACTTTCTTTGACTGGGGTGAGTCGCTTATGGTATAAATATACTCAGAGGAAATAAAAAAAATAAACATATGGACATCGCCTCGTCTCTCGCCATCGTTACCCTTGCGGCATTGATTCACGCCAGCTTTCAGCTGAGCGTTAGTGTCTTGACGTTGCTGAGCGGTCACGCGATTGGCACCAAAACATCACAGGCGCGCGTCCTGCGTTTAACTTTCGGCTTTGTTAGCGGTGTTGGCGTCATGACACTCCTCACCCTTTCGTTCATTGCACTGGTCTTCTTGCACTTATTTGGACCCAATGCCCCGCAGTACGTCTGGGCAATTGCCTGTGGGTTACTCGTCGGCGTCGGCCTGGCAGTCTGGTTTTTCTACTACCGCCGCGAAAAGGGTACATCGTTATGGATCCCCCGCTCGTTTGCACGCCACCTCAGTGATCGCAGCAAGGCAACCAAACACAGCGCCGAAGCATTTAGTCTTGGCCTCACTAGCGTCCTCAGCGAACTGCTGTTTATCGCCGCACCGATGATTATTAGCGCTCTTGTGTTAATACAACTCCCCGGCATGTGGCAACTTATCGGCATTGCGATCTACTCGGTAATTTCCCTGATGACACTATTTAGTATTTGGGTCCTGATCAGTAGTGGACACAAATTAAGCGGCATCCAAAAATGGCGCGAAGATAACAAACATTTCATTCAGTTTGCTGCCGGTGGCGCACTAGCCGTACTCGGCTTCTTCGTCTACGTAACAAAAATTATGAGCGATATCGCAGGAACAATCTAGATGACTCACACGACACAGCTAACTGCCGTATCAATCGTCAAACGCCAAGGTCAACGCCCGACCGAATCGTTCGACAAGGCAAAGCTTCACCAAAGCATCGTCGCCGCGTCCCTAAGTGCGCGCACGCCACCCGGCCAGGCCGACAATATTGCTCACGCGGTGACGAACTACGTCCTCGAGTGGCTTGAGCATCGACCCGAAGTTACCAGTCACGATCTGCGCCTCGTTGCCACCCGGCATCTGCGCGCTCATCACCCTGACGCCGCCTATTTATACGAACAACACAAAACGACATTATAAAAAGATACTCAAGGAGAAATAACGATGGCCCAATCACACACATTCGACTATGACCTTATCGTTATCGGCAGTGGCGCCGGTGGCAGCGCGGCAGCAACAATCGCCGCACGTGCCGGGAAACGAGTTGCAATCGTTGAAGCTGATACCTTTGGTGGTGATTCACCCAACTGGAGCGATGTCCCAACGAAGGCGCTACTTCACGTCGCCAGGCTGTACGATGAAGCTCGCCACGGTGCTCGGTTTGGCCTGCGTACCGCAACACTTGGCTACAACTACCCCTCTATCCGTGCCTGGAAAGAACTCGCCGTCAAACGCACCGGTGCTGCCGGTAATCGTAAATTCTACGAAAGCCATGGCATTAGCGCCTACAATGCACCGGCACATTTCTTGAGTCCGAATGAAATTAGTGTTAATCGCCGACATCTTTCAGCTAGTCACTTCTTGATTGCGACAGGCTCATCATGGACAACCCCTAACATCCAAGGGCTAACCGATGTCACCTTCTTTACCCCCCGCACTATCCTGGAAGCAATCCGACCACCAAAAAGCCTATTCATTATCGGCGGTGGTAGTCACGGCGTTGAAATCGCCCAGATGATGGCGACATTTGGCACCAAGGTTTACATCGCCGAACAAGCCAGCCGCATCCTACCAAAACAAGATGCAGAAGTCGGTGAATTACTCGAAAAAGTCCTGACTGAACAAAAAGGCGTCACCGTTCTTGCTCACACACGCGTCCTATCGGTCGTCAAAGATGGCCTTGGCAAGAAAATCCTCATCAGCCGAGGTGGCGTTGAAAAATTCGTCAAAGCCGATGAAATTCTTGTGGCAACCGGCCGCGCACCGAACCTCGACCTTGGGCTAGAAAATGCTTCAGTGAAATACACACCAAAAGGCATCGAAGTCAGCGATACTTTGCAAACAAGCGTCAAACATATCTATGCCGCCGGTGACGTCCTTGGCCGCGATAGCCACACGCATACGGCTATCTTGGAAAGCCGTATCGCCGCCCATAATATGTTCGAGAAAAACAAAGCCGTTCCCGACTACACCGCCACACCTGGCATTATCTTCACTAACCCCGAAGTTGCCCATGTTGGTTTGTCCGAAGATGACTGCCGCAAACGTGACTTGGCAATCAAAAAAGCCATTGCACCACTAAACATCATCGCTCGCAGCAACACCGCTGATTTCCGCGACGGATTCGTGAAAATCATCGCTGATAAAAAAGGAGTCATACTTGGTGGCACCATCGTTGCGCCCCACGCCTCAGAGATGATCCATGAGATCGGCTTGGCCGTCAAGCATGGCCTGACAGCAGCCCAGGTTGCCGATACACCCCATGCCTTCCTTAGCTGGTCCGAAGCTATTCGCGTCGCCGCCAGCAAACTCGTCTAACACAAGCAGATTCAGCCACTCAGAAGCTTGATAAAAGCAGCCCCATCTGTTAGTATAGAATCTGCGTCGCGGGGTGGAGCAGTGGTCAGCTCGTGTGGCTCATAACCACAAGGTCGTAGGTTCAAATCCTACCCCCGCAACCAAGATTATTATTCAAATTTCGGACCTTGACGGTCCGATTTTTGTTATCCCACCCCTTTAGCGCGCCTTCACCAATTGATTTGGTTGGTTTTTAGTTTCCGCAGGTGTCGACATATATACGAATTTGCTCGACCTCAATCGTCAATCTGTAATCGAGGTTCTAACTATTTGAGCTAGGACCCTTCCGCTCGCCTGCTCACCAGTTTCGCCAATAAACGTCCCCTCAAATCATGTTCTGAGATCCAAAGTGCTTATGTTTTGATTTGAGTACGAATGTTCTTTACAAGTTTAGAGAGAACATCTATACTGAGACTTAGAACAAATAAGTGAGGGAATCGCTATGGCAGACAAAGAAGAAACAACAGCACCAACCAAGACGCGTAGTACTGGATTTCCAGTACTGTCGCTGCCCGAAGCAGTAAAAATTGTTCGCGATGCTGGCGCATACGGAAAGACGATGACGCCATCCGCTTTGGCGGCATACGCCGGACACCAATCAGCTACGAGTGGTCCGTGGAAGCAAAAGGCAGCTGCTCTTCGTGAGTGGGGACTAATCACGACCATCAGCACCGACAAGGTTGGGCTAACTAACCGAGCCCTACAAATCGCACATCCGGAATCTCCTGAGAAAACAAAGACCGCGCTCCTCGAATGTTTTCAAGGTTCAGAGCTTTACATGTCGATCTACGAGGATCTGGCACGAGGGACCGAGCTTCAGCTCGCCTCTCTCGCAAATAAAGCCGTGACCAGTTACGGCATCGCGATCGCCTCAAAAGATAAATTCATTCATTCATTTGTTGAGAGTGCTGCCGCAGTGGGACTCGCTGAGCGAATTGGTACAGACAAGATCAAGATCTTTGGAACTCCAGTCGCAAACGACACCCCCGTGGACGAGCAAGAAGTCGAAGAATTACCGCAAACTGAGACTCCTGCGGTTCCCAAGCGTCGACAGGTCGGGACACCAGTCATGAACCAGGTATGGGAGTTCGACGGAGGCGAAATCGTCGTAACCATCACTTCGGAAAATCCACTCCAGGCCACTACTTACGGAGAGCTTTCGAAAGTCGTTCTCGCTGTTGAAGGTCTTGTGTCACATCTAGGTGCGAAGAAAACGGATGACAAGACGAGCGATGCTGCCAAGTAAGACGTGGGCCAGTTACGCCAACGACATCAAGGCTATTGGCGAGCATCGCAGAAGCGTCGACACCAGTGACGGGTTTCTGCGAAGCCTTGAACTAATCGATGACCTCGATCAACTTACAGATTCGGGAAGTCACCTATTTACAGCTCTCTGGGTGACCACCGATCAGCAGAAGGTGCAAGAGGTGATGCACGCATCGTTGCTGAAGAACGCCGCAGTTCTCGCAATATGCCAGACCCTGTTTGGCATCGCAGCAGCAGCTAAGAGCAACGCAGACTCCGCTCTCCGCAGCCAGGGCTTTGGGGACGGCCTCACCGACCGAAAGCTAGGCACGTTGCTTACGATCATGGCCAACTTTGATTTAATTCAATACGTAAAGGGAGCCATCCACGTCTTCGATTCCCCTTTCGAGGAAGCTCAGGGATTGGTCCCAGCAGCAGTATTCATCAGTCGCGAAACTCCTTACTCAAACCTGCTTTGGCTAACACGTGTGCTCCGCGAGTGCACCGGACACATCTACTGGCTTGACAAGCATTTTCAGCCAGGAGGTCTCGAAGCTCTCGCCGATGCCGCAGACGGCTCGAGGGTCTCAAAAGTCCACATCCTGTCCCTTCAGCTCGATCAAAACTCGAACTCGAAGGCAAAGAAGAAATACCAAGCCCTGCAGCAAGAGCTAAAAGGGAAAGGCATTGACCTTGAGTGGCGATTTATCGACTCGACTCTTGTCCGAGGAACCCATGATCGTTGGATCATTGGAGACTCTTCAGCGAGAAACGTCCCAGATGTCGGAACGATCCTCTCGGGCAGCCACTCGGAAATATCTAAAAGCGGTGCCCACGCACGCCTTAATGTCGAGTTCGAAAACTACTGGTCGCAGGGCACTCTTTTCTAATTCACGCAGACTCGATGCAAGTACTGCTAGGCGACTTTCGGATGATGACCGCCGCGAGGTCTCATTTCAATTTCGGCATCGCTTAGTACCCCGAGACTGTCGTCTTCGATATCCCCGTCCGATCGGAAACAGCACGCGTACTCAATCCCGATTCATACAGCTCAATGATTCGTCTTTTCCGAAGGGTAGTCAGCCGCTGCCTGATCGGAAGTCGAGACGAATGTCTGACCGGCTTTTCCTCTTCGATAAGGGTGTTGGTTCTCGCAGAGGCTAGGACAACCAAGATTATTAAAAGAAACCTTTTCGGAGGTTTCTTTTTTATAGCGAATTATTATAGGCGGTTCTGTTACTTTCGCACTCAGCCGCTTTGGCATTCACCGTTTCAACCAAGCTATTTTGTCGAGGCACTAGCGCATTATACCCATCAGGATTGTCGTACGAATCATAGATAGCCATCTGGTCCTCTATGTTTTTCAGCTGGGCTGCGAGTGAATCATAGGTAGCGATGCACGAATCGTAGGCACTTTTTAGGCTTGTCGAGCCACTGGTTGGTGTCGCCGAGACACCCGTACTGGTTGGCGTAAACGTAGGTCTAGGCGTCGAAGTACTACCGGAGCCAGAACTTAGCAAGCTGATCAAAATAATAATCGAGATGACACTAATAAGGATAATAGTGACGGCTCGGCCTGGACTACTGTTCTTTTCTAGATAGAACGGATACTTTACCTTGTCGGTGTCGAGCGCGCGGTGGAGCGCCGCGTACGGCGTCAGGAGCGCATACCACCCCTTGATGATAAGGTAGCCTCCCCACAAATACAGCCCGTAGAACACTGTGTATGTACTACCCTCTTCGGCCGAATTATAGCCAATCCCGGTAATGATCAACCCGACTACCACAATAGCAATACCACCAAATAATGTCTTGGCGCCGACACGCCGGGCGTCGGCAACCATCGTTCTTTCGTGAGCGATATATTCTTCGACGGTCGGTGTTCGTGGCTTGACGGGTGCTTGACGTTTTGGTTCAGGCTTTTTATGAAGAGTTTTGTCATAGGCGCTGCGAGACGATACATCTTTTAATGCATCGTAAGCATTCGAGATCTTGTGCATTTCGCGTACAGATCCACCCATATCCGGATGATGCCTTTTCGCTAGTGAGCGATACGCCTTGCGAATTGTCTCTAGGCTTGCCGATTCGTGCACACCTAATACTTGATAGTGGGTAGGGTGTGACGTATTATCAGCCATAATTAAGCTAATAATAACACAACCTTACAGCTTGGGAATACTACTTGGTCATTTGCAAAAAGAGCGCCATCAGAATAAAGCCAGCGACAGTAATACCGAGCGAGCCATAGGCAAATTTCTTCGCCCGTCCTGTGGACTTCGAGGTGACGACTATCGCAGCCCATACCGAAATGAACGACAAAACAGGAATAACGAAAAACTGAAATAGGTACAGGAATACTGCGTTCATCGTGACGTCATTAAAAGATTGGCCTTGGCCTTTGATTTCGTTAAAGGTAACCCAAAGTGTGATGATCGTCACCGGAAACGGCAGCGCCAAGACAAGACTTATAATCGCAAGTGGCGTCCGATTGATCGGCTCTTCCATAGTCGGCTGGCTATCGACATAATGGTGGTCGCCTGTCGACTCGGTCACTTCAGAAACAAATTCGATCTTTTCATGGGGTTCGTTATTCATACTATTTCTCCGAAATACTTTTACTATAGCCGCCGAATAGGAAGTTTACCCATTGCTCGAGGTTGCTTGTTTTTACCTGTGCTGTTTGCGCTGCCGCCTTGACGCCGTTCGCATCAATGGCCGCCTGACTGTTATCCGGTAGTACTAAAGCTTTTTCGCCAGGTCGAACCAGGTTTAGCGAGTCACGCACGGCCAATTCTTGGTATTCAGCCGTCTGGTAAAAATTCTTTTGCAAGGACAGGTTATCGCGCTGCAGTTGGGTCAATTCAAGCTGGCGCTTTTTGTAATCAACGTCTTTTTGCAGGCTATAGTTGCGCTGCATCATCCCTAGTGAGCCCCAGATCCAGCTGGCAGCAATCAAAAATGCCACGGCAATCACCATGTTATTCAACGTCGCGTACTTGTGACGGATGTGATAAATAAGTTTTTGAATGTTTATTTTTTGCATAACCTTTTCTCTATTATAGCTCAGGCCTAGAAACTTGACCATAAAGTAAGCTATAATATCCTCGTTGGGGCTGTAGCTCATCGGTCAGAGCAGGCGGCTCATAACCACTTGGTAGATAGTTCAACTCTATCCAGCCCCACCAAAATTATTAAAACTCGCAGCTTTTCTTAGCTGCGAGTTTTAAATTGCTGAATCAATTCTCCGTGTTTCGTCGGCGCTTTTCTTCACGGGCACGCATAATTGCGCGCGCCTGATTCTCTGACATGCCGTTAGAAATCAGCCGCGCTTCTGACGCTTTATGCGCTTCTGCCAAAAAATGCGTTATCTCAACCGATTGCTCTTGGGTGACAATTGCACCGGTAGGGACATTCCAGTTTGGGTCTAGCGAGCTATCTGCGTCGTGGACTCGGCCAGGCGATCCGCCCCTGTTGTGGCGAGGTGGCTTGGGGTGGGGTGCTTGGATAACTGTGCTCGTCGCTAATTCAGCCAGCGCTACCCTAGGTCGTTCAAGCCGGATGCGCTCTTCGGCTTCACCCCGAGTCAGTGGACGACCACTGTCCATCCATCGCCCCATAGACTCTTCTTCCGCATCGGTAAAGACCTCTTTAGCAGGTGCAAGATTTTCAGGTTTAAATTCATAGCTCGACATGAAGGTATCCTTTTATAATTAAATAAATTTTAGCATAAAAAGACGTAAAAGTCAATCTATTCCCAGCGGAAGACCCTGAAGGCTATAATATATATCACCACCAACCACGCGCCGGTGAGCCCAATTTGCGGTAGAATTTCAATCAAGTGCTTGCCTTCGGTCGCGATGAGGCGAATGCCGTCAATGATCGGCGTCAGTGGCAACAATGCCGAGACAGCCTGCAGCCATTCGGGCATCAAGAACCGTGGGAAAAATGTTCCCGACAAGAACATCATTGGAAATATAATGATATTCGACAGCGGCGCGGCTTGTCGTTCGTTTTTCGCCCAACCACCTAGCGCCAGGCCTATCCCCAAAATCGTCACCATTCCTAGCAACAAGAAAGCGATCAGCTCGAACCAATTCCCGACAATCTCAAGATTAAATACAAGAATAGCAACGATAAACAGCGCGGCGAAACTCAGCATACCAATCGCGACTTGGCCAATCATGGTTGAAAGGAAATATTGCCAGACACGAATCGGTGTCGTACTGAGGCGTCGTAATATGCCCATTTTCTTGAGCTCTGGAAAGACATTTAGTGGGCCAAAGATACCTACACCAATTAATGCAAAGCCAAGAAGTCCCGCGAAGGTGTAATCAAAGGCGCTGAGACTGTTCTCGTTGAGCTGTGTGCCCTTTACGGTAAAGGGCGTGACAGTGGTGACAATGCTGCTATTGATGGCCTTAAACTGCGCATCAAGGATTGCAGTAAGCGCTACAGCAGACGCTTGGCTATTTTGCGTATAGACAATCTCGGCCTCGCCACTGGGGTAACTTTCGCCTGGCTGGGTAAGGCCAAAGCTTTCTGGCAGAATAATCGTCGCATCAAGTTCCGATCTGGTCATCTTTTCTTTTGCCTCGTCGAGCGAGGTAATATCGCCGTCAACCTTCAAGACCTCACTTTGGCTCGACTGTTTGACGAAGTCGCTAGCAAACTGCGAATCGGAATGACTAATCACCGCAACGTTAAACGATACGTCACCACCGCCACTATTCAGGCTACCAAAGACGAACAGGAAAATCAGCGGGAAAATGATCGTAAAGAACAGGGCTGTGCGGTCACGAAAGAATCGTTTGGTGTTGATGCGAGCAAAGGCCCATACCGTAAATAGCGAGGTGCGCAGCGATTGGCGACGAGGTGATATTTTTATCGGTGCCTTCATTATTGTTCATTCCTCAAGGCTTTACCGGTGAGATCAATGAAGACGTCTTCTAGATTTGCCTGCTCAACCTCTTGCTCCTTTTTAAAACCACGGGCTAGTAACTGCTTGACGAGGTTCTTGGGTGTATCGAGGGCGATGATCTTGCCGTTATCCATCACAGCGATGCGGTCGCAAAGAATTTCAGCTTCGTCCATGTAGTGGGTCGTCATAATAACGCTAATACCCCGATCGCGAACTTTTCCGATTAGTTCCCATAGATTACGGCGCGCTTGCGGGTCGAGACCCGTCGTTGGTTCATCCAAAAAGAAGACCTTTGGACCATGCACCAGCGCCGTTGTAATACTCAGGCGTTGCTTTTGACCGCCCGAAAGATCTTCGACATATGACTTGGCCTTTTCTTCCAGATCAACGTCACGCAGAAACGATAAGGCGTCAACCTTTTCACCGTATGCCGCCGCAAACATCTCGACCACTTCAACCAGACGTGTCTTGTCCTGAAAGGCTGGCGATTGCGGCTGCACGCCGATCAGGTATTTAATTGCTTGCGGGTCATCTTTGACGTTAATACCGTCAATCACCACACTCCCAGAATCGATGGGCCGCAATGTCTCCATCATTTCGAGGGTTGTTGTCTTGCCCGCCCCATTGGGACCAAGTATGCCGAAGATCTCGCCTTTTTTCACTGAAAAGCTGACACCGTTGACGGCTTGTTTATCACCATAGCGTTTCTTTAGGTCTTTGACCTCAACCATGTTTGTCATTACTTTTATCTTACACCCCCGCTGCGATGTGTTCAACAAAAAAAGCCCCCTGGGGAGGGGGCAATTTGGCACCTGTTTGTTTGACATTAGTATATTGTCAAACTGGTTATGGTGCAAGACCATTCTCGAAAACTAATTCGAAACTATTTCTTTTTTGAAACAGTAAGGAAACCGTTGCGTGGGTTTTCTTTCACAATACGGTCTTCTGGAAGATCAACCGGTTGACCCTTTGCGTTCTTCTCAACTTTTGCGAAGAAGAAGATTGTTTGTGGTTTGCCACCGCGAAGTGTTACTTCGGTGCTGTGCAAGTAGTAAGTAACGCCCTTTGAGTTTGTGTGACTGTAAGCCATGATATATTTCTATACCTCCTATTAGTACTGATAGGAGAAGAGTACAACCTGACAAGGGTCGTTGTCAACACTAAAGCCTTCGATAGTGCTGCCTGAGCATTAATTTTAAAACACCAAGGCTAATCAAACGAACCACAATCATCAGAATCAAGACTGCACAGGCAACCAGCGACCAACCTGCAAAATCAGGCGACCAGAATGGTGACGAGAAGGAATGGAGATATGAGCTGGGTGACGGTAGATTCACCGCCCCTGCCAGGTCTCCAGCCGAAGGATATTTAGCCAGTTCACCAGTGGTACACTGCAAATATGCTGCCGAGTATCCACTGAACCTCGGTGCGCAAACTTCTTGTGCTTTTTTGTAAATATTACCATTAGGGTTTTGGTCACCTGATGCCGCCGTGAGTGCGGCCTGAGAGTCTCGCTGGTAGCCCGCTTCAAGGTACACACCTTTGCCGAGGTCAGTATTCATATGGCCACTGACATACTGTTGTAAATCATACAATCTTTGGATGGTATTTTCTTGGTCACCAGTCTTGTCGGCAGCAATAACCGCCGCTCTGCGCTCGATCATACCGATGTTGTTAAGGCGCAAAAAA
>Ga0247809_1001119_pt1 | contig 11930 bp, 10 predicted proteins | sample UWRJL104311B1_FD_180951 | JGI IMG/M metagenome (GOLD analysis project Ga0247809, IMG submission 180951) | Plant litter microbial communities from Arlington Agricultural Research Station in Wisconsin, United States - UWRJ-L104-311B-1 | ecosystem: Environmental > Terrestrial > Plant litter >...
CAACGCGGGTAAGGTCAGCCGCAGCGACATGCCGTCGACTACGCCGTATCACTTGGCGACCTGTTATATCGGGTTGGCGGAGTATTTTCGGGGCTGATTGAATCGGCCAATAGACCGTAGGAGCGGTTTTAGCCGCGAGAATGCTCTCCCGGCTAAAGCCAGTCCTACGGTGCCCTTGGCGTCAGGAGTCAGCCGCGATTGCGATCAATCGCAAACCCGGCCCAGGTCTGGCTTACCGGCATCAGCTCAAGGCTGTTGATGTTCACGTGCGCCGGGGTGTTCATGATCCAGAAGATCGTGTCGGCAATGTCCTGCGGTTGAATCGGCTCGGCGCCGGCATAAGTGGCGTCGTACTTGGTCTGATCGCCCCCGAAACGCACCAGCGAGAACTCGCTCTCGCACAGGCCCGGCTCCAGATTGGTGACCCGCACGCCGGTGCCGATCAGGTCATTGCGCAGGTTCAGCGAGAATTGACCGACAAATGCCTTGGTGCCGCCGTAGACGTTGCCGCCCGGATACGGATAGTTGCCCGCAACCGAACCCAGGTTGACGATGCTTGCCCCGCGACCATGAGCGATCAGGCGCGGCAGCAGCAAGCGCGTGCTGTAGACCAGACCCTTGATGTTGGTGTCGATCATGGTGTCCCAATCGTCCAGATCGCATTTCGGCGCAGGATCGATGCCCAGCGCCAGACCGGCGTTGTTGATCAGACCGGTGATCTTGGCGAACTCGGCCGGCAGCCCCTCGATAGCGGCCTCCATGGCGGCACGATCACGCACGTCCAGCACCAGCGTGTGCACCTTGGTCTGTTTCGACAATTCAGCGCTCAGGGCGTTAAGGCGCTCTTCACGGCGACCGGTCAGGATCAGCGACCATCCGGCTTCGGCAAAACGGCGCGCACAGGCTTCGCCAAATCCGGAAGTAGCACCGGTAATGAACACAGTGGAAGTCATTTCGTTCTCCTGAAGTGGCACGAGGCAAGGCTGCCCCTTGGAAGCGTTAAATTGAACAAGGCCAGCAGAATGCCCGCCCAGACCGGTTACGGGCAAGTCTGTGGATAAAACATTCATCCAGTTGTACAAAAAACAACCAGCCAGAGCCGGGCCAGTCCGCGCATGGCCTGCACGCAGTTTTACCCACGTTATCCACAGCCAGACCCACAGTCTTTGGGAGTAAGTGCAAAACAGTACAAGCGAGGCATGGCGCGGCCTGCAGAAAGAAAGGCGGGGGTTTTCCCCTTGACGTCACGCCCGGCATCTGTAAAGGCTGTGAAACAAGATCAACCGGGGAAATTCGCTGTGGCTGCTGCGAGCCAGACCAACCGGCACTTTGCCGACTATTTCCAACGCTTGCCCACAGACTTATCCACAGGCTGGACCGATATAAAAGCTGTATGAAAAACCAGTCTTTAAAACGTTGACAAACCCCGTCAACGGAAACGAAAAAACTGCTGATCAAAAATTGATCACATCGCTACAGCCCTTATAAACAAAGGGCTTCAGCCAGCTACTCCCACGTTATTCACAGGCACCTCCACAGTAAACCTGAACAAGTCAAAAGCGTGACAAAACAACTATTTGCAGCGGCTTTATGTCGCGGTTTAGTGGCGCGTCAAAAATGTTTTCCACAATTGGCGGCAAGCACAAAAAGCCTCCTGAATCCTACGAATCGCAGCGTCAGCCCCTAAACAAAAAAGAGGCCGAAGCCTCTTTCTTTGTTCTCCCCGGTATCAGGCCATCAATGCCCGCCCAGATAAGCGTTCCTGACCTCTTCGTTGACCAGCAACTCCTTGCCGGTGCCGGTCAGGCGGATTTCGCCGTTGACCATCACGTAGGCCCGATCAGACAGCTTCAACGCGTGGTTGGCGTTCTGCTCGACGAGGAAGATGGTCATGCCGGTGGCCGCCAGCTCGCGCAGAGTCGAGAAGATCTGTTTGACGATGATCGGTGCCAGACCCAGGCTCGGCTCGTCGAGCAGCAGCAGTTTGGGCCGGCTCATCAGGGCGCGGGCGATGGCGAGCATTTGCTGCTCGCCGCCGGACATGGTCATGGCGCGCTGGTTGCGGCGCTCCTTGAGACGCGGAAACAACTCGAACATGCGCTGCATGTCTTCAGCCGAGTGTTTGTCGCCAATCGGGATGGTGCCCATCATCAGGTTTTCTTCCACCGACATGTCGGGGAATACCCGCCGGCCTTCCGGCGACTGCGCAATGCCGTTGGACGCGATGTAGTGCGACGACTTGTGGGTGATGTCGGTGCCCTGATAGATGATCTGCCCGCTGGCCGCGCGGGGCTGGCCGAAGATCGACATCAACAGCGTGGACTTGCCCGCGCCGTTGGAGCCGATCAGGCTCACGGTTTCGCCTTCATTGATGTGCAGCGAGACTTTTTTCAGGGCCTGGATCGGCCCGTAATACACATCGATCTCTTTCAATTCGAGGATCGGCTTACTCATACCAACTCCTCTTCATCAGCGCCCAGGTACGCGGCGATCACTTTCGGATCGTTGCGGATCTGTTCCGGCCCACCGGCGGCAATCACGTTGCCGTGGTCGAGCACCACAATATCGTCGGAAATACCCATGACCATGCCCATGTCGTGCTCGATCAGCACGATGGTCATGTCGTGTTCGTCGCGCAGCAAGCGGATCATGCCGCTCAAGGCTTCGGTTTCCTGCGGATTGAGGCCCGCTGCCGGTTCGTCCAGGCAGATCACCTGCGGCCGCGTGCACATGGCCCGGGCGATTTCCAGACGGCGTTGCTGGCCGTAGGACAATTCACCGGCAAGACGGTTGGCGCAGTCCACCAGATCGACGACTTCCAGCCAGTAGAACGCGGTGTTGATCGCGTCTTCTTCGGCCTGGCGATAGCCCTTGGTGTTGAGGATGCCGGCCAGCATGCTGCGGTTGACCCACATGTGCTGGGCGACCAACAGGTTTTCCAGCACCGACATTTCCTTGAACAGGCGAATGTTCTGGAAGGTTCGCGCCAGCCCGGCGCGATTCACCAGGTGGGTGCCGCCGAACATTTTGTAATACACGCGGCTGAGGAAGCTTTTCGGCGAGACAAAGTCCGTGACCTGGAAGGGTTCGCCCAGCAGCTTGATGACGTTGGTCGATGTTCCGCGCGTATGCAGCTCGATGCGCCCACCGGTGGCTTTGTAGAACCCGGTCAGGCAGTTGAATACCGTGGTCTTGCCCGCGCCGTTGGGGCCGATCAGGGCGAAGATCGAGTTCTTGCGGACCTTGATGCTGACGTCGCTGAGCGCCTTGATACCGCCGAAGTGCATCATCAGGTGTTCGACAGAGAGAATGATTTCGCTGCTCATGGCGTAACTCCCTGTTTCGCAGTGGCATTGGGATCAACCAGCACACCCTTGCGCGGGCGCACGCCGGTCCGGCTGATGCGGATCAGGCCACGTGGGCGCCAGATCATCATTAACACCATGAGGATCCCGAACAGCAGAACGCGGTATTCGGCAAAGCTGCGCAGCAACTCGGGAGCGACCGTCAAGACAAAGGCGGCGATGACCACGCCAACCGTCGAGCCCATGCCGCCGAGTACGACGATGGCGAGGATCAAGGCCGACTCGAAGAACGTAAACGAAGTCGGGTTGATGAAGCCCTGATAGCTGGCAAAAAACACCCCGGCCAGACCCGCAGTGGATGCACCGATGGTGAATGCCGAAAGCTTGACCAATACGTGATTCAGACCCATGGCGCGGCAGGCGATCTCATCTTCGCGCAGGGCTTCCCAGGCGCGACCGACCGGCATGCGCGTCAGGCGATGTTTGATATACAGCACCGCCAGCACGACCAGGAACAGCACCGCATAGATAAAGATGAATTTCAGGTCCGGGTTGTAATCGAAGCCGAAGAATTCATGAATCGGCACCCCGCCCTCTTTGGCACGGCGACCGAACTACAGACCGAAGAAAGTCGGCGAAGGCACCGGCACGCCATTGGGTCCGCCGGTGAACGACAGCCAGTTGTTCAACACCAGACGAATGATCTCGCCGAAACCCAGGGTCACGATGGCCAGATAGTCACCGTGCATGCGCAACACCGGAAAGCCGAGGATACATCCGGCCAACGCCGCCGCAATCGCCGCCAGAGGCAATGCCGACCAGAAACCCAGGCCCAGGTATTGGTAACCCAAGGCCAGCCCATAAGCGCCAATCGCATAGAACGCCACGTAACCCAGGTCGAGCAGGCCCGCCAGGCCGACCACGATGTTCAGGCCCAGGCCCAGCAACACATAGATCAGGCCGAGAATGACCACGGTCAGCACGTATTTGTCCGCAAATACCGGGAACACGATGGCAATGACCACCATCGCCGGAATGATGTAGCGCAGACGCGACTTGTAGTCCGGTGCCAACACATGCACGCCGGAGCTGGAGCTTTCGAAGCTCTGCGCAATGATCACGCCTTTCGGGGTCTGCATGAACAGGCTCAGCAGCAGACGACCGACCATTACTACGCCGACCAGGACAGCCACGCGCGTCGGTTGCAGATTGAAGCCGTAACCGTCGAGCACCACGCCCACAATCGGGCCGAAAACGATGAGAGCCAGCAGTCCGGCAATGACTGCGTCGATCAGGCTTTGTTTGATATCGATGGGTTTTGTAGGAGCAGACATAGTTATACCTTCGCCACGAGAGGGCGACCCAACAGGCCTTGAGGACGGAAAATCAGAATCACCACCAGCAGGCCGAAACTGAACACGTCTTTGTAGTCGGAATTGATCAGACCGGAGAACTGCGACTCGGCAACCCCCAGGATCAACCCGCCGAGCATCGCCCCTGGCAGTGAGCCAATACCGCCCAACACCGCAGCGGTAAACGCCTTGATGCCGATGATGAAGCCGGCATAGAAGTCAAACGTGCCGTAGTTCATGGTGATCAGCACGCCAGCCAGTGCCGCCATGGCCGCACCGATGATGAACACGTAGGAAATCACCCGGTCGGTGTTGATGCCCAGGATCGATGCCATCTTGCGATCCTGTTGGGTCGCGCGGCACATCCGGCCCAGCTTGGTGTACTTGATGATGTAGGTCAGCACGCCCATGCCAACGAATGCGGCAATCAGGATGAAGATCTTGGTGTAGGTGATCTGCACGAAGCCGCTGCCAATCTCAAAACGCCACGCGCCTTCAAGCAGCGTCGGCACGCCTTGCTGGCGCGGCCCCTGGGCGATTTGCGCATAGTTCTGCAGGATCAGGGAAATACCAATCGCACTGATCAGCGGTGCCAGCCGGGTCGAGTTGCGCAGTGGTTTGTACGCCACCCGCTCAATGACAAAGCCGTACACGCCCGTCACCACAATGGTGAAGATCAGCGTACCCAGAATAAGGAACGGGAAGGACTCAACCCCGAAGAAAGACAAGACTGCCAGGCCGATGGCGGCCAGGTAAGCGGAGATCATGTAAACGTCGCCGTGGGCGAAGTTGATCATGCCGATGATGCCGTAAACCATCGTATAACCGATGGCGATCAGACCGTAAACCGACCCGAGGGTCAGGCCGTTGATCATTTGCTGCAGGAAAATACCATCCATCACGCACGCTCACGAATCTTGAAAGGCCATTTGAATTCGGCCCGAATACCCCCTCGTGAGGTGCACCGGGCCGACATCATGTGGCAACAGAAGAACTCAAGGGGCGCCAACCCCACGCCCCATTACGTAGACGAACCGGCGTCCGGAAACGCCAGTGCGGCTATCTCACTTCTGCTTTTCGAGCTGATGGTATTTACCTTCTTTGTCCCACTGGTAAACCACGTAGTCGGAAACCTTCAGGTCGCCTTTGGCATCCCAGGTTTTCTCGCCCATGACGGTTTTCACCGGGTTGGCTTTCAACCATTTGCTGGCATCTTCGCCTTTGTTGGATTTGGCGCCATTGAAGCCAGCCGCCAGAGCCTGAACCGAAGCGTAGGCGTACAGCGTGTAACCTTCAGGCTCGTAACCGGTTTTGCGGAACTCATCAACGACTACCTTGCTGTCAGGCAGCATGCGCGGATCGGCACCGAAGGTCATGTACACGCCGTCAACGTACTGCTTACCACCAGCAGTGGTCACCAGTTCGTCGGTCACGATACCGTCATCGGACATGAACTTGACGTCTTTGAGGCCTTGTTCACGCAGCTGACGAACCAGAGGACCGGCTTCAGGGTGCAGGCCGCCGAAGTAAACAACGTCAGTGCCAACGGAACGGATTTTGGTCACCAGGGCGCTGAAGTCTTTCTCGCCACGGGTCAGGCCTTCTTCGAGCACCGGCTTGACGCCACGTTTGGTCAACTGCTTGGCGGTAGCGTCAGCCAGGCCTTTGCCGTAGGTGTCCTTGTCATTGATGACCGCGATTTTCTTGCCTTTCAGAACATCGACAATGTAATCGCCGGCGACGATGCCTTGCTGATCGTCACGACCACACATGCGGAACATGGCGTTCAGGCCGCGCTCGGTGACGGTCGGGTTGGTGGAGCCAGGGGTAATCGCGATGATGCCCGCTTCGTCATACACTTCCGAAGCTGGGATGGTCGACGATGAGCAGAAGTGACCGACGACGCCAGCCACTTTGTCCGAGGCCGCCTTGTTGGCGACGGCAACGGCTTGTTTCGGTTCACAAGCATCGTCATACGCCGTCAACGCGATTTTCTCACCGTTGACCCCGCCAGCCTTGTTGATGGCGTCAGCAGCCGCTTGAGCGCCTTTCATGTATTGCTCGCCAAACGACGCGTTAGCGCCGGTCATCGGGCCAGCAACGCCGATCTTGATATCAGCCTGAGCAAACGAAGACACGCCCAATGCAGTAGCGACTGCGATTGCCAGAAAGCCTTTCCTGTAAAACGTCTGCGACATGAGTGGTGCTCCTGAAGTTTTTTTTTGATTAGCACTGCGACTACAGAGATTGCTCTGAGCAAGTGGCGTGCCATTCATTTTTTATTCTGCAAAAACTCATGGATTTGTTGAAAGTCGTTCGTTTAGAGCCTTCGTTGCAGGGCGTGCAACCGTCTAGGACGCGCCAGGTGCAACCCCGATGAAAAAAAGCGCAACCCTAGCGAACAAAACTAGCAACCCGTCCAGTAAGCCACGTACAACCTTGCTGTAACAGCCTGCGTCACCGAAGTGCACACCGTAGGTGCGTTCGCGCTACGAGACGCACCAATTGAGGTTAGTGGATTAAGAGCAAAGCGCCTGATAAAGCAGCGGTTTTTGGTCAGATCACGACGCGCAGGCACTGACCGGCGTGATACAGGGAGAATCCAGCTTCATATAACGCGCTGCGCAGCCCGACGCCAACCAACGGCGCCATGGGCGTAAACGGGATTGGCAGCACGTTTGTGTCGCCTGTGCACAGATAATCGGCAAAGGCCTTTCCCACCACAGTGCCGGTGGTGTTTCCGCGACCGTTGTAACCTGTTACTGCGACCAGACCTGGGGCAGGTTCGAACATGCGTAACAGATGATCGGGCGTGAACGAGATGCAGCCAGTCCAGGTGCACTGCCATTCCACATTTTTCAGGTACGGGTAATAGTGCTGCTGCACACGATCCGCCCACGCCTTCAGGAACCAGCCCGGCTTTTGATTGCCATTGCCCAGGCTGCCCAGCAACAGGCGACCGTCGGCATCGCGACGAATGCTGCTCAGCACCTGGCGCGTGTCCCACGAACCCTGACCAAACGGCAGCACTTGCTGCGCCGCCTCGTCGCTCATCGGCGTTGACGCCACCTGATAGTAATAACCGGGGAAAAAACTGCGCCGCAGTTCGGTCCATTGGCCTTCGGTGTAGGCGTTGGAGGCGATCACCACCTTCTCGGCCAGCACCGCGCCATGCTCGGTGACAACGCACCATTTAGCGCCCTGGCGTTCGAGACGGGTAACGGGCGAATGATCGAACAACTGCCCACCCAAACGACCCACCGCCGACGCCAGCCCGCTGGTGTACGCCATCGGATTGAACGTACCGGCGCGCCGATCCAGCAACGCAGCAGTGATTTTCGTGGTGCCGGTGGCTTCTTCGCAGGCCTTGCCGGTCAACAGTTCGACCGGAGCGCCGCGCCGCTGCCATTGCTGCTCGCGACTGCGCAGATCGGCCACACCCTTGGCGTTATGCGCCATGTGCAGCGTGCCTTCACGACGCAGCTGGCAATCAATGCCGTATTTGTCGATCAGGCTGAACACCAGCGCGGGCGCTGCGCCGAGCATCTGGTTCAACTGGCTGCCAATCGCCTTGCCGAAACCGGCTTCGATATCATCCGGAGGAATCCACAGCCCGGCGTTTACCAACCCTACGTTGCGCCCCGAACCACCATGGCCAGTGCGATGGGCTTCCAGCACGGCCACCCGTTTACCTTGTTCGAGCAAGTGAACCGCTGCCGACAAACCGGTGATGCCTGCGCCAATGACGCACACATCGACCGTCAACTCCCCCCGCAACGCCTGGGCTTCAGGGCGTTGGGGCGTCAGCGTTTCCCACAGACATTCTTCGCGTAGCGGCATCGCAAAACCCCGGAAAACCATGATTCAGATCTCGGAAAATACGTCGCCTCATCCGACGCCTTCGCGGGCAGCCTCGCTCCAACAGCTATATCCGTTGGAGCGAGGCTTGCCCGCGAATCAGTCGACGCGGTACGTCAGGCATACCGCATCACATCAATCGAAGGTAATACCCTGGGCCAACGGCAACTCCAGCGAGTAGTTCACGGTCGCCGTCTGGCGACGCATGTAGGCGCGCCACGAATCGGAGCCGGATTCACGGCCGCCACCGGTTTCTTTCTCGCCGCCGAATGCGCCGCCGATTTCTGCGCCGCTCGGACCAATGTTGACGTTGGCGATACCGCAGTCGCTGCCCAGCGCGGACATGAACTGCTCGGCTTCACGCACGTCAGTGGTGAAAATGCACGACGACAGGCCTTGCGGTACCGCGTTGTTCAGGCGCAGCGCCTCGTTGAAATCTTCGTAGCCAACGACATACAGGATCGGCGCGAAGGTTTCGGTGCAGACCACATCGCTCTGCTCAGGCATTTCCACGATGGACGGGGAAACGTAATAAGCATTGGGGAATTTATCTTCCAGCTGACGCTTGCCGCCGAAGACCTTGCCGCCTTCGCTCAACGCCTGTTCGAGCGCGTCCTGCATGTTTTCGAAGCTCTGCTTGTCGATCAGCGGGCCGATCAGATTGCCTTCCAGCGGGTGACCGATGCGGATTTTCTCGTAAGCGGTTTTCAGACGCGCAACGATCTCGGCCTTGACCGATTCGTGAGCAATCAGGCGCCGCAGGCTGGTGCAGCGCTGGCCGGCAGTACCGACAGCGCTGAACAGAATGGCGCGCACGGCCAGATCCAGGTCAGCGCTCGGGCTGAGGATCATCGCGTTGTTGCCGCCCAGTTCAAGAATGCTGCGGGCAAAACGTGCGGCGACTTTCGGCGCGACTTCACGGCCCATGCGGGTGCTGCCGGTGGCGCTGATCAGGGCCACGCGCGGATCATCGACCAGCGCTTCGCCAGCCGCGCGGCCGCCGATGATCACCTGAGCCAGATATTTCGGAGCATCGGCGAATTCGCTGGCCACTTTGTCGAACAGCGCCTGGCAGGCCAGACCGGTCAACGGAGTTTTTTCCGAAGGTTTCCACAGCACCGAATTACCGCAGACCAGCGCCAGCGTGGTGTTCCAGGCCCAGACCGCAACCGGGAAATTGAACGCGCTGATCACGCCGACGACGCCCAGCGGGTGCCAGGTTTCACGCATGTGGTGGCCTGGACGCTCGGAGGCGATGGTCAAACCGTACAACTGGCGGGACAGACCGACCGCGAAATCGCAGATATCGATCATTTCCTGAACTTCACCCAAGCCTTCCTGAGTGATCTTGCCGGCTTCCCAGGAAACCAGCTCGCCCAGATCAGCCTTGTGCTTGCGCAACGCTTCGCCGAACAAACGGATCAGTTCGCCACGGCGCGGTGCCGGTACTTTGCGCCAGGCCTCGAAAGCCACGTCGGCACGGCTGATTTGTTGTTCGACTTCCGCGGCACCTTCCCAATTCACAGCGCCGATGCGGCTGCCGTCGATGGGGGTGTGAACAGGCTTGTCGCCCTTCTGATAAAGCGCGGGGTCGACACCGAGACGGGTTAGCAAGTCGGTAAGCATGTTCTCTCCTGATTTCGGGAATGCTGAAAATACGGGTAAATCCTCAGCCTCTAGTAATAGCTGGGTAAACGCGCCTCAACAAACGACCATTAGGCGAGATATCATTCCGTTTATTCATGCTGAGCACCGGAACAGGCAAAAAGGCCCGAACATGCTGAACAAACGCCACTTACCGTCGATTACTGCCCTGCAATGCTTCGAAGCTGTCACGCGCCACTTGAGCTTCACCCGCGCCGCCGAAGAGATGAACCTCACGCAAAGTGCGGTCAGCAAGCAAGTGGCGCAGCTGGAAGAACTGGTGCAACACTTGCTGTTTCGCCGGGTCCGCCGCCGCTTGCAACTGACTCCGGCCGGCGCGCTGTATCTGGGGGAAGTGCGCAAGATCCTCAGTCAGGTGGAGATGTCCACGCTGTTCCTGCGCTCTTATGGCGGCGAAACCGAAGTATTGCGCGTGTCGACGCCCTCGACGTTCGGCGCCCGCTGGCTGGTGCCACGCCTCAAAGGCTGGCGGCTGCGGCACCCGCACATCCATCTGGACCTGGTCAACGAGCAGGAAACCGATGATCTGGCGCAGAGCCGCTGCGACCTGGCGTTCTATTTCGGCCAGGGCGCGCGCCCCGGCGCGGAAAGCATCAAGTTGTTCGGCGAAGAACTGATCCCGGTCTGCGCGCCGGGCTGCCTGCCGGATCAGCCGTTCAGCGACCCGACGCAACTCACCGACCTGGTGCTGCTGCAAAGCGCTTCGCGCCCGCAAGGCTGGCACGACTGGTTCGAAAGCCAGGGTTATCACACCGAACACAGCTATCACGGGCCGCGCTTCGAAACCTTCTATATGTGCATCCGCGCGGCACAAGTCGGCTGCGGCGTGGCACTGCTGCCGCGCTTTCTGGTGGAAGAAGAACTGGCCGACGGCAAACTGGTCATCCCTTGGCAACACGCCCTGCCGAGCACCGATGCCTATTACATGGCCTACCCCGAACACGCCGCCGAAGTGCCGAAAATCCGGGATTTTGTTGAATGGATGGTGGAGCAGTCGAGGTGAATGAACGCGACCGGCAGGAGGGGACTTGTCCCCGAAAGCGGTGGATTGGTGTGCGGGAATATCCGGACACTGATGCCGCCCGAAAGACCGCTTCGGGGACAAGTCCCCTCCTACACGTGCAGGTGCCTGCGAACCAAAGAAAACTGCCCCTCGTCAGCCTCGGCTGGCATTATGTCCGCCATCGTCAAACAACACTGATTCAGATTCGTTTTGGCCGCGTGTGGCGGCCGGTCCTGCTGGAGCGACCCAATGAGCGAGAGCGCATTCTCCAATCGCATCGTGCAAAACTTGCTCGACACCGATCTGTACAAGCTGTCCATGATGCAGGCGGTCCTGCATAACTACCCCAACGTCGACGTCGAGTGGGAGTTTCGCTGCCGCAACGGCGAGGACCTGCGGCCTTATCTCGGCGAGATCCAGCATCAGGTCGAGCTTCTCTGTGAGTTGTCCCTGGGCGCCGAAGAATTGGGTTTTCTGGAGCGCATCAACTTCATGAAGCCGGATTTCCTGAGGTTTCTCGGTCTGTTCCGCTTCAATACCCGCTATATCAAATGCAGCATCGAAGACGATCAGCTGTGTATTCGCCTGCAAGGGCCGTGGCTGCACGTGATTCTGTTCGAAGTGCCAGTGCTGGCGATTGTCAGCGAAGTGCGCAATCGTCATCGCCATCCGCAGATTCTGCTCAGTCAGGCCACAGATCAGCTGCACCGCAAATTCGACTGGCTGACCGCCAATGCGCAGCCCGAC
>Ga0247809_1001120_pt1 | contig 11930 bp, 13 predicted proteins | sample UWRJL104311B1_FD_180951 | JGI IMG/M metagenome (GOLD analysis project Ga0247809, IMG submission 180951) | Plant litter microbial communities from Arlington Agricultural Research Station in Wisconsin, United States - UWRJ-L104-311B-1 | ecosystem: Environmental > Terrestrial > Plant litter >...
CGCCGTCGCCCGCACGGCCGTCGGCACGCCGCTCGACGGCACCCACGACATCGCCGGTCCCGACGAGATGGGCCTCGACGCCTTCGTGCGCACCGCGCTGGCGGCCTACGGAGACCCGCGCACCGTGGTCACCGACCGCAGCGCCCCGTACTTCGGCGCGATCATCGAGCCGCGAGCGCTGGTGCCGGGCGACGACGCCACGATCTTCGAGACGACGCTCGGCGACTGGCTCGAGGCGCAGACCGCGGGTGCCGCCGGCTGAGGGGTGGCACAATCGCGAGGGTGACCTTCTCGCAGCCCGAACCCATCGCCGCCACGGCGCCCGCGCTCGCCGGCCGTTCGGTCGCCAGCCAGCGCTGGTCGCACCTGGTGTTCGTGCACTGGCGGGTGGATGCCGCCGAGGTCGCGCCGCTGCTGCCCGCCGGTCTCCGGCCGGACGAGTTCGACGGGTCGAGCTGGGTGGGGCTGATCCCGTTCGTGCTCGACCGCGCGACCGTGTTCGGGAGCCCGCCCGTGCCGTACTTCGGCGATTTCGTCGAGGTGAACGTGCGGCTCTACGCCGTCGACGAGCACGGGCGGCGCGGCGTCGTGTTCGTGTCGCTCGAGGCGTCCCGACTGGCCGCGGTGCTCGCCGCGCGGGCGATCTTCGGGCTGCCGTACGTGTGGTCGCGCACCACGCTCGAGCGGCGCGGCGACACGTTCGAGTTCGGCGCCCGGCGGCACCTCGACCGGTCGGCGACGTCGCGCATCGTGGCGACGCGCACCGCCACGATCGTGGCCGACGACCCGCTCGCCGACTTCCTCAGCGCGCGCTGGGCGCTGTTCGCGCGGGTGCGCGGGCGCACGCTGTACCTGCGCAACCACCACGACTCGTGGCCGCTGTTCGAGGCCCGGCTCGACTCGCTCGACGACACCCTGCTCGCCCACGCCGGATTCCCCGGCCTCGCCGGCCGCGCCCCCGACTCGGTGCTGTACTCCCCCGGCGTCACCACCCGGTTCGGGCGCTGACGGCCGCGACGGGCGCCGGCCGGGTTCATTGCCCGCACCGCGGAGGTCAGCGGCCGGACATCAGGTAGCGCCCGCGCCGACGCCAGAAGAAGTCGCCGCTGACGACGTGCACGAGCGCCCCGACGAGCACGACCGCGACGACGGCCCACGGCGCGAACCCGGGCCCGAGCACGAGCAGCAGCGCCGACAGCGCGAGGCTCGGCGACGCCCAGACCGCGGCGAACCGCACCCGTTCGCCGTAGCGCACCGCAGTCGCCACCTGCGCGAGGTAGAAGACGGCCGCGCCGCCGGCGACGGCGACCACCGAACCGTGGGGCAACCGCGGTTCGCCCGCGTGCTCGATCGCGGCGCCCAGCCCGGCCGCCACGCCGACCAGCGCGACCACGTAGAAGAAGTGGTCGAACACGAGCACGTCGCGGAACACCCGACCGGTCTCATCGCGTTCGTACACGCCCTCGGCCCGGGTGCCGAGATCGAAGTAGATCCACCAGAAGCAGCAGATCACCGCGAACGCGAGCAGGGCCACCGGCAGCTCAACGGCCAGCCGTCGGGTGTCGACCGCCAGGATGAGCACGACCACCGATTCGCCCAGCACGATCATGACGAACAGCCCGACGCGTTCGATCATGTGCATCGCGTCGTGCGGCGCCGTGGGGAGCCCGCGCACGAGGAACGCGATCTCGACCGCGACCAGGGCCGCCCAGACGGCCCACCTCGCCGGCTCCGGAACGGCGATCGACGCGACCCACAGCGCACCCAGCCCCGGACCGAACACCGTGGGTCCCCACCACGTGCGGGCCACGACGTCGCGCGACCGCACCCAGAGCGGCCAGACGGCGGTGCGGGCGACCGCGTAGCCGACGGCGAACAGCCAGCCCGTGTCATCCGTCACCCCGGGGCTCGCGACGGCGATAAGCGCGACGCCGGCCATCGAGAGGAAGACCAGCGGGCGGGAGCGCGCGCCAACGCCGCCTGCGACGTTCGTGAGCAGGGTCACGTTGATCCAGCACGCCCAGACGAAGACCGCCAGCACCGCCACGGCCGCGAAGTCGAGCAGTCCGGGGTCGTCGTGCAGCAGGTCGGTGAGCCGCTGGATCACGACCACGAACACGAGGTCGAAGAACAGCTCGAGCCAGCCGACCCGGCGGCCAGACCCCGCGGCGACGGCCGGCGTCGTCATCGGCCGACGAGCCGGGGCACCGGGTCGTGCCGGCGGTCGCGGAGGGCGCTCACCCCGACCGAACCGACCCAGACCAGCCACGGGAACGTGGCGAACAGCGCGATGCCCGGGCCGCCGGCCGAGAAGAAGGTGGCCTCGTTCGTGCCGGCGAACATGGTCGGCACGGCGGCCGCGTTGGCGACCGCGACCACGTACGCGAGCCAGCCGGTCCACCGCGGCAACGCCCCGGAGAGGAAGATGACGTGCCCGGCCGCGGCGGCGACGAGCGCCGTGAGCACGCAGCCCATCGAGCCGAACATCTGCGCGTGCCCCTCGGTGAGCGCGCGCACCACCGACGGGTCGGATACCGCCCCGATCGAGTCGAGCGCGGCACCGGCCTCCATGGCGTCGCCGACGAGGGTGAGGCCCACGAACACCAGGCCCGCGCCGAACGCGAGGTCGGCGATCCACTCGATGTCGGGACGGGTCTTGGTGATCAGCTGGCGGAACCCGGCGAGGAACACGATCAGGAACGCCATGAGGAACGTGTCGATGAGGATAACCACGAGGGTGGGGGTGCTGGCCTCGGTCATGAAGGCTGCGAGCGCGTCCCGGTCGTCGAGGCGTGGGCGGCTGCCGACGAGCACGAGGTCGACGAGCGACTCGGTGAGGGTGAGCGCCGCGACCACGAGCCCGGCCACGCCGGTCCACAGCCGCGGGTCGGGCGCCCGTTCGATCAGCACTCTCGAGCGGGTGTCCAGCCGTGTCGTCATAGCGGCACTGTATTGCCTCGCCCGATGCGGTGTCAGCCCCGCACGGCGTCTGAGCCGCACGGCCCGGTCGCAGGCCCGCCGTCTAGGCTTGCCCGGTGAACAGACAGATTTCGGATGACGCGACCCAGTTCGTCACGGACCGCCACCTCGCCACGCTCTCGACCATGGCGAAAGACGACGCCATCCATGTCGTGGCCGTGGGCTTCACCCTGCACGAGGGCGTCGTACGCGTGATCACGTCGGACGGAACCCAGAAGGTGCGCAACGTCGAGCGCGACGGCCGCGCCACCGTGGGCCAGGTCGACGGTGCGCGCTGGATCAGCTTCGTCGGCACCGCGACGATCGAGCGGGGAGCAGACGAGGTCGCGCTGGCCGAGAGCCTGTACGCGGCCCGCTACCGCCAGCCCCGGCCGAACCCCAGCCGAGTCGTGATTCGCATCACGGTCGACCGGGTGCTCGGCTCGAGCGGCATGCGCGCGGAATAGCGCTCTAGTAGGTGTCGTAGGTCGTCGTGCCGCTGGAGGCCACGGCGACGATGATGATGATGTAGATGACCGTGATGATGATGCCGAGCGCCACGAACACGTAGCTCAGGATGAGGCCGGCCTTCGCGAGGCCGCGGCCCTGCTCGCCGGTCTTGCGGATCTGCGACAGCGCGATGTGGCCGGTCACGATGCCGGCGAGGGGGAAGACGAACGCAGCGACGAGCGAGATGATCGCCAGGACGTTGGTCTTCGCCTGCGCACCGTACGACTGTGCGGCGTACGGCTGCTCGGGCGTGGGTGCCGGCGTGTAGCTGGGCGGGGGCGGAGGGGTCTGGGAAGAGTCGCTCATGCCAGCAATAGTACCGGCAGCTGATCGAATGTCACTTCGCTTTTTACGCGCCGTTACGGTCTGCGGGCCCGCGCCGCTAGCATGAGTGCCGCGATGTTCGACGAGGGAGCGCCCGTGCTTGGAGACCCATCGGCGGCACCGCCGACCGGGATAGTGGCCCGGCTGCGCGCCGCCGGCTGCGTGTTCGCGGAGGACGAGGCGGCCCTGCTCGTCGAAGCGGCCGACACCCCGCGGGCCTTGGAGCGGCTCGTCGAGCGCCGCGTCGCGGGCGAACCGCTCGAACACCTGCTCGGCTGGGTCGGATTCGTCGGCCGACGGTTCGCCGTCGATTCGGGCGTGTTCGTGCCGCGTCAGCGCACGGAGCACCTCGTGCGCGAGGCGGCGGCGCTCGCGGGAGACGGTGCCACGGTCGTCGACCTCTGCTGCGGCTCCGGCGCGGTCGGCGCCGCGATCCTCGGGCTCGTCGCGGGCGTGGAACTATACGCGGCCGACCTCGATCCGGCCGCCGTCGCCAACGCGCGCCGCAACCTCGCGCCGGAGCGCGTGTTCGAGGGAGACCTGCTCGACGCGCTGCCGGCCGCGCTGCGCGGGCGCATCGACGTGCTCGTCGCCAACACCCCCTACGTACCGACCGGCGCGATTGAGACGATGCCGCCCGAAGCGCGGCTGCACGAAGCGCGGCTTGCGCTCGACGGCGGACCGGACGGCCTCGACGTGCAACGCCGCGTCGCCGCGGAGGCGCCGCTCTGGCTGCGGCCGGGTGGCTCCGTGCTCGTCGAGGCGGGGGAACGCCAGGCGCCGGTCACCGCGCAGATCTTCTCGCGGGCCGGGCTCGAGCCCCGCGTCATCCACTCACTCGAATTCGACGCGACCGTCGTGGTGGGCACGCTGCCGTCGCGGGCGTGACCGACGGGCGCAGCTAGCGGCGCACGAGGAAGACGTCGACCTCGTCGTCGTGCTCGAACTCGAACCCGTGACGCTCGTACAGCCGCCGGGCCGGGCTGCCCTGCAGCACGTTGAGCCGCACGGGCAGGTCGTCGTCGAGTTCGGCGAGCACGCGCACCAGCACGTCGGTGCCGATGCCCCGACCCTGGTGGCCGTCGGCGAGGTAGAAGTGCTCGATCCAGTGTTCGCCCGGCTCGTGCCGCACCGCGACGGAACCGACGGTCTCGCCGTGGGCCTGGATCAGCCGCGTGTTGCCGGCGACGAACCCGCGGATGAACCGTTGCCGCACCCACACCGGATCGAAGCGTCCGAGCCGCTCGAGGTCGGGCCGCATCACCACGGCGCGCAGCTCGGCGATCCACGCCGCATCCGTCTCCGTGGCGGGTCTCAGGGCGATGTCGGCGGTCATGCTCCCATCACACCACGAGCCCACCGGTCGTCCGCGCCGCCGGCGGCAACCCCGTTGATCGGCCGTGCTGCCGTGCCTATCGTGAGAGACGAGCCGCGCACCGTCGCCCGGCAGAATCCGTGGGTCGAACATGCTGGATCGCGAACTTGACGAACTACGAACGACGATCGACGGCGAGCTGCTGTTGCCGTCGAACGCCGGATACGACGACGCCCGCCGGGTGTGGAACGGACTGATCGACCGTCGACCGATCGCGGTGCTGCGTTGTGCGAGCACCGCCGACGTGCAGGCGGGCGTCGCGTTCGCCCGCGAGAACGGCGTGCCCGTCGCCGTGCGCGGGGGCGGGCACGGCCTCGCCGGCCACGGCACGGTCGACGACGGCCTCGTGCTCGACCTCGGCGCCCTCGACGCGATCGAGGTTGACGCAGACTCCCGCACGGCGACGGTCGGTGCCGGGGCGTCGTGGGGCCGGGTGGATGCCGCGACCCAGCAGTTCGGCCTCGCGGTGCCCGGCGGCGTCTACTCGCGCACGGGTGTGGCGGGACTCGCGCTCGGCGGCGGCTACGGCTGGCTGCGCAACGCCTACGGCCTCACCTGCGCGAGCATCGTCGGCGCCGAACTGGTGACCGCCGGCTCGGAGACCGTCACGGTCGACGCCGACGCGAACCCCGACCTGCTCTGGGCGCTGCGCGGCGGCGGGGGCAACGTGGGAGTCGTCACGCGCTTCGTGTTGCGGCTGCACCCCGTCGGACCGCAGGTCTATTTCCTGCGGGTGTTCCACGACGGGCGCAACGGAGGCGACCGCAGGGGGCTCAAGGCGTTCCGGCACTTCTGCTCGACGGCCCCCTACAGCGTGAGCCTCGTCGCTCTGCTCGGGGTCGTCGACGAGGCGACGCCCGGGTTCGCACCCGAGCACGTCGGCGTGCCGTTCGTCGCGTTCGTCGGCATGGTCGTCGGCGACCCGGAAGAGGGCGAACGGCTGCTGCGGCCGCTGCGCAATTTCGGCACGGCGCTGCGCGACGACTCCGGCACCACGTCGTATCTCGACGTGCAGGGCGCGTTCGACGACGACTACCCCGACGGCGGCCGGTACTACTGGAAGTCGACGAACGTCGTCGACCTCGGCGACGCGGCGATCGACCTCATCACCGCCTCGAGCGAATACCCCGCGTCGCGGGCGAGCACCGTCGACGTCTGGCACGTCTCGGGCGCGGCGGGCCAGCCCGTCGACGGCGCCTACGCGACGTCGAAGGCGAAGTTCCTCGTGAACCCCGAGGCCAACTGGGTCGACGTGCACGACGACGCGAAGAACATCGCCTGGGTGCGCGGACTCGTTACGGCCCTCGCCCCGTACTCCGACGGCTCGCGCTATCTCAACTTCGCGGGCCTGCAGGAGGAGGGCGAGCCGCTCATGCGCGCGTCGTTCGGCGCGAACTACGACCGTCTCGCGGAGATCAAGGCCGAGTGGGACCCGGACAACCTGTTCCGCCTCAACCAGAACGTGCGGCCGATGCGCGTGCTGGAGTAGCCGGGCACGGAAAAGGCCCGGCACCCTCGTGGGTGCCGGGCCTCTCGCGTTCTGGCTAGCGGTCCTTCTCGCTGGCCTTGGCCTTCTTGTCGGCGCGCTTTTCCTTCAGCGACTTGCCGGCCGCGGTCTTAGCCGTCGACTTCTTGGGTGATTTGTCAGCCATGGTGACTCCCTCGATTGGTGGTGCGTTAGCCGTCAATACGCTTGAGTACGTGGATGGGCAGAGCGACGCCGGCGCTCGTGATGAGAATACCGGCGAAGAAGCTCAGCAACTCGAAGCCCTCGTTGGAGAAGGAGTAGCCCATCAGCAGGATTCCTCCGACGAAGAGACCCAAGGACACGACGAAGGCGATGACGTTCATGCTGTGATTCTAGTCAACCCCCGCGCCCAGTCCAGCCACCGCGCCCGATCCGCTCCGATACGCTGGCGCCATGTCGCCGTCGATCGTCATTGCCCCCGATTCGTTCAAGGGGTCGCTCTCGGCCCGCGAGGTCGCCGACGCGATCGCCGCCGGCTGGCGCACGGTGAGTCCGGGCGACGATCTCACGCTCGTGCCGCAGGCCGACGGCGGCGAGGGCACTCTCGATGCGATCGAGGCGGCCGTCGCCGGCTCGGTACGCCGGTCGGCCGGGCCCGTGACCGGCCCGGACGGCAGGCCGGTGCCGGGCGAGTGGCTCCAACTGCCGAGCGGCGCCGCCGTCGTCGAACTCGCGCAGTGCTGCGGGCTGCCGCTCATGGCGCGTCCCGACGCTCTGGGCGCATCGACCCGGGGGCTGGGCGAGGTGATCCGCGCCGCGCTGGGCGCGGGCGCGACATCCCTCGTGATCGGCCTGGGCGGATCGGCGTCGACCGACGGCGCGTCCGGTGCCCTTTCTGCCCTCGGACTGGACATGGCGGATGCCGCGGGGTCGCCGCTCACCGACGGCGGGGCCGCGCTCGCGCAGCTCGCGGCCGTCGACCGGTCGCGGCTCGTGCCGCCGCCCGCGGGAGGCGTCACGCTGCTGACCGACGTCACGGCTCCCCTGCTGGGCGAGACCGGGGCGGCGGCGGTGTTCGCTCCGCAGAAGGGCGCGACGCCCGCAGACGTCGCGCTGCTCGACGGGGCGCTCGCGAGGTACGCGCAGGTGCTCGGCGGCGACGTCGGGCAGCCCGGCTCGGGTGCCGCCGGCGGGGCGGGTTTCGGCTTCGTCTCCGCTTGGGGCGCGACCGTCGAGTCGGGCGCGGACTACCTCGCCGTGCTCAGCGGGCTCGGCGCCGCGATCGACGGCGCCGACGTGCTGCTGCTCGGCGAGGGCCGGTTCGACAGCCAGTCGCTCGGCGGCAAGGTCGTCGGCCAGCTGCTGCAGCGCGCGGAGGAACGCGCCGTGCGCACGGGCGTGATCGCCGGACAGGTGACGACGACGGCGACCTCGGGCGGCGAACCGGTATGGAGCGTGGCCCTCGTCGACCTCGCCGGATCGGTGGAGGCCGCGATCGCCGAGCCGGAGCACTGGCTGCGCGACGCGGGAGCGGCGGCGGCCCGGCACTTCGTCGGCTGAGTAGGGCGCTCTAGCTACATCTGAGCTGGTTGAGTAGGTCGCTCTAGCGACCGTATCGAAACCCCCACGGCGTCCCGGTTTCGATACGCGTGCTCCTCCGTCGCGCGCTACTCAACCAACGGAAACGGCGTCCCGGTTTCGATACGCGTGCTCCTCCGTCGCGCGCTACTCAACCAACGGAAAGGGCGTCCCGGTTTCGATACGCGTGCTCCTCCGTCGCGCGCTACTCAACCAACGGAAAGGCGCGTGCTCCTCCGGCGCGCGCTACTCAACCGGCGCACTCAGCACAACGAAATGCGCTGCCCGTGCGTCTTGGAAGATAGAGGCTGAAACGGGAGGCGGATTCGTGGCGCAGGCAGCAGCAAACCCAGCGCAATGGGAGCAGGTGGTGACGCGGCTCGTCGCCGAACGCGGCGACGCCCTCACCCGGTACGCGTATTTCGTCAGCGGAAGCTACGACGACGCGGCCGACCTCGTGCAGGACGCCCTCGTGAAGACCTTCGGGCGGCTGCGCAACGGGTTCACCATGGCGAGCGCCGAGGGATACGTGCGCCGCGCCATCCTGAACACCCACATCGACCGGGGGCGGCGCACGACGCGGTGGCGCAAGATCGCACACCTGACCGCGGTGTCGGATGTCACGGACTCCGCCTCGGCCGACAGCGAGTCGCGCATCGACCTGCACGGCGAACTGCAGAAGCTGTCACCGCGCGAGCGGGCCTGCCTCGTGCTGCGCTACTACGACGACCTCAAGGTCGACGACATCGCCGCGACCCTCGAACTGAGCCCTGGCACCGTCAAGCGGTACCTCAGCGACGGCCTCGCCAAGATGGCGATCGCCCTCGCCGAGCCCGAGCCCCAGCCCGACCCCGGACACGCTGGCCCGGCCGGCCACTCCGACATCCCCTCCGACACCCGACCCGCCCTGGGAGCACGCAATGGCAAGTGAACCGAACCTCCGTGACCTGTTCCGCGGCGACGGGCCCGCCCTGCCCGAGGTCGACGCCGCCGCGGTGATCCGTCGCAGCAAGCGGCGCCGGCTCCCCGTGCAGCTGGCGGTCGGCGGCACCTTCGTGCTCGCGATCGGCGGCCTCGGCGTCGCCGGCCTGCAGGCTGTCGGCGGACCGCACACCGCGATCTCGAACGTCTCGACGATGTCGGGCGGCGAGAGCACGGGCGACCGGGCGCCGGCCGACGGCGGCGGCGCCGAGTCCGCCCAGGGCCTCGAGGGCGGTGGTGCCATCAAGCGGGCACCCGCCGACCGCATCAACCTGTGCGGCGGCCCGGTGGCCGAGGTCGCGCCGAACGAACGCGGACTCGTGCTCGCCGTCGACTTCCCCTCCTCCCCCGTCGGCACGGCGCAGGTCATGGGCACCGCGACGCTCACCAACACGGGCACCGAGCCGGTGACCGGGTTCACCTCCCCGTCTCCCGCGATCACCCTGTCGCAGGGCGGCACGGTGCTCTGGCACAGCAACGGTCCCACGATCCTGTCGCTGCTCGACGTGTCGCTCGCCCCCGGGGAGTCGCTCGAGTTCGCGGCATCCTTTACCCCCGTCGCGTGCACGGTCGACGACGACACGGCCGAGGCCTTCCGCACCGACCTGCCGCCGGTGCCCGCGGGCGACTACCAAGTGTCCGCCGCCGCCGACGTCACCGTCGATGGCAACGCCGAGCTCGTGACCGGCCCGGCCCAGACCGTGCGCATCGGCTAGCGCCGCTCAGGTTCGGCGTCACTGCGACTCGCTAGAATCGCCTCACTGACTGGCGACAGCCGAGGAGACGGATCGATGAAGACGCGGATCGCGTGGGTCGCTGCAGTCGTGGTCGCCCTCGTCGCGCTGGCGCCGGCCGCGGCATCCGCCGAGGATCCCGTCGACCTGGCCGGCGCGTACGTGCTCGACCGGGCAGGCGTCGTCGGCGGCGACGAGGCCGCCATCGAGACGGCTCTCGACACCCTCTACGCCGACACCGGCATCCAGCTGTTCGTCGTCTACGTCGACGAGTTCACCGGCGCGTCGTCGCCCGGCGCGTGGGTGGCGGAATCCGCCCAGAAGAGCGGACTCGGACCGAATGACCTGCTGCTGGCCGTGGCGACCGACGACCGCCAGTACCAGCTGTCGACGGCCGACGACTTCCCCATCGGCGAATCCGACCTCGACGAGATCGTCGAGAACACGCTCGTGCCGCAGTTGCGCGACGACGACTGGTCGGGCGCCGCGGTCGCCTTCGCGGGAGGCCTGCGCGGCGAAGGCAACGACTCGGGCAGCCTGCCGCTCTGGCCGATCGTGCTGCTCGTACTCGCGGCGGTCGGCGGCGCCGTGGTCTACCTGCTCGTGCGCGCGGCCCGCCGCCGCGGAGCGGGCGAGAGAGACCTTCCGTCGGGAGAGCCCACGCAGAAGCAACTCGACCAGCGCGCGGGCACGCTGCTCGTCGACGTCGACGACTCGCTTCGCACGAGCGAGCAGGAGCTCGGGTTCGCGGTCGCCCAGTTCGGCGACGACGCCACCCGCGACTTCGCGACCGCACTCGCCGGCGCGAAGGCCGACGTGGCGGAGGCGTTCGGCCTCCGGCAGCAACTCGACGACGCCTTCCCCGAATCGGCCGCCGACAAGCGCGCGATGACGCTTCGGCTGATAGCGCTGGCCGAGAAGGCCGACGCCGCACTCGACGCGCAGGCCGACGCCTTCGACGCCCTGCGCGAGATCGAGACGAACGCCCCCCGCATCCTCGACGAGGTGGATGTCGCGGCCGGTGCCCTCGAGGCGCGCCTCGACGCCGCCGAAGCCGCGACGCAGCAGCTCGCCGCGCGCTACGCCCCCGCGACCATCGCCACGATCGTGCGCAATGCTGCGCAGGCCCGCACCCTGCTCGCGCTCGCCGCGACCACCGCGGCCACGGCCCGCGCCGCGCTCACCGGCGGCGGCACGGCCGGCGGTGCAGCTGGCGGCGCGGCCGGCGGCGGTTCGGCCGCCGTCTCGGTGCGCGCCGCCCAGTCGAGCGTCGCGCAGGCCGCGCAACTGCTCGACGCGGTCGACACCCTCGGCCGCGAACTCGCGGAGGCGCAGACGGCCCTCGCGGCCGCCGTCGACGAGCTGAAGCGGGACATCGCGGAGGCCCGCGCGGTCGCGTCGCCCGAACTCGCCGCCGCGGTGGAGCAGGCGAGCGCGGGCCTCGCGGCCGTACTGCCCGACAGCGACCGCAACCCCGTCGACTCGCTGCAGCGGGTGGAACGGCTCGACGAGACGCTCGGGCAGTCGCTCGCGGCCGTGCGCGACCGGCAGCAGCAGGAGGCGAGCGCGCGGTCCTCGCTCGACCGCGTCATGGCCGGCGCCCGCGCCCAGCTCTCGGCCGGCGAACAGTACCTGCCCACGCGCCGCGGCGGCATCCGCACCGACGCGCGCACGCGGCTGTCGGCCGCGCAGCAGGCACTCGACGAGGCATCCGCCCTCTCCGTCTCCGACCCGGTGGCGGCGCTCGCGGCCGCCCACCGCGCGTCGAGCCTCGCCCAGCAGGGCACCCAACTCGCGCACGACGACGTCGACGAGTTCTCCCGCGCCAACGGCGGCTTCGGCGGTGGCGGCTACGGCGGCGGCGGCATCGACACCTCCGCCCTCATCGGCGGCATCCTCGGCGGCCTGCTCTCGGGCGGCGGCGGCGGGGGCGGCGGCGGCTGGCCGGGCGGCTCTCGCGGCGGGTTCGGCGGCGGCGGCTCGCGCAGCTCCGGCGGGTTCG
>Ga0247809_1001122_pt1 | contig 11923 bp, 11 predicted proteins | sample UWRJL104311B1_FD_180951 | JGI IMG/M metagenome (GOLD analysis project Ga0247809, IMG submission 180951) | Plant litter microbial communities from Arlington Agricultural Research Station in Wisconsin, United States - UWRJ-L104-311B-1 | ecosystem: Environmental > Terrestrial > Plant litter >...
ACGACAATCCTGACAAGCTACACGCCAAATCATTAGACGAGCTCGTCTACTCCTTCAAGCGGTCATTCCGAAAGCTCGGCGCAACCCCACCAGCATATCTTGGTGATAGTCATTGTCATTCACCAACCTCTTCTTCACAACACATCGATAGCTTCGAGACGTTGTCGCATACCGTTTCTGGTTGCTTCAATCCCACGGGAATTAGTCTCTCCGTACATATCGATCGGATAGGGACTCCAAAATAAACGTACGAGCCGGCTTTGGACACATCATCCGTCAACATGTCAAAAGTCATACGTAGTGTCAAGAATGTGACGAAAGGCTACTCGAGTATTCAGGTCAAAGTTCGCAATGGTAATCATGCCCATGAAAATGTCACAAAACCCTACTGATATGAGCAGCAACGAGCAATGATCCGTGGGGACCAACAGGAACAGAGATGAGCGAGATAGCTCAGATGACCTTCAATTCGTACGCATTATGCTCAATTTGTAGATTCACATGTTGACAATGTATTGTTACAGCTCGAACGAATTCTACGAGATCATGGACATGCTCGACAAGCGTCTTAACGACCGGGGAAAGAACTGGAGGCACGTTTTGAAAGCGCTCAAAGTCCTGGACTACTGCTTGCACGAGGGTTCAGAGTTGGTTGTCACATGGGCTGCAAAGAACATCTATATCATCAAGACTTTGCGCGAGTTTCAGCACATTGACGAGGATGGGCGCGATGTAGGACAGAATGGTGAGATGGAAACCTTAGCAGTGGTGTACGGACGCTAACATCTTTCAGTGCGCGTCTCAGCAAAAGAGCTCACTTCCTTGATTTTGGACGAAGAACGACTTAGAAGCGAACGGAGCGACCGAAAAACATGGAAGTCCCGTGTAACTGGGATCGAAGAGTACTCTTCTCAATCGCATAATTCGAGTGGTGATGGACCATCTTCATCGCGTAGACAACGACCACAGAGGGCTCAGCGAGCAGATGAGGAAGATGCGGAGTACAAACTTGCGATCGAGGCAAGTAAATATCAGGAAGAGGAGGATCGCAAGAAGCGTCAAAGTAGGGGCGGAGCAGCAGAGCCGGAGGATGACGACTTGGCTAAGGCAATTAAGCTCAGTAAGGAAGAAGAAGAATTGCGAAAGAGGGAGTTGGAGGAGAGTAATGCAGCTTCACTTTTCGATGATACACCAGTGCAAACCCAGCCGACAGGATTCAACCAGGGATACCAGCAGCAAGGAGCTGTGGATTGGTCGGGCAATCCGATTGACTCCCAACAACAAGGATATCTCGCTACGGGGTACACTGGCTATGGCAATCAGCCACAACAGACTGGCAGTTATCCCAATGGTTATCAGAATGGATTTCAGCAGCAGCCTACTGGATTCGACCCTTATGGTTCAATGCAGCAGCAGCAGCAACCATCATACCAGCAGCCTCAGACGACAGGCTATAATCCATACATGCAACAGCAACCAACAGCCAGTCCCTTCCAGCAGCAACAGACAGCCACTCCCGAACCACTTGTGGCAGCAAACACTAACAATCCATGGGCCAACAACAATTCTCAGCAATCACTTCAACCAACTCCGACGGGTTCCAACAATCCTTTCGCACCGTCTTTTGGTCGCCCGCAGGCTACCTCCACACCTTCCAAGCCAACCCTTGCCACTTTGCAGGAACAACAGACCGCGACCAACTTCAACAACAATTCTCCTTACAACACAAGCTTCAATCAGAAAACACAATCTTCTTTCAACCCAATCACATCTTTCACGCCCCCACCCAAACAAGAAGACCCTCATGCCGCACGTCTGAATGCTCTACTCGCTACTGGCGAAGGTCAAGATACTTTCGGAAATACAGGAAGTACTCGTATCCCGGCACAGCACACGGCTCCAGGTCAATTCGTCAACAGCGCGGGCAACGTTTCCAACAGAATGGCACCACAGCAGACGGGCACGAATCCTTTCCTGCACAACCAATACACTGGAATGCCTCAAACTAGCTACAACAATACTGGGAGTCCTTTTGGTGGACAACAAATGCCGGCTGCGACTGGTCCAGCCGGTATGGGTGGATTTGGTGGTCAAGGTTCAAGTAATCCCTTTGGTCCGCGACCAGGACAACCACAGCAGAAGAATCAGGGGGATTTGATACAGTTTTAGGATTGAAGGTGCAGGTATGGTTGGAGGATATGGTTGAAGGGCTAGGAACAGGTGTCTGTGCATAGGAATCTTCTCTTCACAGCTAAGAAAGGACATCTCGTTGAGACAAGATTGTTGGTGTTGCAGCCTGCGGGTTATATTTTATGATGAGTGAGAAGAAGAGGCTTTCTCAACAGCTTTGAGCTACCGAGCAATTGTTCATATGGGAATTGCCAAAGTTTGGGCTCATAGCACTCTTTGTGAGTTTCGTTCACAAGATGCAAGGTTTAGATAGATTTTTGCAGTGTCGCATTCATATCCATTTCCAAGCGCTTTCCATACTGCATGACATATGTGATCCTTTGACTTGATTAGACTTGATCTGACCTCTGTGTAACTTGTACGTGACAGCACATGTACTCATGACACTTTGACCACACCGATCCCTCCACGCCACGCTCGGTGAACGTTGCGGCAACCAGATTTCGATGGAACAGCTTCGTCATCCTTACGTTCACCCTTCCACCACCGATCCCTCTTCTTCTTGGAGCAGCTATTTGACTTGCTCGTCTCGTATCAGTAGATCATTCACTGCTTCCAGATACGCCTCAACATCACCCCAAGCAAATGCTTACAAACTCTTCCCTGTCCACACCTCCCTTGCCCTCCATATCAAACTCCTCAATCATAGCCCTCATTTCATCCTCTTCCAGCCCCTCTCCCAACTCCCTTGCTACCCGCCGTAAATCCTCCACGGTAATCACTCCCTTTCCCTCGCTATCAAACAAGTCAAATGCGCGCATTATTTCGTCCCTTGGATCTCGTTGTGAAATCAAGTTGGATGCTATCTGAAGAAAGGAAGGCTGTGAGATGACGAGGCGAGAGGGATGAACTGGTTCGGGTTGTTGTTGTTGGTTCCGTTTGAGAGGCGGGTGCGAGGGTGAGGGTGGTGGCAGCATGCCGTGTGTGGTGAGGAGGTTGAGTAGTTCGGGTTTTGATAGGGTGAAGCCTAGCGCTTTGAGCGAGACTTTGAACTCGTGGTAGTCTATTCTTTGATCTTTATCCAGATCGAAGAGGGCAAACTGTAGAATAATTAGTCATGTATTGCGATATCTTTGCGCGTAGACACCTTTGTTGCGCTCGCATGCGACACACGTACGCGCCAAACAATGGAACTACACGTACAGCTTCATTTATCTCTTCCCTTTGTTCATCTGTGATATTCGACGCGTTTCCTCCAGAATTTGATACTCCCCCTACTATATCACCACGATTATTTATGCCGGATTGCTGCTGCTGTGATTGCTGGTTTCCTCGACCAGCTGTGCTCAAGCCAAATCCTCCTCCACCCCCTCCTCCTCGTTCAGGTAATTTGCCATGTAAGGTATTTGAGAATGGTCGTGTAGGGAAAGACTGCGACGCGGAGGCCATTGAGTGGTTATTTGCGATTGGAGAAGAATTTAGAAATGCGCGTATAATGCTACAGTGGGCGCGACGATATCAACAGTAGAATGCGGATTTTCTTTGTTGGTCTTTCGCTGTTGTTGCAGTCGCATTTGTCAAAACTGACAGAGTCTAGTCGAATGCAAGAGAGAGGAGCGAAATCTGTTTGTGTATTATGGGATATTGTAAATGTGGTGTAGGTATGTGGTGATCGTGTTGTTCGTCGCGACTGCACAGTGACGAGGTACTTGGGAAAGGACGTGTTTTTGGCGCGTACTCTACATGCGGCCACTTCCAGGGACAGTACACTGTACACTCACGATTTGCTACGTGCATATACCAAGTTTGTCTCTCTATAAACAATCCAGCAAGAGCTTACAGTGGTGCCATCTCAAAGCCTCCCATTACCTGAAATGATCGTCTCTTTTGGATTTTTACCATATACACGTTCTGGTCCTTCTCTTGGAGGAAAGTGAAATTGCCAAGCCTCTACGGAGATCCAAGTACTACTTCTATAAGGAATCATGTGTAGATGTGTGCGTGTAGCCATTGCAAGTGATACAATTAGTTGGCACATCAGAAGCGCATGAGGCATCATGCAAATGTCTTGTTCCGGCCGAAGTACCATATAAACACAGTCCATCTGTTCAAGTCGACTGAGATATCTTGGCACGCCATATACTTGCTGACTAATGATATATATACGGCTTCGTCTTTACTGCGAGAGTTCCGTCCCCATCGGCGACAACTATTCGGTGCAAGCGAATTCTCACTGAAGAGTCATACAGACCATCTAGATCAGCGAGGCAGATTTCAGATGAGTCTCAAATCTACGTAGAGTGTGTTGTCGTCCAATCACTCCTCAGGCAGCAACTTGTGTATTGAATCACATGACACATCTACCAAAAGTTTGAGCCCAAGCTCCCTGGTAGAATATCCACATCATTAACCTCACACTCCCTTGACGACGTTTCTGCAACTCATACATAAACAACAGAGTCCCACCCAGACAGAGTGTCGCCTTATAACACTTCTGAATCTGTTACGAATGGACTTTTGTTCTTGAAATCTTCCTTTACGGCTTTCTACATCCTCGTCTCCCCCTTCTGAACACGACAATTTCTTCCAGCGCGTCATTCGCGTGTCTCTTTTAGCCTGCAGACACCCTCTGTGAGCTGCTTCATCATCCTCGACATCTCTTCTCCATCGCGCACTTTCCTCCTCCGGCGGCAAGTATTCAACCATGTCGGGCTTTGGAGGGTTCGGTAGTGGTGGTGGCTTTGGCCAACAACAACAACAGCAGCAGTCTACAGGTTTCGGAGGCTTTGGCTCAACCTCGACGCCGAGTACAGGTACGTACAATTTTATTTTGCAGTGACTTCGAACATGTGTTTCAGTGCGACTTTGCGAGAGCGATTCTTTTCTACACCAACGCGATCAACAGCTTACTCGAGTGCGCGTTCTTCTTCAGGCTTTGGACAAACTGGAACATCTGGTTTTGGCTCTACACAGACGACTGGTGGTGGTCTATTCGGTGGTGGCAGCGGAACAACTGGAGGGTTTGGTAGTTCTGGAGGTATGTGGAAACATCATGAATGATGCTTGTCAGCCTTCGAACGTCGATTGCGATTGCGTCTGCCTTACACTTCCGACTTGTACTCCTGTATACAGCACCAGCCATCTGCAACCCCTATGTAATAAGTGCTCTGTCGTATTCGACAGATCAACCTGAAAGGAATCATGGCAACGCATACTCTGTTTCGAATCTAGGACGGAACATGACACTAACATGCTTTTTCTGTAGGTTTCGGTAGCACTTCTGGAGGTGCATTTGGTGCAGCTAAACCTGCTTTTGGCACAGCTACTACAACTGGAGGTGGTCTGTTTGGAAGTGGCACTGCAACAGCTGGCGGGTCAACTGGAGGATTTGGTGGCTTTGGGTCCACGACTGCCTCAACTTCTTCACCCTTCGGTGGTGGCAGCTCATCTGGTGGCCTATTTGGCGCTAAGCCTGCGTTCGGCGCATCAACAGCGACCTCGAACCCGTTCGGCGGTGCTGCAGCTACGAGCTCTCCATTCGGTGGCAGCGCATTCGGTGCCCCAGCTTCAACAGCACTTGGTGGTGCAATTGGAGAATGTCAAGGCACAGGAAGCACACCATTTCAAGCCTTCGTTGAGAAGGAACCCAACTCTACAAGCAACGCGCAGAACTCTTTCCAAAGCATCGTTTTCCAACAGCCATATCAGAAATTCTCTCCCGAAGAACTTCGTTTAGCAGATTACACACAAGGTCGAAAATTTGGTAACGCAAATGGACAAGCTGGCGCATTTGGCTCATCTAGCTTTGGGGGAGGTTTTGGTGCCACGACTACTCCATCAACTGGGTTCGGAAGTACGACTACTGGAAGTGGAGGTTTATTCGGAGGTGGTTCAACGAGTTCACCATTTGGCGCGGCACAACCTGCGCAGACTTCTGGCTTTGGCTCGACTAGTACCACGGGAGGGTTGTTTGGCAGTGCTGCAAAACCAGCCTCTACTGGTCTCTTTGGCTCAACCACGACACCTTCCACTGGCGGAGGATTGTTTGGTGGTGGTAGCTCGGGGTTTGGAAGCAGCACGACAGGTACAGCTACTGGTGGATTTGGTCAGACAAGCACAGCTACAGGCTCGTCCCTCTTTGGCACGGCAGGCTCTACTGCTGCCAAGCCATTCAGCTTTGGCACTGCGCAACCCGCAGCTACAAGTACACCATTCGGTCAAAGTACTACAGGAACGTCGGCTTTTGGTGGAGGGGGAGGGGGTCTTTTTGGTAGCACTCCGCAACAACAGACTAACACAGGTTTCGGTCAAACCCAGCAACCTGCAGCCTCGTCAAACCCATTTGGTGGCTTTGGCGCCCCAGCACAGCAAACCGGAGGTGGCTTGTTCGGAAGTACTGCAGCCAAACCTGCCGGAGGTCTATTCGGATCAACGCCAGCTGCTGCACCATCAGGCGGGCTGTTTGGTAGCACACCACAGCAGAGTACGGGCACCAACCCGTTTGGCGCCTCGAGCACTACTCCAGCCAGTGGAGGCTTGTTTGGTGCAAAACCAGCAGGGGGGCTGTTTGGATCTACCACGCAAACCCAACCAAGCACTGGAGGACTTTTTGGGGGTGGGGCATTCGGGGGTGGACAACAAGCTCAAGGCCAACAACAACAGAGTGGTGGATTATTTGGAAGTACTCAACAAAAACCAGGTGGGCTGTTTGGTGGATCGACCCAGCAGCAAGGCACTTCGAGCCTTTTTGGGGGTTCGGCATCACAGCCGCAAAGTGGTCTGTTTGGTGGAAGTACACAACAGCAACAGCAACAACCACAAAACTCTCTTTTTGGTGGTAGTTCAATTTATGGCACCCCTCAGCAGCAGTCTCTCAGCACCAGTATCGGCGACGCTGGAGCTTATGGCTCGGCAAGTTTGTTTGCCGATCTAAGTAACAATAATCTACACAACCCGGGGCCGATCGCTACACCACTCTCTGGTCTTCGAGATCGCCCAAAGAGAGCCGCTGCCATACCAATCGCACGCCTGAACTCTACGTCTTCACCGCGATTCTCGACCCCTCCCAGAAAGGGTTACGGCTTCTCGTATAGCACTTATGCTAGCCCGAGCAGCGCCAGCAGTACCGCAAGCACTCCTGGAACTTTCAGCAGCAGCACAATTGGAAGTGGTCTCAGCAGTTTCAGTCGTGCGCTTACCAAGAGTGTTTCCACAAGTGGACTGCGCAACTCTTACTCGGCTTCCGAGGGTATCCTTGCTCCAGGGGCATTCTCTGCTGGTTCAAATGTTCGAGCGTTTGGCAGCACTGGCAGTGTTAAGAGACTACAGATCAACAGAAGCTTGCGAAGTGATCTCTTCTCCCCACCTCCCAATCAAAATACACGCACTCCAACGACAGCACCCGCTAGTAAAACCGTGACGAAGCGCGTCTCCTTCGATTCCAGCACTGCCGGCGGCGTCAATGGATCTGGTAACAATGTTGAGCAAAGCCGCGAGAGTGTAGACCCTAGCCCTCAAGAGTTGGGCTTACTTCGTCCACGCCCTCAAACTAATGGCGACAATTCCAACTCAAAGTCAGCGCCAGTAGAATCGCAAGTGAAGGGCAATGAACTGGCAATTGTGCCAGAAGAGAACGCGGAATCTGTTGGCCCTCCGCCATTGTCTGCACAGAAGGACAAGACACCACAACAATACTGGACCAGCCCCACGATCAAAGACATCCAAGCAATGAGTCATGCTGACCGCAAGAAGGTTGAAGGCTTCACAGTTGGCCGAGTGGGCGTTGGACAAGTCAAATTTGTCCCCCCTATCGACATGACAAGTCTGCCAATTGATGAGATTGTTGGCAAATTAGTTCAGCTTGATATCCGCAATTGCACGGTCTATCCTGACAAGACAGTCAAGCCAAAGGTCGGTTCCGGTCTCAACGTCCCAGCCGTCATCTCGCTCGATAACTCATGGCCACGTGCTCGAGGCAACAAAGGCCCAATGAAGTTGCAAAAGCACATCAATGGCTTGAAAAAGGTTCCAGACACAACATTCGTTAGCTATGAACAATCTACTGGTATTTGGTCCTTTCGAGTGGAGCACTTCACTACCTACGCCTTCCCATCTGATGACGAATTTGACGGCGAAGAAGAGAGCGAGTGGGATCAGAGCACCATGAGTCTCCCTCCGGATACTCCTGCGCCACAGGTATCGACTCCAAGTATGGAGAATGAGCAGTCCTTCGTCTCCAACTCGCAGTACTCAAGGACGGAATCAGATCCCGAGGACACTTTTCAATTCAGAAAGAAAAAGGCCTTACCAGGAGCATTTGAGGAGGCTGATGCTTATATCGACGACGAAATTGAGGGTGAGTACGCTGAACAACGAGAGGAGTCTTTTTTAGATGATCGCTCCGTGGGTTCAGAGTCTGAAGATGGTACTGAGCCAATAAATCAGGATGCCACATTCGACGATGAATCTGTCAGTATCATGGATCAGGACATGGCGGGAGCCTATTCATACACTGACAACACCGCGGAGCAATACAACGACTCGCAAGATGGTTTGGAGGACATGCCAGAAACACCTGGTGCTTTGATGCGTGCAAGAATGAGAGCATCAAGAGGGGCAGATACACCAACACAACACTTTTTTGCTACTGATGACTGGACTACCGCGTTGCAGAAGACCGTCAGCCCCAAAAAGCAAGATCGAGCACTACTGAAAACCTTGATCGATGTCACTGCAGACGCGGGCAAATACGATTCGCCACAGCCGGTGGTTCGACGCAATGTACCAGACACTCGTGGATTTGCCAACTCTATTGATCTCATGAACTCGCTTTTTGGTGCGAACAAGAGTCCAGCGAAGAAAGCAAATGCGCCAGTTAAAGGAAAGGGCTTCGAGGTTGGTTTTCCTTCTCCTTATTGTACTTAATACAAAATGTTGACGGATGAGTGTCTGCACATCTACATAGAATGAAATGAAATAAAATAAATTGCTAAATATTGTCTTAGTGGCCATACGCAAAACGTCCCAAGACTGCAGAAGGTGGTGAGATGTCTACAGCAGACCGCACCTTCCATGACCAGTCCATGAAGCCAAGCTGGGGTGCCGATGGGACCCTAATCTATTCGGCATCTCCAAACGCCAAAGCTTTTGGTCGCTCATCACGTCGTGCACAGGACAAAGAAGGAATTCTCGCTGTTCAGCAGAACTCAATTGTATCTGCGCGACGAGATGTCGTCCAGGCAAAATTTCAGAATGAGGTTTGTTATCTTATGGCAGCCCCACTCGTGCGGTAGTTACTAACATTATGTAGGCCTCTGCCAAATCGCTCTCAAGGCACAAAAAATTGACGGTGATTGATAATTCAGCTTTTGTTCCATACGCTTTCCTCGAGGAGCATGTCAAACTATCCGACTTTGTAGAAAATGCTCGAGACGGATCAATGGTGCATGAAACTCTGGTCTGGCAATTGGCGAGCATCTTGTTTGATGACATCCAAATCCCCAAAGGTGCTGAGGATGATCCTGTGATTGTAGATCGCATACGCAAAGACAAGCTGTCGCGCTTCTGGCAATCTCTTGTAGCTGACGCAGCGTCCAATAAGGTGGCCTTAGCTCGTACGCGTGAAGAAAAGGCCATTAATCTTCTCTCTGGATACAAGGTTGCCGATGCTTGTGCTGCACTGATTGACGGAAAAGATTACCATTTAGCTAGCTTGGTAGCTCGGATCGGTGTCAAGGAGAGCTCGAAGCAAGATATCAAGGATCAGCTTCGGGATTGGAAGAAAACCCATGTTCTTGCAGAATTCAGTCAGCCAGTCCGTGCCATTTACGAGTTGCTTGCTGGAAATTGTTGTGTCTGTGAAGGCGAGAAGGGCCCAGTGGAGGATAGAATCGAATCCTTCACCATTTCGACGCGCTTCGAGCTTGACTGGCGACGCTCGTTCGGTCTTCGCCTGTGGTATGGTATCTTGAAGCAGGATCACATCGAAGAAGCCATTACACTTTTCAGAGACGATCTCAACAATGGGATGGAGACAGCAAAACCTGCCGCTTGGTATGTCGAACAAAATATCCCACCACTGTGGACGGATGAGAGGAGAGATCAACGAGAAGATCTTCTTTGGTCACTTCTTAAGCTCTCTGCATTTGACAACACTGATCTCGACGCAATCATTGCACCGGAGCACTCGTCGCTAAGTCCTGTCGACTTTCGACTGAGCTGGCAATTGGGTCAAGCTCTGGCACACATCGGCGCCAGTGATTTTGGACATAGATATGCTTTGATTGCCGATCGACTTACCATATCATTTGCTGCACAGCTCACAAGCGAGGGCAGTTGGCTTGATGCTGCATTTGTGTTGTTACATATCCAGGTCGAAGACGCACGATCGGTGGCGCTTCAAGCTCATCTTGGTCATAATGCACGTTACATTGGTGGTGAGGACAGTGAGGTATTCAAGAAACTTGTTACAACTTATCATATTCCTGAGCAGTGGGTATGGGAGGCCAAGGCATTATATCAGCGAAGTGTGGTCAAGGATCCGCGGAAGGAGGTGGAGTTCTTGGTTAAGGCTGGCACGTTCGAGGAGGCTCATCGCACATTCAGACAAGAAGTCGCGCCCAAGACTATTATTGAGAAGGATTACGATACTCTGCGAACTCTACTGGCAGGCTTCAAGGGCCAAGAAGATTCAATCGCGAACTGGCATCTTGGTGGCGAGATTTATCAAGATTTCCTAGATCTGTTGGAAGCTCAGAAGCGTGGTCATCCTATTGAGGATGACTTGATTGATCGACTGCTCTCTGGACTTCCTGCTGTTGTGCAAGAGGCGCGTTGTCCTAGCTTTTTGGAAACGGTTGCAGCGGAAACTATCAGTGGTGTTGTGGCTAAGGTTGTTGTCTCGCAGGGCAGGACTGGCAAGGTATGTCTTTGAATCATGAACTTGATGTGGCGGTGCTAACACGATATGCAGAAATCAAACGCGAACAAGGTTCTCCAGCTACCACTCACGGAGGACATGTCTCTCAAACACACAGTTGACCTGAGCCTGCAGTATTATCGTGCTTTGGTTTCAGGAGGGAAATGAGCTGACCATGGAGAAGTGAGATGAGAGGATAGAAAGATGTGTTTTGTAGGGAGCGTCACGATTTGGGGTTCATGAAGCTGGTCGAAGAAGAGAGCGAACGGTGGCGTCCCTGGATGAGGGAAGAAGATCTTGTTTGTAACATAATGTGAAACAAAAATTCAGGTGATTGTGGCATAGCGTGGACGACTTTATATATCATTTAGATAGCAATAGATAGATGAAAATTAGGGCAGTTGTAATGCGTTCAATTCATTACGTTTTTTTTTCCAGAGGTCTGGTGATGCACACATGAGTGTGTGACTCGCGGTTCACACGTCAACGTGTGCTTTGGGTTCGTTTCTAGATATTGTCACGACATGAAGCTCATCTTGAACAAGGTGCTTCAACCACATGACGTGAAAGAGACAAACACAGATTTACTATATGGTCATTTGGATGGACGACGTCACAGCCATTGTTACCTATCAACACGCACCTACATGTAGCTATGCTTGGTACTAAATCAGTTCGCGTTTGGTCGTTGTGAAGTTTTCGTATTTTGATTGGGTATTGCCGGCCGCATTTTTGGTCTGTCTTTGTTTTTCCTGTACTTTGGATTGGAGCAAAGCTTCTTGTTCTCTTCCCACTCTCCCAGCCACGCACGCGCACACGCACACGCACATGCACAAAAACAAACAAGAAACACGTTGTAGGGACGACGTGATACGA